>SXGS01221464.1_pt1 | contig 20890 bp, 20 predicted proteins | sample 3174681 | NCBI WGS metagenome assembly SXGS01 (sample SAMN11356861, study PRJNA531348) | freshwater metagenome | isolation source: freshwater sample F1-80 | place: China: Fuxian Lake, Yuxi | collected 2017-12-25 | reverse complement strand
GATCACATGCACGATGCCCTGACCGGCATCGCCCATCTTGTACAGCGTGATGCCGAACTCGGCGGCGTTCTTGCGCATCACATCGAGTTGTTTGGCAGAAATCGGGTCGGCGACGGGAAGGTGGATGTCCTTGGTTGGCACGTTGTGGTCTTCGGTGGCCACGGTGAGATCGGGGCGACGCACGCGGCGGCCGTTGATGCGCAGCCCGTCGAATGCCTGCGGACTGGTCACTTCATGCACGAGGTGCAGGTCGATGTACAGCAATTCGTTGCCGTTGTTGTCGCGGTGCACCACATGGCGGTCCCACACTTTTTGCGGGAGGGTGAGAGACGTCACCGTTCCATTCTGCCTGCCAACGACCGCACTTCTTGCAAGCCGAACCAAGCGCCGAGGTGTGCACCCGCCACCACAATCAGCGTGAGTGGCATACCGAGTGGTGGCGACCAGGTGGGATTCGTGATGAAGCCAAGCAGATCGTTTCCGCCCGAACCGCTCGCGTATCTGCGCAGCGCCACGAGAACACACCACGCGTGGACGAAAAGCATGAGTGCGGTCAGCGTCCGATCGGACTTGCGGCTGGTGTGGTGCATCACCGCAGCAAGTGGGATGCCGACGAGCAACGGGGTGATGTGGCGACCTTGTGATCCGAAGGTACCGAGGAGATCTTGATAGTTGGCGTTCAGTGCAAAGTGCCAGAGTGGGACACTGAGCGCTACTAGAGCGAGTGCCAGCCGCTGTCTCGTGGCGGCAATGCGCAAGGTGCGCCACGCTGCTGCTGCGGTAAGTGCGACGAAGATCCATACCGCGACCGTGGGGCTTGGGGTGTCGAGCCATCCGAAGTTTCCAACGGATTCAGTCACGAGTCGTGGCAGATCGATGAGCGACTTCGAAACGATGGTGCTGACCTTTGTGATGCGGGTATCCACTTCGAGGCGAACATCGAAATTATGGCTATAGGCGGTGAGGTACCACCCCAGGCTCACTGCGATTGCCCCACCAAGTGCGGCGAACTGTCGCCAATGTCGCACCAACGCTCCCCGGAGCGACGTGTGATCTGCGAGCGCTGCACAGAGCACCATGACGGCGACGGCAATTAGTCCCGCGGGCCGGGCCACAATGAGCAACGACGAGGCAGCAACGAAAACGCCAAGTGTGGAGCGCTGTAACCACCGCTCGTGGATACCCAACCATAGGGCGGTCCATGCCGTCAGTGCTGAAGCGATCTCCAGTCCACTCGGACTTGAAACAGACGAGAGGAAGAGCACGCCAGGCGTGGCAGCAATGAGCAGTGGAACGATCGACCGATTACGTCGCCGCAAGAGTTGCGCTGCGACGGCGAGCATCGCGCAGCAGGTAATGGCTCCAGTGAGCCTGGCGGCTCTCGCTCCAGCATCACTCGGACCAATCAGCGTTCCAAGGCCAGCCGGCATGAACCCAATCGGCGGGTACCTGCCCATGTCAGTTCGCGCTGGTTCAACCGGAGTGAGTGTCTGCAGTGGAGCACTGCACGCTGGTGTTTGGGGTTGGCCAACAAAGCACCAGGGAACGAGTTGCGCGGTGCCAAATCGGGAGTCGATGTCCACGTAGGTCGACCAGAATGACGTACTCACGCTGGCGGGTATCGACTCACCTACGAGCTGGCCCCGAACGACTGCGGCCGACTTGATGAAGTTGGCAGGTTCGTCGGGTCCGGCAAAGAGCGGGAGCGTCACCATCCACGCCACGGTGAGTGCAAAGAATCCGGCGATGAGTCTCGCGGTGGATCGCACGGAAGTTCCGAACATGCTCGCTTCAGACTGTAGACGCGCGAGCCGATTGCCATTGCAGCGTTGAGACGCGATGGCGAAAAACTTCGCCGAATGAGCCAGGGTCGTGCACACACAGGGGTATGAACACCAACACCATTACTCCGGTCGCCTTGGCGACCTGCGTCGAGCACAGCCTCAACCTGTCACTCTCGGGTTTCGACCTGAAACGAGCCCGCCTCTACGGCATCAGCGTGGTGGATCCGTCGGGTATCGACACCAATACCGATGGAGCCCTGCGGATTTCGTTCCTCGCCGAACACGGCGACGTGTACGAGTTGCTGGAATCCCGTGGGAGTTCCATCGCGCGGATGTTCGATGCCGCGGCGGTACTGACCTGTGGTTGGGCAGCGCCAGTCGATGACGACAACGAGAGCGATGTTCCACCCAGCGTGCATCCACGCCGACGCCGTGTGCGACTCGTGGTGGTGGTCAGTGATGCTGGTGTGGGCTCGGTCTTGCGCTTCGCAGATGACCCGGCGGAAATCGTCACCGACCCGGGTAACGCCAAGGGATCGTTGGCGGACGCCGTTGAGCGTCTGTGGCGCGATGCCATCACTGCTTCTGACGAGTCGCCGCCGGTGATCAAGAAGAAGTCGCCGCGAAAGAAGTCGACGTGACGGCGCGGTTACGCAACGCGGCTGTGTTGAACCACTTGCTGACACGCGTCGATGAGGAGCGGTACGAAACGGTCACGGGCGGCAAAGACGGCATCGTGGCCGGCATCGACTCGATGCGTCACGGTTGCCGTGTGCAGCGACGACGCAAGCTCTTCCTGACGTCGGGTTGGAACGACCTTGTCATCGGTGGTGATGATCATGGCTGCCGGTACGGCAATGTTGGGCAGCCAGGGTCGCGAATCGAACGAGCCAATCTCGCTTCCCGCTTCGAGCACGTGACGCCAATCGTGGCTGGCAATCTGGCGAGCAGCCCAATCGGCCAACTGGTGCGTCTTGCGTTGCAGGTAGACCTGTTCGGTGATCCACGACCGAGCTTGAGCGCTCGTCAGTTTGGACAACCGAGCCAGTCCCGTCAGTCCGAGGAAGTTGAGGCGCTCGTCGCGTGAAGAGGAGAAGTATGCGGCCGTGGCGGCCAGTACCAATCCGCGAGTTCGTTGCTCATGACGCGAAGCGACGAGCTGCGCGATTGCGCCACCCATCGAATAGCCAACGGGAATGAACGTGTTCACGCCGAACACATCGGCGATCGCGGCGACGTCGTCGGCGCAGTCGTGCAAACGAAATGCGCCGCGCGGTCGAATACCGCGGCCATGCCCGCGGTGATCGGGAGCAAGTACCCGAAAGTGTTCACCGAGTGGCGCAAAGCAGGTGAACCAGTTGAGGTCGGCAGTGGCGGTCCAACCGTGCAACAAGATCACCGTCGGCGCACCTGCGGGGCCGGAAACCTCGCGCACGAAGGTGCGCCCGCGACCGGGAAGTTCTACTTCGTGGCCGTCGGGAAAACCATCTCGCGCAGCATGTGTGCGGCGGATCACGTTAGGAACGTGCCTCCACACGCACGACGGACACGGTGAGCGAGCCGTTTGGTGCCTGATAGGTGACGGTGGCGCCGGCTTTTGCACCGAGCAATGCGGCTCCCAGTGGCGACGTTGCACTCATCACACTGATGCTCGGGTCATTCGTCTGTTCTTCCATGTGGCCGATGAGGTACTTCTCGGATTGTGACGGGGCATCGCCCTCGTACAGGATCGTCACGATGCTGCCGTGGTCGACCTTGCCGTCGTCAATGACCTCGACGATCTCGTGGTTCTCCAAGATGGCTTCGATCTGTCGAATGCGGCCCTCCATATGGCCCTGCTCGTCTTTGGCGGCGTGGTAGTCGCCGTTTTCCTTCAAGTCACCCATTTCACGGGCACGACCGATCCGCGCAGCAACCTCGATTCGACCTCGCGTGGTGAGATCGAGATGTTCAGCCTGTAAACGCTCGAGGGCAACGCGCGATAAGCGGTGGGTCGGCATATCGTCAGGATACCCATACCTCCGTAGCCTGAATGAGGTGAATGCAGCCCGCGCTCGCACCTCGCATCGTGTTGCGGTGATCGGCGGTGACGGAATTGGTCCGGAGGTCACCGCAGAAGCCCTCAAAGTGGTGCGTGCGAGTGGTGTGGAGCTCGACACGACATTTTTCGATCTTGGCGGTGCGCGGTATCTGCGTGACGGCGAGGTACTTAGCGACGACACGCTCGAAGTGTTGCGCGGGTTCGATGCAATTTTGCTCGGTGCGGTGGGTACGCCGGGCGTGCCACCCGGGGTAATTGAACGCGGCCTCTTGCTCAAGTTGCGATTCAGCCTCGACCTCTACATCAACCAGCGACCCTTTGTTGGTACTGGTCCAGGTCACACTCGATCGCACGACTTCGTGGTGATTCGCGAGAACACCGAGGGCCCGTACGTGGGGGAAGGTGGCGTGTTGCGCAAGGGTACCCAGCACGAAGTTGCCACGCAGGGGAGCGTGAACACCCGTTTCGGAGTGGAGCGTTGCATTCGGTATGCGTTCGAGTTGGCTTCGTCGCGTGAGCGCAAACATGTCACGCTCGTGCACAAAACCAACGTGCTGACATTTGCCGGCGACCTCTGGCAGCGCACGTTCGATGCGGTGGCCGCGCAGTTCCCCGGTGTCGGCACGGCATACAACCACGTGGACGCCGCCTGCATTTACTTCGTCCAGGACCCGCACCGCTACGACGTGATCGTCACCGACAATCTGTTCGGCGACATCCTCACGGACTTGGGAGGCGCCGTGAGTGGTGGCATCGGTTTGGCATCGTCGGCCAACTTGAATCCGGCACGCACCGGGCCGTCGTTGTTCGAGCCGGTGCATGGTTCCGCACCCGACATCGCCGGAAAGGGCGTCGCCAATCCGGTGGCAGCGATCTTGTCGGCAGCGCTCATGCTGGATCATCTCGGAGAATCGCGCGCCGCACAAGCAATTCGCGAGGCCTGCTCGCAGCCAACGAATGGTTCCACGGTGGCGGTCGGAGACGAAATCTGTCGACGCCTCCACGGATAGCGTCAACATCACACACAAGGGGTCACGATGCCGATTACAACGACACCAAAGATCTGGATGAACGGATCCCTGGTGAACTGGGCCGATGCCAACGTGCACGTGCTCACCCACACATTGCATTACGGCACCGGCGTGTTCGAGGGAATTCGCGCCTATGAAACCGACAAGGGTCCGGCAGTCTTTCGTTTGACCGACCACATCGTTCGCCTGCACAACAGCGCCAAGATCATGGGAATGCCGATGCCGTATTCGGTGGAGGAGTTGGTGCAGGCCACCAAGGACACCGTGGCGTCGACCGGGCTCCCATCGTGCTACGTACGCCCGCTGGCGTACTACGGCTACGGCGAGATGGGTCTCAATACGTTGCCGTGCAAGGTGGATGTGGCCATCGCCTGCTGGCCGTGGGGCGCGTACCTCGGCGATGATGCGGTGGAAAAGGGCGTGCGCATGAAGATTTCGTCGTGGACTCGCCACGACCACAACACCATGCCGCCAGCGGCAAAGACCGTCGGCAACTACGTGAACTCATCGTTGGCAAAAGTGGAGGCGCTCAAGGCCGGTTACGACGAAGCCATCATGCTCGCGCCAGATGGTCTGGTGGCCGAGTGCACCGGTGAGAACATCTTCGTGGTGCGCAACGGCGTGATCCTGACGCCACCGCTGTCGGCGGGTGCGCTCGAGGGAATCACACAAAACAGCGTGATGACTATCGCGCGTGATCTCGGCTACGACATTCGCGTCGACAACATCGCGCGAAGCGACTTGTACATCGCCGAAGAGGTATTTGCCTGTGGTACTGCTGCCGAAGTCGGCTCGGTGCGATCGGTGGACGAGCGCGAAATTCCGTGCCCGGGTCCCAAGACCCGCGCAATCGCAGCGATGTACGCCCGCGCGGTGCGCGGTCAGGAAAAGAAGTACGCCCACTGGTGCGAGCTCGCCAAGTAGTCATGCCCGCTCGCCTCACGCTGCCCGCCAACACCGTGGAGGTGTTCGATACCACGCTGCGCGACGGCATGCAAGTGGAGGGTGTGTCGGCGAGCGTCAACGACAAGTTGCGCATCGCCGAACAGCTGGATTTGCTCGGCGTGCACTACATCGAGGGTGGTTGGCCGGGCGCCAACCCCAAGGATGAGGAGTTCTTTGCCCGCGCCAAGCGCGAACTGAAACTCACCACTTCGACGCTGGTGGCATTCGGTAGTACGCGCCGTCCGTCGGGCAAGGTGGACGACGATGCGACGCTGCGCAACTTGATTGACGCGCACACCGCGGGTGTATGCATCGTGGCAAAAGCGTGGGATTATCAGGTGGAAACGGCATTGCAAACCACGCTGGATGAAGGTGTCGCCATGGTGGCCGACTCGGTGAAGTTTCTCGGCAGTCACGATCGATTGGTGTTGGTGGATCTCGAGCACTTCTTCGACGGCTACAAGAACAATCCCGAGTTCTCCCTGCGTGTGCTTGAAGCAGCGGTGGTGAACGGCGCCTCGCACCTCGTGCTGTGCGACACCAACGGTGGATCGTTGCCGCATGAAATCGAATCGATTGTCGCCGATGTCGCGCGACACGTGGGCAACGATGCCATCATCGGCATCCACTGCCACGACGACACGGGTTGTGCGGTTGCCAACTCGCTTGCGGCAGTGCGCGCCGGCGCGCGTCACGTGCAGGGAACGCTCAACGGATTGGGTGAGCGCACGGGCAACACCAACCTCACCACCATCATCCCGAACCTGCAATTGAAGATGGGCTTCGACTGTCTGCCCGAGGGTCGCCTCGAACATCTCACCTCGGTGAGCAACCACGTGGCCGAGGTGTTGAACCGTCCCTTGAATCCGCAGGCGCCCTATGTTGGCGCATCAGCATTTGCGCACAAAGCGGGCCTGCACGTGTCGGCGATCGCCCGCGCCAAGGATGCCTACGAGCACGTCGCACCGGAACTCGTGGGGAATGGCACGCGGTTCTTGGTGTCGGAGATGGCGGGACGCGCCACCATTGCGATGAAGGCGCAAGAGCTTGGGCTGGTTGCCGACGGGGCAGTGATCAGCTCGATTCTCGATGAACTGAAGCGACTGGAATTCGAGGGTTACCACTTCGAGGCAGCCGATGCTTCGCTCGAGTTGTTGATGCGTCGCGCCACGGGTTGGGAGCAGAACTTCTTCAACGTGGAGTCGATGCGTGTCATCACCGATGAGTCCACCAACGGCTCGTTCACCACCGAGGCCACCGTGAAGGTGTGGATCGGCGACCATCGCGAAGTGCACACCTCCGAAGGGAATGGTCCGGTGAACGCCATCGACACCGCATTGCGTGCGTGCTTGGCCCAGAAGTATCCGCAGCTGTCACGTGTGCATCTCACCGACTACAAAGTGCGCATCCTTGATTCGTCGTCGGCCACAGGTGCCGTCACTCGCGTATTGATCGATGCGACGGATGGTGATCGCACCTGGACCACCATCGGCGTGTCGTCCAACATCATCGAGGCGTCGTGGCGCGCGCTCGAAGAATCAATCATTTACGGCTTATTGCACCTGTCCTAGGCAGCGGAGTCGTTGGTCTTGTCTGATACTCCGAAGTCCGAACACGAAGTTGCTCGAGACAACTATCGACGAAAGATTGCTGATGAAATTGCGTCGGGTGAGGGTGACGTCGGTTTTGCTGTGGCTATCGGCTCACCGTCATGGGAGGAATTTCATCGGGTGGGTCGATTGGAGGCAGCGCTACTCGTACAGTATGGATTACTCGAGTGTGAAGTGCTCGTGGATGTTGGGTGTGGCTCTGGGCGTCTTGCAACAGCGCTTCCAGAGTCGTTCGGTGGTCGATACGTCGGCACCGATATCTCTGAGCCGTTGTTACGTCGTGCTGACCAGTTGGTGAATGGTCCCAAGATCAGTTTTGTTCATGTGAATGAGTTGACTATTCCACTAGAAGCCGAATCCGTTGATATGGTCTCAATGTTTTCGCTGCTAACTCACTTGCGGCATGAGGAGTCATTTCTGTATCTTCGTGATGCACTTCGGGTGTTGCGTTCTGGTGGAAGAATCGTGTTTTCATTCCTTGATTTTTCGCAGGAGAGTCACTGGTCGATTTTCCACGATACGGTTGCTGCCGTTGGAGCCGGAGCACTGCATCATGTAAATCAATTCATGTCACGCGACCTGGTATTGGCCTGGGCAAAGATGCTCAACTGTGAAGTTGTGCAGATGCATGACGGTCAAAGTCGGTTCATCAAGTGTGCGGGTGCTGACGGTACGGTGAGTTTTGATTCCATCGGTCAGTCGGTTGCCGTGTGGAGGAAGCCGTAACGCAGTTAGCCCCTATTGGCTCTTCGCCGTCGCTTGCTGATACTCAGAACCGAAGCCTGTTCACACAAGGTTTGCTGCCCGTAGTGGGGCGAACACCTGTTCGCTATGGTGTGGGGGTGGCTACTGACCTGCGCTCTCGTCTCGGCATGCCAACCGTGCGTGCCCCATTGCCCGTTGCTCCATCGTTGTTGTCGTTGTTCGCCGATGGCGGAGTGGTGCGTGGTCGCACGGTGGTCTGCACGGGTGATGCTGCGCTGAGCGTGGCACTCGCCGTCTCGGCGGCAGCCACGCGGGCCGGATCCTGGTTGGCGGTGGTTGGTGTGCCGCACCTTGGTGTGGGTGCAGCAGTCGAAGCAGGTGTGGCAATCGAGCGTCTCGTTCTTGCGCAACCCCCGATGGCAAGTCGTGAGTGGGCCACCACGGTGGCGGCACTCGTCGAAGGATTCGATGTGCTCATCGTTGCTCCGCCCGTATCGCTCACCGAGCATGACGCTCGACGATTGCAGTCGCGCATCGTCGCGCGTCAGTCGGTGTTGTTGGCGGTGAACGTTCCTGGTGCGTTGCCGACGTCGCGCACGAGCAGTGACGCATCGCGTATGGGTGGCAACGCGTCGCGTGTCTTTGCTGGCGATCTCGACGTGCATGCCGACACCGTTTCGTGGTCGGGTATCGAACGTGGCGGCTCGCACATCACGCAGCGGCTCGTGCACGTACGTGTGGGTGGCCGGCGTTGCCCGGTGCCGCGCGAGGCAACGCTCGATCTGTCATGCGTGACCAACCAACACGCGTCGTAGTCGTCCAGTTTCCCCACTGGTCGTCGTATGCCGACGCAGTGGGGTGCAGTGCGCGCAGCGCGTTCGAGCCCATCGTTCGCGCGGTGGTGGCCCATGTGCCGTTGGTGGAAGTCACTGCGCCGGGCATCATCGTGTTTGCCACGCGCGGCCCGTCGCGTTACGTCGGCGGAGACGACGCGCTGGCGGCGTTGGTACACGCAGCGATCCGGCAACAGCTGGGTGCGGCGAATGATGCGAGCGCGGCGCAGCCGCACTTCGGCATCGGTATCGCCGACGGCCGTCTTACCGCAGCAATCGCTGCGCAGCATTCCTTGCATACGGGAGCACCGCACGTCGTTGCTCCCGGTGCGTCACACAACGTTCTTGTCGACACGCCGGTGCACGCGTTGGTGCAGTGCGTGGAGGTCATTGGTGCAGTGGGGGCAGGGGTTCCGGGTGCCGACGATGTCGCGTCGTATCGCGAGGTGGTGTCACTCCTGCAACGACTCGGGTTGTACCGATTCGGCGATGTTGCAACGCTGAGCGAAGCCGACCTCATCGCCCGACTCGGCGCATTTGGCCGTGATCTGTTCCGGCTGGCACACGGAATGGACCGTCATCCACCACTTGCGGTTGCGCCACCACCCGACCGGGTGTGTTCGCAGCAGTTCGATGCACCCGTCGAATCTCGCGATGCGGTGCTGGCAACCGTCGACCAACTTGCCACTGGTGTGGTGGAGCATCTGGTGGCACACGGTTTGGCCGTGGTGCGACTGCACGTGTTGTTGGAGTCCGACCACGGCGAGCGAAGTGAACGCATGTGGTATCGCGCCGACGGTTGGAGCGCGAGTGCGATCGTCGAGAGTGTTCGCTGGCAACTTGATGCGTGGATTCAACACGATGCACCCACCAGTGGGGTGGTGGGTGTGCGATTGTCGCCTGAGCAGATGGTGGTCGATGCCGGACGTCAAGCCTCGCTGTGGGGCGGGGAGCGTGACGGCGATCGCCATGCGCAGCGTGCGATTCGTCGTGTTGCCGACATGCACGGGGCCGAGTCGGTCACCATCCCAACGTGGCGTGGTGGTCGTGATCCGGCACGGTGGTTCGAGTTCGTGCGCAGCGACGCAGTGGATCTTGAGCATCGCGTCGCGCGCGATGCGGCCGTGCCGGTGACATGGCGTGGCTCGTTGCCCTCGCCGGCCCCGTCGTTGGTGTTCGATGTTGCGTCTGACGCGCACATCGATGTATGCGGCGCCGATGGACAACGCGTAAGCGTTACATCGCGTCACGCAATGAGCGACGATCCAGCCGTCGTGCGCATAGGGGCGACCACCTACGACGTGTTGGCATGGGCTGGTCCGTGGCCGGTCGAGGAGCGCTGGTGGGATGCACGTCGCGCACGTCGCGCCGTACGTTTGCAACTGTTGTTGCGTGAGCGTGGCACGGAGCAAACACGTGCGATGATTGCGGTGCTCGAACACCGTGTGTGGCGACTTGCAGCATGGTACGCCTGACACGTTCACGCTGCCGACACCGTGAAGGAATGCGAGCACTACCGTTGGTGCGATGTCCGTAGCCTCGCCTCGCGACGCCGAAGTGATTGATGCACTGTGTGCACACTTTCGCGCTGCAACACCGATCGATGAACGTGAACGTGAATCCATCGACGAGTTCTTGTCGGTGGTGCCACGGCTTCAAGCACCGTTCAACGAGCACGCAGACATACGTCATGTCACCGCATCGGCATTGGTGGTGGGACGTCGCGGTGTGGTGTTGCACCTGCACAAGCGTGTGGGGTTGTGGTTGCAACCAGGCGGGCACATCGATGACGGCGAACATCCCGCCGACGCCGCAGTGCGTGAATCACGCGAGGAGTTGGGTATGTCCGTAACGCATCCGTCCGATGGACCGCTCCTCATTCATCTGGATGTGCATCCGGGCCCGCGCGGCCACCGGCACTTTGATGTGCGCTATCTGTTGCTCGCTGGCGACGAAGATCCACAACCCGGCGAGGGCGAGAGCCCGCACGCGCGCTGGTTCACCCCCGAGGAGGCATATGACGTTGCCGATGCTGGGGTTCGTGGCGGCCTTACAGTCGCCCTACGAACATATGTTCGCTATCGTGAGTGAGTGTCGTTGCGCAATGAATACGCCGAATTGCACTGCCGTTCGCAGTTTTCGTTCCTGCACGGGGCGTCATCACCCGAACGTCTCGTTGAGGTGGCACACGAACGTGGGCTGAGTGCACTGGCACTCACGGATCGACACGGTTTGTACGGCGTGGTGCGGTTCGCCCAGGCTGCACGCGAGGTGGGGGTGCGCACCGTGTTTGGTGCCGAGGTGTCGTGCAATCCCGGGGATGTGCGCGGCACGGTTGCTCCACCACATGGCGACCTGGTGTTCATCGCTGACGGACCGGCGGGATACGTCGCATTGTCGCAGGCACTCACCGACGGACAAATGCGTGGCGCGAAGTCGCAACCGGTATTCGACGTTGCATCGCTGGCCGAACGTGTACGCGATCGCTGTTTCGTGCTCACCGGCACCACCGATGGTCCGCTCGTTCGCGCGTTGCACACCGATGGTCCACGTGCCGCACAACGATCACTCGAGTTGTTGATCGACGCATTCGGTCGTGACCGCGTGTTGGTGGAGGTGTGGAATCACGGCGACCCGTTGGATGTGTGGCGCAACGATGCGTTGGTGGGCATTGCGGCAGCGTGCGGGGTGGAGTCGGTGGCCACCAACGATGTGTCGTATGCCGTGCCGGGCGACCATGTGGTGGCGTGCGCACTTGCCGCAGTGCGTCATCGCTGCAGTTTGGATGAGCTCGATCCGCAGCTTCCGCCGGCTGCCACCGCATGTTTGCGTAGTGCAGCGGAACAAGAACGACGATTTGCGCGATACCCGGGTGTGGTCGCGCGTGCCGCCGACATCGCGAATCACGCAGCGTTCGATTTGTCGCTCATTGCGCCGAGTTTGCCACCGTATCCGTGTCCCGGCGGGTTGAGCGAAATCCAGTTCCTCCGACAACTTGCCGAAGCGGGTGGCAGGCGTCGCTACGGCGAACGTCCCTTGGGTGCGCACGAGGACCTGTCGTTGCGTTCGCGTGCATGGCACACCATCGATCATGAGTTGGCGGTGATCGAACGGTTGGGATTCGCCGGCTACTTCCTCGTGGTGTGGGACATCGTGCAGTTCTGCGAACGCAACGACATTCTGTGTCAGGGTCGCGGGAGTGCGGCCAACAGCGCGGTGTGTTTTTCGCTCGGCATCACCAAAGCCGATGCAGTGTCGCTCGGGTTGTTGTTCGAGCGGTTCCTCTCCACCGAACGCGATGGTCCACCGGACATCGATCTCGACATCGAAAGCAATCGTCGGGAGGAGGTCATTCAGTACGTGTACGAGCGTTACGGGCGGTCGCATGCAGCACAGGTGGCCAACGTCATCACCTACCGCGCTCGTTCGGCCGTGCGCGATATGGCACGCGCACTCGGCTACTCGGGCGCCGAGCAGGATGCATTCAGCAGGCGGTTCGACTCGTGGAGTTCCATCAAGGGTCAGCGTGAAATCACGGTTCCCGACCTGGTGGTGGAGTTGGCTGGGCGAGTGCAGGACGCACCGCGACACCTCGGTATTCACTCCGGTGGCATGGTGATTTGTGATCGCCCCGTCAGCGAAGTGTGTCCGGTGGAGTGGGCCACCATGCCGGGTCGCAGCGTGTTGCAGTGGGACAAGGATGACTGCGCGGCGATCAACCTGGTGAAGTTCGATCTTCTCGGGCTGGGCATGTTGTCGGCGTTGCACCGCGCAACCGACTACATCGCCGAGTTTCGTGGCAAGCGCATCGACTTGGCGGAGATTCCGCAAGAAGACGACGTGTACGCCATGTTGTGTCGCGCCGACAGTGTTGGAGTGTTCCAGGTGGAGTCCCGCGCACAAATGTCCACGTTGCCGCGACTGAAGCCGCGTCGGTTCTACGACCTCGTGGTGGAGGTCGCGCTCATTCGACCCGGGCCCATCCAGGGTGGTTCGGTGCACCCGTACATCCGTCGTCGAAACGGGCTCGAGCCGGTGACGTACTTGCACCCGCTGCTGGAGAACAGCCTCGGCAAAACGCTCGGTGTTCCGTTGTTCCAGGAGCAGCTCATGCAAATGGCGATCGATGTTGCGGGTTTCACCCCCATGCAGGCCGACGAATTGCGTCAAGCGATGGGTTCCAAACGTTCGCGCTCGCGGATGGCTCGGCTGCGCAACCGTTTGTACGAGGGAATGGCGCAACGAGGCATCGTCGGTGCGATCGCCGACGAGATCTACGACAAGATGGCGGCCTTCGCCAACTACGGCTTTCCCGAGAGTCATTCGGTGAGCTTCGCCTATCTCGTGTATTCCTCGGCGTGGATCAAGTTGCATGAGCCAGCAATCTTTTGTGCGGCATTGATCAACTCACAACCGATGGGATTTTGGTCGCCCCACACGTTGGTGCAGGATGCGCGTCGACACGGGGTGGTGGTGCGCACTCCCGACATCAATGCATCGCGCGCTGGCGCATGGCTGGAAACCGACTCGCGTTCCACCGGCGGTCTTGCCGTTCGCCTCGGCATCGGTTCGGTGCGCGGTGTCGGCGCCGAGCTTGCTGCACGTATCGAGGCAGCACGACCATTCGTCGATACCGAGGATCTCGTGCGTCGCGTGCCCGGCATTTCGGTGAAGCAACTCGAGGCACTTGCCACCGCCGGCGTGTTCGGCGAGTCGTTCGATGTGTCGCGACGAACGGCATTGTGGAATGCGGGCGCACTCGCGGAGTCGTCGGCGGATCGCCTGGCGGGAACCGCCACGGTGTCCGCACCGCACTTGCCCGGCATGCAGCCGGTGGAGGAAGCAGTGGCGGATTTGTGGTCGACGGGGGTTTCGCCTGATGGTCATCCGACGGTGTTCCTCCGTGATTCGTTGCGCGAACTGGGCATACTCACCGCAACCGAACTCAACGACGTGGCGGCACGCGAACCCGGGGTACGAGTGCTGGTGGCCGGCGTGGTGACGCATCGCCAACGCCCCATGACCGCCAAGGGCACCACGTTCTTCAGTCTCGAAGACGAAACGGGGCTCATCAACGTGTTGTGTTCACGCGGGTGCTGGGTTCGTCACGCCGAGGTGTTGCGTCGGGCGAGTGCATTGCTGGTGCGCGGACACGTGCAATATGCCGAGGGCGTGGTGAACGTGATTGGTGAGCAATTCACCGAGTTGCGTGTGCCGATTCGCATGGCGGCCCGTGACTTTCGCTAGTTGGCGGGCTGCCAACTGCGCCGCAGCTAGTCGCTCGGTGTTTCGTTCAGTCCATCGTTGAACACCCGGTAGGTGTCGTAGATGTCCTTGCACTTACCGCACAGTGGCAACTGTTTGGGATCACGCGACGGAATCCATCGGTGACCACACAGTGCTTCAAGCGGCGTGCCGTCGATACGCGCCCGCAACACCTTTGCCGCGGCCGATTCGTCGCCGTCCGTCTTCACGATGTGCGAACACTCCGAGTCGCCAGTTTGCGGCGTGCGGTCGACCAGTGTTTCGGTGGCGCCGCCGGGCTGTGTGCTCGTCTGGGTGTCGATTCGCACGGCCATCAACCCACCACGAACGCCACTGCCACTGCGATGCACGCGGCACTTGCGGCAATCGGCACGACGACACTGGCCCATGGAGGCACCCGCCAGGAACGCGGCGCCAGCGACAACCCGCCGACGAGGGCACCGATTGCCGCGCCGCCGAAGTGCCCACCCACCGACACACCGGGTACGGCGAGTGTGAACAAGACGTTGATGGCAAAGGTGACACCCAAACCCGTGCGCAACGGATTGACACCGCGTTGTCCGACGCCAACCACGCTGGCCGCCATCAACCCGAACACCGCACCCGATGCGCCGCCTGTTGCGGCGTCGGGCGAGAGCAGGAGCGCACCGAGCGAACCACCGAACAGCGCGGCAAAGTACAGCAGACCGAAACGTAACGAACCGATGACGGGTTCGATCAATCGCCCGAGTTGGTACAACAACACCATGTTGAAGCCGACGTGAATCACACCGAAGTGCACGAATCCGCACGACACCAGGCGATACCACTCACCTTGCTCGAGGAAGATGCGCGAAATGACGAAGTCCATCGTTCGATCGGTGGACGTGGTACCGAAGATATCCGAACCAACGGCACCGAGCGTCATCCAGATGAAGAGTCCGACGTTGATGGCAATCAGCGCATTGCTCATCACGAACGGGGGAGTCGACGTGAACCTGGGGCTGGGGCGACGAAACTCGAACGGCACCCGAACCTCGCGACGCGGCTCGGGCGGAGTCGGCGGCGGAAGTTGTGGCGGGGGAAAGTTCAACGTGGTGCGGCCTCGGCCACGGCACGATTGGCGAGGAACCACTCGACCGTTTCACGCAAACCTTGTTGGAAGGAGGTCTGGGCATGCCATCCAAGCGCCGCTTCAGCGCGGGATGCATCGACACGGCGTCGTGGTTGACCATCGGGCTTGGTGGAGTCCCATACCAAGTCGCCGCTGAAGCCGACGATCCGAGCGATGGTCTCGGCGGTTTCACGGATGGTGATCTCGCGATTGTTGCCCAAGTTCAGTGGCTCGGTGGCGTCGTGCAACTCGGCGGCCAGCACGATGGCGTCGGCAGCATCACGAACGAAGAGATAGTCGCGACTCGCCGAACCCGTTCCCCACACATGGACTTTGTCGGCGCCGTGTTCTTTGGCTTCGGCACACTTCTTGATGAGTGCCGGAATCACGTGCGACACCGACTCGTGGAACTTGTCTCCTGGCCCGTACAAGTTGGTGGGGATGACGAAGGCAAATCGCTGACCGTACTGCTGCTGATTCACCTGCGCATGAACGAGCAAAGCTTTCTTTGCGATGCCGTAGGGGGCATTGGTTTCTTCGGGGTAGCCGTCCCAGATGGACTCCTCACGGAATGGCACGGGCGTGAACTTGGGATAACTGCAGACGGTGCCAAGAATGGTGGTTTTTTCCACACCCACGGATCGAGCAGCCTCGATCACGTTCACCCCCATTTGTAAATTGTCGAGGAACAGTGGCGCCGGCTCGGCTTGGTTGTAGCCGATGCCCCCGACGCGGGCAGCAAGATGAATCACGTGGCTCGGGCGGTGATGTGCAAACAGCGCTTCGGCGACTCCGGGTTGCGTGAGATCGTGCTCGGCGTGGCGAGGCACCACCACTTCTGCTCCTGACCCATGCAGTTTCCGCACCACATGGCTGCCCAGAAATCCCGCGCCACCGGTGACCACGACCCGACGGTCGCGCCAGAACGCTGGGTTGGTCGACGGCACGGTCACGGTGCTTTCAGGCTATTCGCACGGGCTGGCACAGATGACGCCCGTACACCGACAGAATAGAAGTAATGAGTCGAGTGCGCGTGGCGCTCACCTTGGAGCAGTGCTGGCGCGAGTCACCTGGTGGAACCGGCGTCGCCGCCGTGGAACTGGGTCGCGCGCTCGCCGACCGCGATGATGTGACCGTGGTTGGTGTTGCCGGTCGTCATCGTCGCCCGGCCACTGCCGGTTACGAACCGACCATCGACATGCGGTACTTGCCGCTGGGTGGTCCGGCGTTGATCGAGTCGTCGCTGCGTTTCGGTTGGCCGCATGTGGAGCGTGCAACGGGTGCGATCGATGTCGTGCATGCAACGAGCATCATTCCTTTCGCCACCTCGCCAGAGGTGCCATTGGTGGTCACCGTGCATGACCTGGCGTTTCTCCATCATCCGCAATTTTTCACCGCTCGAGGTCGCAATGTGTTTGCGCGTTCACTCGACATCGTGCGTCGCCGTGCCACGTTGGTGCTGTGTTCGTCTCGGGCCACGATGGATGACTGTGTCGCCAACGGCTTCGATCCGCAGCGACTACGGCTGGTGACACTTGGCGTCCGGCTCCGTTCGACGACACCTGCCGACATCGCGCAGGTGCGTGCCACGTATGCATTGCCAGACGAGTACCTCCTCTTCGTGGGCACATTGGAGCCACGAAAGAACTTGCCTCGGCTGCTCGATGCACACGAGCAGCTCGGGTCCTTGGCCCCTCCTCTCGTGATTGCGGGTGCGGCTGGTTGGGGCGACGACGAAATCGCCACGCGTTTGGTGAGCGCTCCGAACGTGGTGTTCGTTGGCCATGTTGCGGATGCGGACTTGCCGGCGATGTACGCAGGGGCCAGTGTCATGTGTTATCCGTCGTTGATGGAAGGTTTTGGTTTGCCGATTCTTGAAGCAATGTCGCATGGCACCGCGGTGGTGACGAGTGTCGGGACGTCGACCGAAGAAGTCGCTGGCGGTGCAGCGGTGTTGGTGGACCCTCGCGAGGTGGGTTCCATCGCCGCTGGTATTCGAGATGCGCTTGCTCGGCGCCACGAGTTGTCGCAACTCGGTATCGAGCGGGCAAAGGGTGCAACATGGGACGCCACCGCAAGCCTGGTGGTGCGCGCCTATCGCGACGCAGTGAGCATGGGTGCGCGATGACCGTTCGTCGAGCAAGGTCGGGTCCAAGATGACGCGTATTGCCGTCAATATGTTGTGGTGTGTCCCGGGCGCAGTCGGTGGTTCGGAGCAGTACCTGGTTCGTCAGTTGTTGGGAATGCGCGAGGCGAGCAATGACGAGTTCTCGCTCGACGTCTACGCGCCGCGCGACTTTTCGCGCGCTCATCCGCAATTGGCGCACGTTGCCACGATTCACGAGTCGACATCACAGGAACGGGTGCGTCCTTTGCGTGTGTTGCGCGAAGCAACGTGGTTTGCGTCTCGCGCACGCGACGCAGCGGTCGTGCACCACGGTGGTGGCACGGTGCCGCCGCGAAGTCCGCAACCGGTGGTGCTCACGATTCATGATCTGCAATACCTGGTGTATCCGCAGTACTTCTCCCGCACCAAGTTGCGCTACCTTGCCACTCGAATGCCCGCGTCGGTGCGTCGTGCACGGCACATCGTGGTGCCCAGTGCGTACGTACAACGAACGGTCGTGGAGCGGCTGGATGTTCCACTCGACAAGGTGAGCGTGGTTCGCCACGGTGTCGAATCATCGCTCGGCGAGAACCGCACTCCGGAGCGCGAGTTGCGTGATCGCTTCGGTCTCTCAGCTGATCATGTGTTGGTGTACCCCGCAGTCACTCACCCGCACAAGAATCATCGGTTTCTGCTCGACCTGCTCGCTGGCCCATTGCGCTCCGCCGACGTGCAACTGGTGTTTGCCGGCGGTGCTGGGCGCGCACACGACACCGTGCAGTACGCCATCGCTGCGCTCGGGTTGGCGGATCGCGTCAAGTTGGTGGGTCGGCTCGGTGATCGCGACCGCGATGGATTGTTGGCTATGGCGGCTGCGCTGGTGTTTCCAAGTTCGTACGAAGGTTTCGGGGCGCCGGTAATCGAAGCCATGGCGCTGGGTGCGCCAGTCATTGCCAGCAATCTCACTGCGCTTCCCGACGTAGTGGGGGATGCCGGCTATGCGATCGAACTTGACGCGCAAACCTGGGCCGACGCAGTATCCGATGTCATCGCGCGGCGCGAAATGTGGCAGCGACGTGGCCGTGAACGCGCGGTGGCCTTCCAGGCCGCTGACTCCGGGCGTGATCTCGCGGCGGTGTACCGCAGGGTGGAGCAGTGATCGTGGCATTCATGGTGTGTGTGGAATGAGCGAACGTCGACGTCGCTTCATCGTGCTCTGTCCGCACTTTGCGCCCGACATTGCACCGACCGGCAGGGTGATGACGCACATCGTGGAGCAGTGGGCTGCACTCGGCCACGAGATTCACGTGGTGACGTCGCTGCCGTGGTATCGCGAGCACCGCGTCGAAAACGGCTGGGGCGGAAAACTCCTGCGCAGAGAGGTGACACCGTGGGGTTCGATTACCCGAATCAATCCGTTCCCGGCAAAGTCGAAGTCCAATCTGGTTGGCCGCGCGGTGTCGTTCATTGCGTTCAGCGTGATCGTGGGAGCATGTGCCGTCGTGGTTGGTCGCCGCTCGGCATCCAAACGCGTCGATGCCGTGGTGGCCATGTCGCCGCCGCTCACCCTGGGCACCGTCGGCTGGATTGTGGCTCGGTTGCGACGCACTCGGCTTATATTCAACGTGCAAGACGTGTTTCCCGATGCCGTCGTTGCCACTGGCGCCATCACCAACTCGACCGTGATTGCGTTGGCTTCCTGGCTGGAGCGTTTCACGTATCGCCGCTCGCACGCCGTGGTGGTGTTGTCCAAGGATTTGCAGCGCAATGTTCGGGCCAAGTTGTCGTCTCGCTATGCCTCACGCATTCACGTGATCGAGAACTTCGTCGATACGCAACGCATCACACCGCGCGATCGCATGACTGCATATCGCGCCGAGCTCGGCATCGGTAGCGAGGTGGTGGTGATGTATGCAGGCAATGTCGGATTTTCCCAGTCGCTGGAACACTTGCTGGAATTCGCCGAACGGTCACCGTCGGTGACGGTGCTCATCAATGGTGACGGTGCAGCACTGCAATCGCTTCGTGCGTTGGCTGCAGATATTGCGAACGTGCGCTTCGGTGGTTATCAGCCCGAAGCACGCCTGGCCGAAGTACTCGCCACGGGCGACATTCACGTGGTGCCGTTACGCACTGGACTGGCCACCGTGAGCGTGCCGTCCAAGACGTATTCCATCCTTGCTGCAGGACGCCCCGTGGTGGCCGCGGTCGATGCTGGCACCGAGATCAGCGGACTGCTCGAGCGGGCGGGGGCCGGTCTCAGTGTCGCCCCCAATGATGTGGAGGCACTCTGTGCAGCATTGTCATCACTGGCCGTTGATGCACCACGCCGTGAACGCTTGGGCGCCAACGGCAGAACATATGTGGAGCGCCACGTGACCGCGCGCGACGTTGCGGAGGCGTACGTGCGACTGCTTTCCGATAGCCTGAGCAACTCGTGACGTCGTCCGCCAAGAAAATCGCCCGCCTCGCTGAGAAGAGCAAGACTCGTTCGCCTCGCGGTATCCGCCTGCGTGGTGGTTCGTTGTTCCCGACGGTCATCATCGTGGTATTGGCCCTCGGCGCCGCACTCATTGCGTACTCGCGCCAGACTCTGGAAGACCGCACCGCGGCCGACATCACCAACGCCACCTACTACCTCTCCTTTGGTGTGTACGTATGCGACCAGTGGGTCACCTTGCCGGATACGCAGGTCATCACCGATCTCGCTGAAACGCGCGAAGGGGCCAAGCTCGTCGCCGGTACGCCTGGCGCAGTGGAATGGCAGCCGCAGGTGTTGAGTGGCCAGCGCCGCGCCAAGTTGTCCGCAGTGTTGGATTTGTACTCCATCAAGGTGTCCAATACCGAACTGCAGTTTCCGGACGCCATCAATGGTGGAGCAACGCTCACGGAGGACGGCGATGCCTGTGACGGCAAGGGCGGAACATTGTCGGTGGCAACGTGGGACAATCTCGGCACTGATCCTTCGCAGAAGACCTCCATCGCCGAACTCGGCTCCGTGCGTCTCACCAACAATGGTCTGGCGGTGGCCCTCATCTTTGCTCCGGATGAATACGAAGCAGAACAGCCACCGTCGGCCAGCGACGTTGCCGTCCTCGTCGAGTCGGGCGAGTAGTACCGCGCGGCATGTTTGCCGTCGTTCTCGTCGGCGGGTTTGGCACGCGCCTGCGACCACTGACCAACGACATCCCCAAACCGTTGCTGCCGCTCGGGCAGCGAACCATCTTGGAATGCCTGATGTCGCAGTTGGCCCGAGGTGGAGTCACCGATGCGGTGCTCGCACTCGGATTCAAGCCCGAGCCCTTTCTTGCGGCCTTTCCTGACGCTCGTTGTGCTGGTGTGCGATTGCACTACGCAATCGAATCGTCGCCGCTGGACACCGCGGGCGCGATCGGTTTTGCGGCGCGGAGCGTTGGACTGCACGACAGCAACGGCGCATTCGTGGTGGCCAACGGCGACATCGTCACCGATCTCTC
>SXGS01625883.1_pt1 | contig 20892 bp, 13 predicted proteins | sample 3174681 | NCBI WGS metagenome assembly SXGS01 (sample SAMN11356861, study PRJNA531348) | freshwater metagenome | isolation source: freshwater sample F1-80 | place: China: Fuxian Lake, Yuxi | collected 2017-12-25 | reverse complement strand
TCGGTTCGGCGACGGAGTTCTTTGAGTTCCTCGCGAAGGGTTTGGATGTCGTTGGCGGTTTGGGGTTGGGCGAAGACAAGGATGGGAGAAAAACTCAGGAGGAGAGTCGCAATCCTGATGAACTGGAGGGGACGTAACATACGTCGGTAACATATTCGATTTGCAGTCTGAAGAGAAAGCCTTGGCCTATCAAGCTCAAAGTTTTGGTTGCAAAAGCAATGCGGGAAAAGTGATTGGTTTTGGGCAGGGTTTCCGCTTGCGTTTGTAGGGGGTTGGTTGAAAGTAAACCGGAGAAGCGAATGGAATTCGCTTCAATCGAAAATGCTGCCTATGGAAGCTATTATCGTCCCCTCTCGAGTCCTCGTCGTTAGCCTTGCGCTGATGGTTATTAGCGATTTTTCAAGCAAGGTGGTTGCTGATGAAAAACCGGTCGTCGGGACCGAATTGTCGCCGATCACGTTACAAGGCGGGGTTCATACGGTGATGGAAGGGCCGGTTTATCCTGATGTTTTCCCATTCAGTGATGATTTCGAAGTGGACTCAGCGGATCGTTGGGATGTGGTGGTAGGGTATTTATCGCAGGGGGAAGGGGATCCGGTGGTGGACGATTACACGGTTGAGTTCAACTTCGACTATGGCACCAGCACGTTTAACCGATTTGCTCCGAATGGGTTTGATGTCGAAACTTTCTATATCCCTCCGGCACCCCACAGTCAGGGAACGACACGCGGGCTGAAAGTGACTGTGAACAAGAATGATGATGTTGAGCAAAGTTTCGCGGTGAATTTGTTTCCTAAATCGCCAATTTTTAAGGGGGATTACGTGCTCAAATTCGATCTTTTTATGAATCACGGTTCCTATGGGGCTACGGGTTCTGGAACGACTGAATCGGCGATTTTTGGACTGAATTGCACGGGCACTAATGCGGTTTGGCAGATTTTTTCGTCTGCACCCGACTTGAATGCAGGACTTCCTCAAAAAAGCGATGGGTTGTGGTTTTCGATTACTGGAGACGGGGGTGCTGGAACGGATTTGCGAGCGGCGGTAGGTAATCCGAATGGGCCTGCACTGAATCTGTCGAACGGGGCTGGAGGTTTTATTGATCGAGATGGCGATGGTCGATTTGATGTTTCGGATGAGGATGCTTACCTGCGGCAAGTTTTTGCGTCGCCGCCTGGGGAAGTGGCTGGGGTGATCGGCAAACGGTGGGTAGAGGTGGAGATCATGCAACGGGACGATGTCATTACTTGGAAATTGGACAATCGCCTTATTGCAACCCGATTGAATACTTCTCCTTACAAAGGGGGGTTGCCGATGATCGGTTTGATGGACACGTTTTCTTCGATCGCCGACGAGAGAGATCAGACGTTCGTGATTTTTGATAATGTTCGTGTGCTTCCGATCCGAAATGTTGTCGTGGACACGGCGGATAATTCGAGTGGATCCACGGACGGAAAAACATCACTCAAAGAAGCACTCACCGGAACAAGGGAAAATGATTGGATCACCTTCAATTTACCTGGGTCAGGGCCATTTTATATCCAAACTCCGGAGTTGGGATACCCGTTGATCACCAATCATGGTCTCTTGATTGATGGCTATAGTCAGGGAGGCTCGGCTGCAAATACAGGTGGGATTCTTGAACCGAATAATGCGACGGTCCAAATTGTGTTGGATTCTCGATCCACGACAGGCGGACGAACGAGGATTGGCGAAGCGACCGGTAATACTGGGTTTGGTTTGAGCGAGAGCGCGATTCTTGGAATCAAAAATGCAAAGGGAGTTAGTTTGAAGGGATTGGCATTTCTTTCTCGGATTACTGGAGGAACTGAGAGCGATCCTGATATTTACTCGATTGCATTCATGAACGAGTCGGCGAATGGCCGCGTTCAAGGTTGTTGGTTCGGAGTGGATCCGCAGAAAACGGCTGAGGGAACCTGGTTGATTGCTGGAGGCCGAAGTGCCGTGGCCTCTTTTCGTGACTCAACTTTGCCTGAGTCCAATAATTACCAAGGTTACTCAACCGGCATGACGATTGGGACGGACGGGGATGCTTTGGAGGATGTTTCGGAGTTTAATGTGATGGTTGGAAACGAGGTTGCGATCCATTTACAAACTCCAAATACGAAGGTTTCAGGCAATTTGATCAACGTCCTTCCTGATGGTCAGTTTTTTAAGGGAGCGAGTGATTCCACTTACGCCGTAGGGAAAAGTATCGAGGCGATCGAGAACGGTAAGGGGGACGAGATGCTAATCGGAACGGACGGAAACACGATTAGTGATGCGAACGAGCGAAATGTATTCGGGCCTGTGCGGTATGATGTGTTTCTTGAGTTTTGGAGGGTTGCTACGAATGTCGTGGTTGCTGGAAATTATGTGGGGATCGGTCAGGACCGAAGCACCACCTTTGTGAGTGAAACTTCTCTGCTGACGGTTCGGAAAAATTCGAATGTGCGCGTAGGTAGCAATTTAAACGGTAATTCGGATTCGTTGGAAGCCAACTTGGTTTACAACCTCGAAAGGCCGTTGTTCAACCTTCATGCCAGCAATTTTGATGGGGATGGAAGCGAGGCGGCTCGAATCTCTCTCCGAGGGAATGAATTGGTGAATAACGCAAATATTTTCCCGTTCATTCCAGAGAGTGCGGACAAAATAACGAAGTTTTTTTCAAAGCCGATGGCGCGTCCGGATGTCGTTTATCGCCCGTCCATTTCAGCCAGCACCACGGTGGATAATTTGGTTGGGATGGTTCCAGAGCAGAACTTCGGCAGTGGCAGCGTGGTTGTGGTGGATGTGTATTTGGCGGACCTTGTCAGTGCCGCAAAACTTACTTCTGAACCTCAGGGCAGAAAGTATCTCACGTCTTTCGTTGAGAATTCAGACCTTGATTTGGATCCTACCTCGGGACCGTTCAGTTTTGATCTCACTCCATTCGCATTGACACAGGATGAAGTCAAGTCGCTGACGGTTACGGCAAATTACTTACCGGATAGTTGGTTGGGATATGATCTAAATCCATGGACAAGCAGTTTCTCAATGCTCCCTTCGGACGAGGAGTTGAGAATTACGAGTATTTCGAGAGCCAATGGAAATGTGGTTATCGCACGAACTTTTGGTCGTGGCCCATTTCGCCTAGAGAAACGAACCAGTGTCGGGACACCGAGTGTGTGGCAACCTGTGGAATCGATTGTCGAGGGGAATACGTTTACGATTAAACCCTCAGATGCTGCTGGGTTTTTTCGAGTCAGATCAGGTTTTTGAGCATTTAGTAGATGTTCCAAACCATGGGAGATTCTTGTGCCTCCCAACCGTTGAGATGGACTCGGATCGCGTCGTGGTCGGAAATACCTGACAGGGAGGCAATCAAGTTTACCTACCGTCAAGGGGGGATTCCTAGGGAGGGGTTTCTGTATCGATTGGAGGGTCAGGTGAAAGCGTTCGAGAATTCCTGCCGTCACATCCCGATTCCATTAGATTATGGGGACGGTCATTTTTTTGATTCAACGCGGTCACGAATCCTCTGCCAAAACCACGGAGCACTATTCGACCCATCGACAGGATTGTGTGTCAGAGGGCCTTGTGAGGGTGCGTTCCTGAACCAACTTACGGTTTGCTTAGAGGACGGATGGGTTTATCTGCGTAATTTGGATTAAAACGGTTCGATCTCGGCGGTTGTGGTTTTGTTGGCCGATTGATTGTTTATCAAATGCGACGTAATTGAGATGCGCTGGCACCCCTGCCGGGGTGCGGGGAATTGGGGTGCAAGCTCCGGTGGTGTCGCTCCGCTCAACCACCGGCTACAAGCTCAGATGCCTTCGGCATCAACCCAACCACCGGCTACGAGCTCAGATGCCTCTGGCATCAACCCGGTCACTGGCTACTCGTTCAGTTGCCAACGTCACTCCACAAGCCGGCGAAAACTAGTGCGATCACGGAGGGGATGGTTTTATTTCGATGCTCTCATGCAGGGGATTGGGAGGAGCCTATTGTTCCGTGCGTAGAGATTGGTTTACAGCGTCATAGACTTTGCGCAGCGGAACCCCTGAACGGATCGCTGCTGCCTTGCATGACTCGAATTCCGGAGATTGGTGGATCACTTCATCGCCAAGCTTACCAATTTTGACGCTGATTTCGCCGTAGGAGGTGGAAACAGGGATCCATTCCCGATGAAGTTTGCGACGGAGAGCGGTTGTTTGCCGAACGCCGAAGGCGGAAGTTTGGCGTAGAATCATCTGTGAAAACTTATCGGCTTTTTCGGGTTCGCAGAGCACCGTGAGCAAGGCACCCGGCCGATTCTTCTTCATCTGGATGGGAGTATGGAAAACATCCAGAGCACCTTCAGCGAGGGCATGTTCGATAAAAAAACCGAGTAGTTCTGGGTTGGTGTCGTCGAGGTTGGTTTCCAATACGGCAATTGAGTCGGTTTCCCAAGGGGTGTGGCTCTCGGTTTGGGATTGGCCAAGGATTGCGCGGAGGACATTCGGGCGGGTTTTATTGTCTCTTGTTCCTAAACCATACCCAATTTTTTCAGGGACAAGGCCTTGGAGTGGGCCAAAGGACTGGACAAATTCGGCAAGCAGGGCTGCGCCGGTGGGAGTGACCAATTCGTTCTCTTCATCGCACTGAGTGATGGGGATTTGAGCATCCCCAAGGATTGCGAGAGTTGCTGGTGCTGGAATGGGGAAGCGGCCATGGGCGCATTGGATCCAGCCAGTGCCTTCGCAAACGGAGGAAGCTATTATCTTTGGGTGGTGTAGTGCTTCGATGCAGACGCAGGCTGCCACGATGTCCACGATTGAATCGATGGCGCCCACTTCGTGAAAGTGAACGTTTTCCTCTGGCAATCCATGGATACGGCCTTCAGCAATGGCGATTCGGCGAAAGATCGCAATCGATTTTTGTTTGACCCAGTCGGTGAGTTGGCTCTGGTTGATCAGGGTGCGGATGTCGGAAAAAGTTCGGTGGTGATGATGTTCCCTTTGGGGTGAGTGAAAGTCTGGAATCGGAGCGAAGGATTTAAAAATGGGTGATGGGCTGTGTGTGTGTGGATGGGAATGGCCTGCATGGGTGTGGGTGCCGAGGGGGTGAGAATGCGTCGCCTCAGCATGGCAATGGACGTCGAATTTGATGCCTGAGATCTGGCACTTGGTTTCTTGGCGTGCGTGAACATGATAACCCTTGAGGGGCAGTTTTTTTAGTTCGGCTTCAAGGTGCTCAAATGGAACCCCGAGGGCGATCAAAGCACCGGTGAACATGTCGCCACTGATTCCACTGAATATATCTAAATAAAGTGTTTTCATGAATGCGTGGTGCTTTTCGGAGGGTTTGCGGATTCCGAGGCGAGGGTGTTGATTTGGCTCGCGGCGAACCCAGCACCGAAGCCGTTGTCAATGTTGACGACCGTGACGCCACTTCCACAACTATTGAGCATGGTGAGCAAGGCCGATAGTCCTCCAAAATTCGCGCCATAGCCCACACTCGTGGGAACCGCGATGATCGGTCGGCGAACCAGTCCAGCAACGACGCTAGGCAGGGCTCCTTCCATGCCCGCAACAACGACAATGACGTTGGCTTGTTGGAGGAGGTCCAACCGTCTGAAAAGGCGATGGAGACCAGCGACTCCCACGTCGAAAATGCGTTCAACACGGTTGCCCATAACCTCGGCGGTGACGGAGGCTTCTTCTGCCACGGGGAGATCGCTCGTGCCCGCGCAGAGGACTGCGATGAATCCGGGTTGGAGGGGCAGGGGAGCGAGCTGGATTGTGACGCATCGAGCTGTGGAATGATGAACCGCTTGCGGGAATGATTCTGTCAAGATGCGCGCTGCATTTTCACTGACTCGAGTGATAAGAACTCGATTGTTGGCTGATAATAATTGTGTCGCGATCGCGAGGATTTGAGGGGGAGTTTTACCTTCCCCAAAAATTACCTCTGGAAACCCAGTCCGGACGGCACGGTGGGTGTCCACTTGAGCGAACACGAGGTCTGCGATGGGTGGGCGTTGGAGTGTTCGCACCGTTTCTTCCAGCGATTTGTCGCCAGTACGAAAGGATTCGAGAATTTGAGATAACTCAGCGGGAGTCACTCTCGGAGATTAACGCACCTAGAGGACGAAGTAAATTTATGGATGATCAAACTTGTGGTGATGTCCGCTTCGATCGCGAGGAGTGAGCTGAGTCGGGTGGACAAGGTGTTTGCGAAGCTTGACGTAATAATTGGGAGGATCGTAACTTGAAGCCATCAACCGATGCGAATCCAGACAATCAACGTCCTCTGGTGGCGGCCAATATTTGTATGGGTTTTGACCTGCCTTTTGGGAGCGGGAGTCGAAGGATCCCCAGCAAATCGAGCAGCGTTTGAAAAGCACTACGATCGTTTTCTGGCAAGGAATCTCGCCGTTTGTTCGACCTGCCATTTACCGAGCAAAAATAGAAACCCCGAGAATTTGGAGGAGTTTCCCCATAATCCATTTGGGAATCGCCTTCGAGTGCTAGGGGATGAGTTACAAGCGGCGGGGAAGAAAAAGGAGATCGCGGGCAGGTTGGGAATGGTTGCAAGTGAGGATTCGGATGGTGATGGAGTGGCGAATGAAGTGGAGTTGTTACTCGGACGTTCTCCGGGTGATCCGCAGGAGACACCAACCGCCAAGGAATTAGCAACTGCGAAGGACAAGGTTAAGGAACTTGGAAAATTTCTCTCGAGCTACCGTTGGAAGCCGTTCGAGCCTGTAAAAAGGCCTTCGGTTCCTCCAGTCGGTGGCCGGAATCCGATCGATGCGTTTTTGACAGCAGAGCGAGAGGTTCATGGACTTAAGCCGAGACCTGAAGCTTCGAAGGAGGTTTTGCTTCGGCGGGTTTATCTCGATCTGACGGGCCTCAATCCTACTCCTGATGAACAACGGGCCTATCTTCAAGATCAGGATCCACAGGCTTATGAACGATTGGTGGATCGCTTGCTGGTGGACTCACGTCACGGTGAGCGATGGGCTCGGCATTGGATGGATACATGGCGTTATAGCGACTGGGCCGGATGGACAGATGGAAATCAGGTTCGGGATTCCAAGCCGCATATCTGGCGTTGGCGGGACTGGATTGTGGATTCTGTAAACAAGGACAAACCTTACGATCGGATGGTTGTGGAAATGTTGGCCGCTGATGAGCTTGCTCCGGAGGATACGGATGCATTGCGCGCCACGGGGTTTCTGGTCCGAAATTTCAAAATGCTTTCACGGGAACAATGGCTGGAAGACACGGTGAAGCACACATCTCAAGCATTTATGGGGTTAACGATGGGGTGTGCTAAATGCCACGACCATATGTTCGATCCGATTTCGCAGCGAGAGTATTTCGAAATGCGAGCGATTTTTGAGCCGCACAATGTGCGCACGGATCGAATTCCTGGCCAACTTGATCGAGCCAAAGACGGCTTGGTGAGAGCGTTTGATTCGACGAACGCCCCGACCTATTTGTTCGTCCGAGGGGACGAGCGCCACCCATTGACGAACGAGGTCATCCAACCTGCTGTGCCGTCGGCACTGGGGGGAACTCTTGAGTTCCGAGAGATCCAACTTCCAGATTCTTCGGTTAATCCCGACAGGCGAGAATTCGTCTTAGCTGAAGTTCGGAATGTTACTCGGAACGGGATTACCGAAGCCAAGGCTGCATTGCAAAAAGTGCTCGTTAGAACGAATGCTGTTTCAACCGAGTTGGTGGAAGCGGAGTTGGTCTTAAAAATGGCGGAGCAGAAGGATCAAGTTTTGTTGGCGTCGATCGAAATGGAGCTAACGCCTTCCAACCTTGTGGGGGCGACTAATCTTGGCTTCATCCAACGACAACTCAGTTTCACGGAGGCGCAATTGAAGCAGCATCGATCGAAGATTGCATTTAATGAGGCTCAGCGAAAGGCAGAGGAGTCTGCGGCAACCGCGCTCAAAGCAACCGTGGATGATAAAGTTGCTCGTGAGTTGGTTCAGAAAACAGCAACCGAGTTTACTGAAACAGGTAAGAAATTGACGGAAGCCACCACACAATTGGCCGATGCATTGGCGTTGGTTTCGAAGCCACGGGATGCCACGTTCAAACCACGTGGTGCTGAAACTTACCCGAGCACAAGCACGGGAAGACGATTGGCGTTTGCGAATTGGGTGACGCACCCTCAAAACCCACTCACGGCAAGAGTCGCAGTGAACCACATTTGGCAGCATCATTTCGGTCGGGGGTTGGTGGGGAGTCCATCAGATTTTGGAAGAAATGGACGGGCACCGACGCACCCTCAGTTGCTGGATTGGCTGGCGGCGGAGTTCATTTCCCAAGGATGGAGTATGAAGGCGTTGCACCGTATGATGCTTACGAGTGCGACCTACCGAATGGCTTCGACTCCTGAGAGTGCTGCCATTGGGATTGATCCGGACAATGTGTATCTTTGGCGCATGAACTCGCGTCGATTGGAGGCTGAGGTGGTGCGGGACAATTTGTTATCGGTTGCTGGGACCCTCGATCCTATCCAAGGTGGTCCCGACATCGATCACGGGTTGGCGATGACTTCGGTGCGGCGGTCGATTTATTTGCGTCATGCTGCTGAAAAGCAGGCGGAATTCTTGCAGATTTTTGATGGTGCCAGTGTCACGGAATGTTACGAGCGGCATCCGAGTGTGATGCCTCAGCAAGCGTTGGCCATGGCGAACAGCGAACTTTCCCACCGTCAGGCCAAACGACTCGCGGCGTTGGTCAGCCAGCAATGCCAAGGAGATCAATCTAGTTTTGTAACGCGGGCTTTTGAACGAGTTCTTGCTCGGACACCGAGTCAACCTGAGTTGGAGGCGTGCCTCCAGTTTTTAGTGGCCGCCCCCATCGCTGGTTCTCGAACGCCAGAAGAGTCGATTCGGCCGGCGGAAAATCTGATGCTTGTGCTGTTGAATCATAACGATTTTGTCACCGTGAGATAACCTATGGCCCACGAACACAATTCAAGATGCGCTGGAGTTTCCCGACGGAGTTTCCTTGCAGATACCGGGATGGGTTTCACCGGCTTGGCTCTCGGTTCTCTTTTGTTTAAGGATGGGAATCTTCGAGCTGAAGGAGAGTGGCATCTCCCGAATGGAAAAACTCATTTCCCCGCCAAAGCAAAATCAGTCATCTGGATTTTCCTGTGCGGTGGGCTCAGTCATTTGGAGAGTTTTGATGTCAAAACTGAGTTGAACAAATACGCCGGAAAATCGATCTCAGAAACTCCTTATGCTGCTGTAGCCAATAGTGAGGGAAAGAACGTGGTAGGGGCGAACCCGGTGCATGGGAATCGGAAAACGATCATGCCGCTTCAAACCGGTTTCAAGGCCTACGGGGAATGTGGCTTAGTGGTGGGCGATTGGTTCAAGAACATTGGAGAGTGCGCCGATGACATTGCGGTGATCAGATCGCTTTGGACCATTCATAATGATCACGGAGCGCAATTGACTTGGCAGACTGGACGGCACCCTCGTGAGTTGGAGCACCCGACCCTCGGATCTTGGGCTTGTTATGGGTTAGGTTCGATGAATGAGAATTTGCCTGAGTATGTTGTGATCGGTGCCCCGACGGGGGATTGTTGTGGTGGGACGTTTACCTACGGGGCCTCTTACCTTGGGCCTGAACATGGCGGGGTCCGATTGAACACCGATCCTAAGAACCCGCTTCCGTTTATCAAGCCGCCAAGAGAATTGATCACCCTCGAGGAGCAAACTCAGAATCTCAGTCTGTTAGGAAAGCTCAACCATTTGTCCGGAATCGATTATCCGGATGATCAAAATCTTCGAGCGAGAATTAAGTCCTACGAACTCGCGTTCCAGATGCAGACCAGCGTTCCTGAAACTCTGGAGTTGGCAAAAGAACCTGAACACATTCGAAAACTTTACGGCCTCGATGACGAGAAAACGAAAACGTTTGGCGAACAGTGTCTCGTGGCTCGACGGCTTGTGGAACGGGGTGTTCGTTTTGTGCAGATTTTTCATGGAGGAGGGGGTGGCGGAGCGTGGGATGCGCACAGTGATATAAAAACGAACCACACAAACCTTTCAACACAGGTCGATCAACCCGTGGCGGGGTTACTGAAAGACCTGAAGCAGCGGGGTTTGCTTCAGGATACATTAGTAGTTTTCGGCACCGAATTTGGACGTTCGCCGGGTGCGGAGGGGACGGGTCGAGACCATCATCCGCAGGGCTTTAGCGCGTGGATGGCAGGGGGTGGTGTGAAGGGGGGGATTCAGCATGGATCGACGGATGAACTTGGGTTTAATGCGGTGCAGGATCGCCATTTTGTTACGGATATTCACGCGACAACTTTGCACCAGATGGGGTTGGACTCTCGTCTTTTGGAGGTGCCGGGTCGAAAACGGTTGGATCGCGATCACGGCGAAGTTATCAAACAGATTTTGATTTAATTCGGTTTAATTGTTCGACTCAACGATCCATTAAAATGATTCCTCCGAAACGCAATTTAACCAATGACCTTCTGCTCCCCTGTCTGTTGTTTGCTGTGTTAGGAGGGATGACGTGGGCAGTGCGTGGGTCCTCAGGATACGGAGGTTGGATCGGATGTACTTTTGCGGGAGTCACGTGGGGAACGGCTTGGTGGTTTATTTCTCGCGATGGAAATGGAAATAGGTCGCGCCCCTACTCTTCGGGATGGGTGATACTGGCGTTGACGGTGGGTATCGGCATTGCAGGGGATCGTGGTTGGATGCAGTGGCCTCATTTCTTTTCGAACCGCATCTACACAAACTATGCACAAGGTGCTTTCGAACCGATCTCGAGGTGTTACGGTTTTCTGTGGCTTTTCATCGCTGGAGTTCCGTGGGCGGGTCTGGGGGCATGCTTACTTGCGTGGTGCAACGGAGGCAAAAAACTAAGTCTGCGGGATTGGATTTTCCGGATCGGTTGTGGATTGGGTGCAGGTTTTTTCGCCCGATGGCTTTTTGAGTATTCCCCCGAATTGTTTTTGCCGTTGCACGAAACGTTGGCGGCAAAGTATGCGAATCTTCCGGCGAATCCGACTTTGGGTCGATTGGTGAATGATTGTCGCGAGGCGGTGACGCATCTGGGATTGTATTTAGGTTTTTTAGGGTTCGAACTGAGTCGCCGCCACTGCCGGAATGCCATCCTGATTCTAGTCGTTGGTTTGTTGAATGGGCTGGGTTGGGCGATGTGCCAGAATTGGAAGTGGGCGGCAGGAGTTTGGCCTAGGGCTTCGTTTAATTGGTGGCGGTGCTGGGAATCTTGCGGGGGAATCAGTATCGGGATCGCCCTTGGAATTGCCTATTACTTGGTGAACAAACAACGTGATGCGGACGATTTGCCGGAGGTCGCGCGGAATACCTGCGATTTATGTTGGGAAAAATTTGGAGCTTATGCTGGATTGATTATCGGGCTGGGAATCTCGATCCGCAGCGGTTTGAAAGGATGGATCAACATCCACGTTGGGAACGAGGATTATTGGAGTAAGGTGCTTTGGATAATTTTTGGTTCCTTGATGGTGGTTGGTCTAGCTGTGGTAGCGGTGGTCCTCAAGCGGAGACCTAGACCGGAATTGGATGGGGACGATTTGTTTCCTAATGCATATTCAATCATGTGGATGGTATTGATCGTCCAAAACATTTTGGGCCAATTAGTGACTTCGCCTTACACGGAATGGAATGAGATGGCGTTTAAGATTTATTATCTCCTGCTGTTTTTCATATCAGCGGCCATTATTCACTACTATCATGTCGTTAATTCCAAATCACTAATCAACGCATCGACGGGGAAACAGCAGTGTTGAGTTTGAGGTATTTCTGCTTTCATTCGGATTATTGGTCTCCATTCTAAGAAACAACATCATGAGTTTAATCAGTCGCATTATCATTGTTCTCCTCGTTGCCATGGCACCTTATCTTCGTGCTCAAGATAGCTCACTTGGAACTCCGATCCCGCTTTGGGCCGATGGGGCTCCGGGAGCTTTGGGGGATAAAGACCAAGACAAACCGACATTGACGCCTTACCTAGCGGATCCTTCGAAAGCGAACGGAACGGCGGTAGTTATTTGTCCCGGAGGAGGCTATGGAGGTCTCGCCGGGCATGAAGGCAAGGATTATGCCCTGTGGCTCAATGAAGCTGGGGTGCACGCGTTTGTGCTCAAGTATCGTCTCGGTTCCCACGGTTATCGGCATCCAATCATGTTGGGGGATGCAGCTCGAGCGGTGCGAGTCGTGCGTTCCCGATCCGAAGCATGGAAAATAAATCCCCAGAAAATTGGGATCATGGGGTCGTCTGCGGGGGGGCATTTGGCTTCAACATTGTTGACTCATTTTGACGGGGGTAAGGCCGAAACCACTGATTCCATCGAGAAACAGAGTTCTCGCCCTGATTTCGGAATTCTCTGCTACGCCGTGATTACAATGGGGAAGTATACCCATCAAGGGTCGAAGAGAAACCTGCTTGGTACGGATCCTTCGAATCCTTTGGTGGAGTTTCTTTCGAACGAACTTCAGGTTACAGGGAATACGCCTCCCGTGTTTCTTTGGCATACGGTCGAAGATACGGCTGTGCCGGTTGAAAACTCTTTGCAATTTGCTGCTGCGTTAAGGGCTAAAGGTGTGCCTTTTGATCTCCACATCTATGAAAAAGGGCGGCATGGAATCGGTTTAGCAAACGGACACGCGTGGACCAAGGATTGCCTTTTCTGGTTGTCAGAACGCGGACTGCTTAAGAATTAGGTTCGTAGATTATGATTCGATTATCGTGGTTGATCTTGATCGCCCTGCTCGGTCTGCCATCGTCCCTTCAGGGGGCAGAGGCTGTCGAAAAAGTGATTGATAAGGGTTTCCATCACCTCGGTGATAGCGTTTCCAAATGGAAGGAAGCGAACCCGCAGCCTGAAGGGATTCGTTTGGATCTATCTTTCGTGGCGAAATCGTCTTCTCACGAAACACTTCTCTCCATTAAACACCGTGATACGGATGGAAAATGGGATTTGGTGGTGAATGGTGAAACGATTGCTCAATTGCGTAAGGAGGGGTCTCTCCGCAGATTCTATTATCCGATTCCTCCTAACCTACTGAGGGATGGGACGAACCTTCTTTCAGTTATATCGCGTTCACCGACGGATGATATCTCTGTGGGTGACATCCGCTTTTTTGACCAACCCCTTGCTAAGGCACTTCGGTTGGGTCGGGTTCAAGTGACGGTGCGAGATGGAGCAAACAAAGAAAAAATGCCCACGAGACTCACGGTGCTCGGAGTAGGCAAAAAAGTCGTCGATATTTTCGAGACCGACCAAGCAACTTTGGCGGTGCGTCCCGGCTTGGTCTATTCTGGCAGTGGAACGGCGGAGTTTTCTCTTCCGGCGGGTCATTATACCATCATTGCAACGCGAGGGATGGAATGGAGCCGAGCTGAATTGAACTGTGAGGTGACCGAGGGTAATCGAGTAGAGGCAGCTTTAGAGATTCGGAGGGAGGTTCAGACCAAAGGCTACATCGCCAGCGACACGCACATCCACACGGTAACTTTTAGCGGCCATGGAGATTCGAGCCTACAAGAACGCCTCGTGACGATCGCGGGTGAGGGGGTGGAATTGGCTATTTCGACGGATCATAATCACCAAACCGATTATCAACCAGAGCAACAAAAGCTAGGGTTAAACGATTATTTCACTCCAGTAACCGGCAATGAAGTCACCACAAAAAATGGCCACTTCAACGCGTTCCCGCTCTCCCCAAAGGAACCTGTTCCAAATCATAAAGAAACAAACTGGGTCACGTTAGCCGCAGACATCCGAAGTCATGGTGCCAAAGTGATCATTTTAAATCATCCGCGTTGGCCAAACCAGAAGGAGAATCCATTTACATTAATGCAATTCAACCAAAGCTCAGGGGATCGGGTCGGAAACGTGGCTATCCCGGTCGATGGGCTTGAGTTAGCGAATTCGACGAGTTTACAGAAGGATCCGCTGCTGTTGTTTCGGGATTGGTTTGCGCTGTTGAATTATGGCGATAAAATTAAAGCCATAGGATCCTCAGATTCTCACACGGTTGGGGATCCAGTTGGGCAGGGGCGAACTTATGTCCAATCTTCCACGGATGACCCGACTCGGATCGATATTAAAGAGATGGTGGGTAATTTCCAAAAGGGACGGACCACAATCAGTTTAGGGATTTTCTCGGAAATTGTCGTAGATGGCAAATTCGGGCCCGGAGATTTGGCTTCTGGCGCCAAAACGATGGAGGTCCGATTTCGTGTAGCTGCTCCGGCTTGGGTTACCCCACGGAGAGGATTAGTGTTCTTAAATGGGCAGTTGGTCCAAGAAAAAGTTGTTCCAGTGAAAGAGGGCTTGCCGACGGATGAGTGGATAACCTTCAAGATTCGGAAGCCGAACCACGACGCACATTTGGTTTGTATAGCCCTTGGTGATGGCGTCAAAAATGAATCATGGAAAACCGAAGCAGACTATACGTTGGCAGCTACGAACCCAGTTTGGATCGATGCCGATGGAGATGGTAAATTTACCACACCCCGTGAAACAGCACGGCTTCTGCTCAAATCATCCGAACGAACCCTTGCTACGTTGCAGCGAATTGCTCAAAAAGAGGACGGTGGTATTGCGGTGCAGGCCATGAGTTTAGCTCGATCAGAATGGCCGTTAGCTAAACTTGTCGGGGTTGATGGACTACTCAAATCTCTAGCGAAGCAGATTCCGGCCTTTGCGCTTTATCAAAGTCAGTTGCAAAGCCATTGACAACTTACGAATGCAGGCAGAAGTTTTAGGTATGTTTCATCCGCGCCTCCAGTTCAGGACGGTTCTAATTTTTTGGCTATGCTTGTCAGCGGTTGGAGAGAGTTTTACCTTGCAGGCGCAGAACTCACCACCTCGTCCGGGGGCGGATCCTAAGGTGATCAACAAAACCAACTACGTGACCATTACCAACTACGTGACCGTTACGAACTTCCTAAAGACCAATTATGTGACCGTCAGTGTTCTTCCTCCCAAAGTAGATGCGGCGAAGGTTGAGGCAGAGAGTAAACGGATTAAACAAAATGTCCTCGAATACCAATTGAAACGGGCAAAAGCCGGGGATCCTAGGGCGTTGTATGACGTTGGTGTTCGTTATCTCACAGGGGATGGGGTGGAAAAGGATCGCGAGAAGGCACTGGACTACTTGCGCCAATCGGCGAAGGACGGCGAATTGTTGGCTCAACGAAAACTACAGGATCTTGGTGAGACTGTGGCAGAACCGAAGTGATCAGGTTGAATGCTGTTTTTTTGGCTTTTCAAAACGGCGGTTGGGTTCGACCTAGGAGGCACTTGATTTTCGTAACGCTAAAGCTTGCCAAAACCAGCGTTGCGTCTAATCTCCACGTCTTTAACTAAACCTTATGTCTATTGATGGTTTGACAACTTTACTGGCCTTTGCTCCAGCGACTGCACCGGGAACCCAACCGGATCCTAAAGCGCAGATGCTTCAGATGGTGGGTACTTTCGTGTTCATGGGGTTGGTGATGTATTTCCTGATCTTCCGCCCGCAGCAGAAAAAAGCCAAAGAACAGGGATTGTTGATGAAAAACCTGAAAGCTGGGGATCGGGTGACCACCTCAGCGGGGATCGTTGGCACCGTGTTGACTGTAAAAGACAAAACTATTTCGTTGAGGTCGCTTGAGACCAAGCTGGAAGTTCTCAAAAGCACCATTGTGGAGGTTACTAAAGACACCTCCGAGGTCACTAAAGACTAATACCACCTGCCGAATTCTGATCCTCTTTTGCCATGAATCGAAATAACACCTGGAGATTCCTCATCGTTGTCCTCGTTGTCGCGTGGTCTCTTTTTGAGCTTTATCCACCGACGGGTCGAGATTTGCTGCAAGAGTTCAAGGACAAATCCGTCAGTCGCGATACGAATTACACCGCGATCCTTGCCACCGCTGATGCTTTGCAGAAGGAACGCCCGGTAAGCGTTTTTAGAAATTTGCGCCAAGCGATCGGAACCAACGACATCACGCGTTATTTCCCCAACATCAAGGTTCTCAACCAAGCAGATCCGACTAAGTATGTCCTGAACCGCTTACAACAGGATGCAGCTGGGAAGATCAAACTAGGCCTTGATTTGCAGGGCGGCAGCTCATTCCTAGTAGGCGTCGATACGTCTAAAGCGTTAAGCGATACAAATCTCAATCGAGTCACTGCCGAGGACACTCAGTTACGTGCTCTTGAACAAGCCGTCGAGGTGCTCCGCAAGCGTGTGGATAAGTTCGGTGTTTCAGAGCCGTTGATCCAACCTGTTGGGGATAACAAGATCTTGATCCAAATGCCGGGGCTTTCTGAATCCGATAAGGATGCTGTCCGGAACACTCTTCAGAAGGCGGCGTTTCTAGAATTCAGAATGGTGCATCCGGAGAGCGACAACCTGCTCTCCCAAGGGTTGGGGGCGCCGGGTTACGAGAAACTGAACCTCAAACAAAAGAGTGGGAACGGTCCAGAACTGCTGCGAGTCGTGTTGGTGAAGAAAAAATCTGAACGTGGGCTGACAGGCAAGTTTGTCGAAAAAGCTTATGTCAGCCGTGATCCTGTTTCGAATCGGCCAACGATCGGCCTGAACTTTAATTCAGAAGGTGCCCGATTGTTTAGCGAGGTAACGAAGGAACATGTCGGTCATCAATTAGGAATCGTCTTGGATGGCGAGCTGTATTCGGCCCCGAACATCAATGAACCTATTAACGGAGGGAGTGCTTCGATCTCGGGAGATTTTGATCTGAAGGAAGCGTTCGAATTGCAGAACGTTCTTTCTAATCCGCTAGAGGCTCCCGTGAAGATCATGGAGGAACGAGGGGTTGAGGCGTCGCTGGGTAAGGCTGCTGTGGATAGCGGGATCAAAGCGGCGATTTACGGGACGATCGCTGTCGCCGGTTTCATGATCGTTTACTACATGTTGGCAGGGTTAGTTGCAGATGCGGCCTTAATTCTCAACATCATTATCCTGCTCGGAGTCATGTGCTCTGTGGGAACGACGCTTACCCTTCCGGGTATCGCCGGTGTCGTCCTGACGATTGGTATGTCTGTGGATGCGAACGTGCTAATCTTCGAGAGAATTCGTGAAGAATCGAAGAAGGGCAAAAGTCTGCGTGGTGCTATTTCTGCCGGTTATGATCGGGCCTTTAGTACCATCTTCGACTCCCACGTCACGACATTGATTTCCTCGATTATTCTCATCTTTATGGGAACAGGTTCGATTCGCGGTTTCGGAGTTACGCTGACGATTGGTGTTTCGGCGAGCTTGTTCACCGCGTTGGTGGTGACCCGCCTTATTTTTGATTTCCTACTGAAGCGGGAGATTTTGAAGGCGTTGCCGATGCTCCACATGATCCGGGCGACCAAAATCGACTTCATGAAGATTGTCAAACCGGCGTTCATCGCAACATGGGCACTGATTCTGGTGGGGCTTTCCTATGGTATTTTTGTCAGGGGAGAGAAACTGTTGGGAGTCGATTTCCGTGGAGGTGACAGTCTGACGCTGAATTACGCGCAGAAAGTAGATCAAACCTTGTTGGTCGAGACGCTCAAAAAAGCTGGTTTAAACGAAACGGTTCCCCAGTATCAGCCCGATTTCTCAGGTGGCCCAGATACTCTACGGATCACTTCTGAGTTCGGAACAGGGGATAAGGTTCAGAGCGCATTGCAGCAAGCATTTCCACAATCGAAGTTCACACGGGCTGGGTTGGACAAAGTAGGGGCTAGCGTCGGAGCAGAGATCCAAAAAGCTGCGATTGTCGCTAGTTTGCTTTCGCTGTTTGGAATCCTAGTTTACGTCGCGTTTCGCTACGAATTCTCGTTCGCTGTGGGTGCGGTGTTAGCCGTGATCCATGACGTCCTCATGACGATTGGGCTTTACTGTCTATCAGGTCGTGAGTTCAACGCGCCTGTGGTCGCGGCTGTTCTGACGATTATCGGCTTCTCCATCAACGATACGATCGTTATTTTCGACCGAATTCGAGAGGATCTCAGACTCGGAGTGCGTGGGTCGTTCAAGGACATTATCAACCAAGCCCTGAATCAGACACTTAGTCGCACATTGATTACATCAGGAACCGTCTTCTTAGCGACATCCGCTCTTTTCGTCTTCGGAGGAGGAGGGATCAATGATTTCGCGTTTACGTTCCTGATCGGTATCATCACCGGGACTTATTCCTCGATTTATATTGCGAGTGCTCTGGTGCTTTGGTGGCACAAAGGAGAACGCCCTCTGACCACCATGGCCCGGGCTGACGTGGATCCACAACAGGTAGCGAAAGCAATCTGACGTCCCGATTATCATTGCTAGAAGCGGGGGAGATGGTGGCGCTCGAGTTGAAGCGTCATCAGGGGGCGGACGTTAACTCCGGATTAGGAACAAGATGCCTGCGCCATTAGAGATCAATCCTGTTTACTGGGTGGTTTTTCTTGGAAGCATCGTTTTCTTTTTAGCCCTAGACTTAGGAGTTTTTCATCGTCGGTCTCACGAGGTTTCTTTTCGCGAGGCGATTGGCTGGACAACGCTATGGGTGGTCGTTGCAATACTTTTCGGAAGTCTTATTGCCCCGAATGTGGTGCCTAATTGGCGGGCACAGGAATCAGTAGAATTCATCACGGGTTATATCATCGAACTGTCGCTTTCGATGGATAATGTATTCGTAATCGCCCTGATTTTTAGCTATTTCGGGGTGCCGTTGCGGTCGCAACATCGAGTTCTTTTTTGGGGTATTTTGGGTGCTTTGGTGTTGCGAGGTGCCCTGATCTGGTCGGGAGCTGAGTTGATTCAGTATTTCCCGTGGATGCTGCACGTGTTCGGGGCCCTGATTCTCGTCACAGGGATCAAGATGGCTACTTCAAGCGACGAAAAAGTTGAACCTGAGAAAAATTTCCTTGTGCGGGTTACCCGCAGGTTTTTTCCGGTCAGCGATTCCTTTCACGATTCTCAATTTACGATTCTTCAGAACGGTCGGCGGATACTGACGCCTCTAGCTCTCGTGCTTATTACCGTTGAAACGACGGATCTGATTTTTGCTTTAGACTCGATTCCAGCAATTTTTGCGGTAACCCAGAACTCATTTATTGTTTTTACCTCAAATGTGTTCGCGATTCTCGGGCTTCGTTCGCTTTATTTTGTCCTCGCTGGTGCAATCGGTTATTTCAAACATTTGAAGATTGGGCTCTCCGTTGTGCTGAGTTTTATTGGTCTAAAAATGCTCGTGTCCTCTTGGATCCACGTATCTACGCTCGTTTCGCTTGGGGTTGTTTGTGGCATTCTTTTGATCTCCATTGGGGCTTCGATTTACACCGACAAGGTCAATAAGGACACAATCAAGGATTCAGAGTGATAAGTTCGTAACCTCCGGCGAAAGCACCATTTCTTAAATTGTCGCTTCGATTCAAACCTCCACAACACCAATGGATTCTTCCCTCACTCTCGGGGGATGTTCTACGCAGTTTGTCGGTTTCGCTCGGATTATCTGAACTCCTCACTAGGTGTCTTTGGAACAGAGGATATACCGATGAGCCATCGATTCTAAGCTTCCTCAATCCGCGCCTAAAACTGCTCGCCGATCCTTTTCTAATACCGGGTATGGAGGTTGGCGTTTCCCGCCTGCTTCAAGCACGAGGTAGCGGTGAACCGGTGGTGATTTTTGGCGATTACGATGCAGATGGAATCACATCTACTGCTGTGCTTGGGCAGTTTTTCGAGGACATGGGGTGGAAGTGCCATGTTTACCTACCTCTTCGATTGGAGGAAGGATATGGCCTTTCAAAGGAGGGGGTTGCTCGTTGCCTCGATCGTTATCCTACGCGTCTCATTTTAGCGGTTGATTGTGGCACGACGGCGTGTGAAGTCGTGGATGATTTACAGAGGAATGGAATTGATGTGGTGATCCTTGATCATCATCAACCCGGTCCGAAAATCCCGAGTGCATACGCGTTGATTAACCCGCATGTCGGATCGAGTGCGGGTAGTCCTTTTCTTAATCTGTGTTCGGCAGGTTTGGCATTTAAATTGTGCCATGCATTGTTAAAGCACCTTCGGCAGATGGAGGATTCCCGAGCGTTGATCTACGATCTCAAGCCGCTCTTGGACCTCGTTGCTGTGGGTTCGATCGCAGATTTAGTTCCATTGATTGGTGAAAACCGAGCTTTAGTCACTGCAGGGTTGGAACGGCTGAACTCTGCCCCTCGACCGGGACTCTTAGCGTTAAAAGAGGTCGCTGGAGCCGGTGCGCGGATTGAGTCTCAAGATGTTAGTTTCAAGCGCGCACCTCGCCTGAATGCGGCGGGCAGATTAGAAAACGCCCATCAAGCATTTGATCTCGTTGCTGCCAAGGATCTACAGACTGCGCGACCATTAGCTGAGGCTCTCCACCAGAGGAATCGAGCCCGTCAAGAATTGGAGAAGGGAATTGTTCAGGAGGCCGAGAGAATCATTGCCGATGTTTTCGACGCGAGTCGTGATTTGGTCATTGTGGCCGCGAACGAGAGTTGGCATTTAGGGGTGTTGGGGATTGTGGCTTCCCGGATTGTCCGAGAGTATTATCGTCCTGCGATAATCCTTGGGGGTGATGGAGAAGTGTTGCGGGGTTCGGGCCGCAGCATTGAGGGGGTTGATCTTGCCGGGCTTCTGGGAAGCTCCACTGATTTGCTTGTTTCCCATGGGGGTCACCCGATGGCGGCTGGGATGACTATTAATCCAGATAAACTACTGAGTTTTCGCGATCGACTCAACAGGCTGGTGCGAGAGGCAACTACAGCTGATGTTTTCATTCCCAAGCTCAGGCTCGATGCGGTCGCAAGCTTCACCTCGCTCACCGTGGATATGGTGAGTCAATTCGCGAAACTTCAGCCTTATGGGCAAGGGAATCCCGTGCC
>SXGS01284710.1_pt1 | contig 20895 bp, 18 predicted proteins | sample 3174681 | NCBI WGS metagenome assembly SXGS01 (sample SAMN11356861, study PRJNA531348) | freshwater metagenome | isolation source: freshwater sample F1-80 | place: China: Fuxian Lake, Yuxi | collected 2017-12-25 | reverse complement strand
TGTCGATCGAGCGCTTCGAGCCGTCCCTGACATCGCGGCCGATCGGTGCCTCGATGCGCCCCGCCCGTCTGGGGACGGTGCCGTGCACGAGCGCCAGGTACTCGCGGCGCGCCGTGCGCTCACGCAGCGCGAGCTGCAGCTGCCGCTGCGCGAGGTGGTTCTTGGCGAGCATCATCGCGCCCGACGTGTCCTTGTCGAGGCGATGGACGACGCCCGGTCGATACATCACGGGGTCGTCGTTCTCGGCGAGGTTCACGCCGCCGCCGGCGAGCAGCTCCACGAGCGTCGGGTCGCGATGCCCCGGCGCCGGGTGCACCACCAGGCCGGCAGGCTTGTCGACGACGAGCACGTCGTCGTCCTCGAACAGCACCGGCACGGGTGAGGCGTGCTCGAACGTGCGCGGTGCGGGCTCGGCGAGCTCGCTGTCGGGCACCTCGATGACGTAGCCCACCTGCACCTTGTTGCTCTTGATGGCGAGGCGCCCGTCGATCGTGACGAGCCCCGCCTCGAGCAGCTTCTCCGCGCGCGCACGCGAGCCGATCCGCTCGATCGCCGCGAGGAACTTGTCGATGCGCTGGCCCGCGAAGCTGTCGTCGACCTCGATCCTCATGGCGCCTGCTCCTCACCCGCTGCGCGCGCTTCGACCGCCTCGCGACGGATCGCGACGAGCTGCGCGAGCAGCACGAGCACGACCCCCACCGTGATCCAGATGTCGGCGACGTTGAACGTCGGCCAGTTCGGCAGGTGGATGAAGTCGGTCACGTACCCGAGCTGTACGCGGTCCACCAGGTTGCCGAGCGCACCACCCGTGATGAACGCGCCGCCGAGGATCGTGAGCCGGTCGCTCGGCTCCACGCGCATCAGGAACACGAACAGCAGGATCCCGACGATGAGCGTGCCCGCCACGACGATGCTGCCCGCGCCCGAGAAGAGCCCGAACGCGATGCCGCGGTTGTGCACGTGGCGCAGCTCGAGCAGGTCGCCCACCACGCTGATGCGCTCGCCGACCGTGATGCGGTCCTGCACGAGCAGCTTCGTGATCCGGTCGGCCACGAACGCCGCGACGGCCACCACGACGTACAGGATGCGACCGCCCACGTGCTGCTCGACCCGCGCCTCAGGCCGGCGCGTGCTTGAGGTGCGTGCGCGCCCAGGGCAGTGCCTGCAGGCGCTCGAACTCGATCGGCGTGCCCTCGACCTCGCACGTGCCGTAGGTACCGTCCTCGATTCGCTGCAGCGCAGCGTCGATCTCGGCGAGCAGGTTCTCCTCGTGCTCCTCGATCGACAGGTCGCGCTCACGCAGGAACGTGATCGTGCCCTGGTCGCCGATGTGCGTCTCGAGGCCATGCTCCTCGGACTCCTCCGAAAGCGTCGTGCCGAACTCGGACTGCAGCGCCTCGATGTTGCCCAGGATCCGACGCCGCTCGGAGCGCAGCTGGGTCTTGAGTTCTTCGAGTTGCTGGTCTGAGAGGGACATGATGCTCCTGGCTGATCCGGGGCCCCGCCATCGTGGCCGGGCCGTCATGCTGTCATTTCCCGCTCGCGGCGTCGAGCATTCGTGCGCAGGCATCGAATTCGACGCCTCGAACCACCTCGAGCAGGCCCACGACCGCTGCGCGTCGGCCCCCGGAACGACGCGAAGCCGGATCCGGGCCACGGGACGTTCCCCGTCGCCGGATCCGGCAGCGTCGTGCATCCCCCCTACAGGGATTCGACCGGTGACGTGCGCGCGGCGCGCGGTGCGACGTCGGCCGGATCGAAGGTCGGCGGCGCGTCGAAGAACGCGTCGGCGGTCTCGCTGGCCGCGACACCGGTGCCGAGCGAGTCGACCTGGCGGCGCGTCGGGCGCAGCTCCGCCGCATCCACGTCGCCGGCCGCGTCGAGCCGCTCGGTCGCGACGGTGACGAGCTCGGCATCGAGCGCGATGCGCTCGGCCTGCACGACCGTCTCCTCCGCGCGCGCTCGCACGTGCTCGGTCGTCTCGATCGTGACCGGCGCTTCGTCGAGCGCCCGCTCGGTAGCGATCGCCGACGTCTCGACGATCCCCGCCTCGACCGCGCTCGCGGCGCGCTCGGTGACGCCCGCGACCGCATCGGCGCTCGTGCTGCGCAGCTCCGTCGCCTCCGGGTGCGCCTGCACCACCGCGCTGAAGTTGCCGGTGCTCTCCTTGACGAGCGCCTCGGTGTCGTCGAGGTGGCTCAGGATCGCGCCGCTCATCGCGCGCAGGCGCTGGCGTGCCTCCTGCTCGGCGCCGTGCAGGTCGCGCAGCACGAGCTCGAGCTTCTGCTTCTCCTCGTGCGCGGCGTGCACGATGTCGCGCGACTTCTGCCCGGCCTCGCGCAGGATGAGCTCGCTCTCGCGGCGGGCCTGCTCCTGGGCCTTCTCGGCGCTGTCCTGCGCGAGCAGCAGCGTGTTCTTGAGCTGCTCCTCGAGCTGCTCGAAGCGCGTCAGGCGCTCCTTCAGCACGTTGAGCTCCTCGCGCGTGTCGGTGCGCTCCTCCCAGAGCTCGCGCAGCGATCGGTGCACCTCGGTGACGAAGTCGTCGACGTCACGCTTGCGATATCCCATGGGGGCCGAGCCGAACTCGCGGCGCTCGACCTCGAACGGTGAGAGTGTCATGGACTCCTCCTGACAGTTGCGTCCACGCTGCAGCATGGAGCGCCTGCCGGACGCACCCTCGACCGCTGGATGAGCCTGCGCGACTATTCGACGCCGAGCGCGGCGGCGAGGATGTTGATCACCGTGTTGCCGAAGATCGACAGCAGCAGGATCGCCACGAGCGCCGACAGGTCGAGCATCGCGCCGCCGATGCGCACCGGCGGGATGAAGCGGAACAGGCGCACGTACGGGAGCACGACGCTGTCGAGGAAGCGCCGCACCGTCGTGACGCCCTCGTTGTAGGCGAGCGACGGCGAGATCATCGGCAGCCACGAGATGAGCACCCACGCGAACACGCAGATCGTGTAGATCGTGAGGAACGCTCGCAGGACGTCGATCAGCACTTCCATGGTTCAGGCTCCCCCGAGGTGTTCGTGTCGCACGCAGCTCACCCGCATGCCTCAGCCAAGTTCACGCGCGCGATCGCGCGCCGCGACGACGGTGTCGATGATCGCCCCGCGCACGCCGCCGCGCTCCATCTGCGCGAGGCCGGTCGCGGCGGTGCCGCCCGGTGACGTCACCATGCGGCGCAGCTCGCTGCAGCTCATGCCCTCCGACACGAGCATCTCGGCGGTCCCCACCATCGTGGTCACCGCCAGCTCGCGCCCGACGTTGGCGCTCAGTCCCGCCACGATCGCCGCGTCCTCGAACGCCTCCACGACCAGGCCGAAGAACGCCGGCCCGGAGCCCGAGAGCGCCGTGGCCGCGTCGAAGAGCCGCTCCTGCAGCTCGACGCACGCGCCGAGCAGCTGGAACAGGTCGAGCGTGGGCCCGACCTTGTCGCTGGTGGCGCGGCCGAGCGCGTACACGAGCGTCCCGGAATTCACGCGCACGGGCACGTTCGGCATGAAGCGGATCACCGGCACGTCGTCGTCGAGCAGGTTCTCCATCGTCGCGGTCTGCACGCCCGCGGCGACCGAGCCCACCACGTGGTGCGGCTCGACGAGGTCCGACACCTCGCGCAGCACGTCCTCGATGTCGATCGGCTTCACGCACAGGAGCACGATGTCGACCGCCTGCACCAGCTCTCGATTGCTCGAGTGGACGGTCGGCGCGCCGGGCGTGCCGGCGGCGTCGGCGACCGCGGCCATCTCCTCCGCGAGCTGGCGGGCGCGGCCGGAACCGCGGTCGGTGAGGTGGATGCGCGGCGCGAGCGCGGCGTCGGCACGCACCCAGCCGGCCACCATGGCCGCAGCCATGTTGCCCGAGCCGATCAGTCCAATCCGCAGTTCCGCCACGGCCCGATCCTGCCCGCACGGGCGGATGCCGGAACGTGGGCGCTCAGGTGCGCGCCCAAGTTGCGACGCGGGGCACTCGCAAGCGCTGGATCGGTTCAGTTCGACGCAGGACGCACGAGTGGGTCATCGCACCGCCTCCACGAGCCGCTCGAACGCTGCGCGTCCGCTCAGGTCGACGCGTGACGCATGAGTGCCCGATCGACGAGCGAGCCGCAGGGCCCAGCGGCGCGCGCATGGCGCGCGAGACGCCGACGACCGTCGTGATACGCGCAACGTCACACAATCGCGACACAGGTGCGCGTCACGACGGCACGCCCGCATTCGACCACGGGGCATGACGCCTCAAGCTCGCACGCGCACCAAACCGCACGCGCTGTCGCGCGCCGCCCGCGTGGTTCGGCTCGCGGCGGCGAGCCATCACGTCGTCGCCACTCGTGAGCTGGCATCGCTCGGCGTCTCGCGTGACTGGATTCGCGGAAATGTGCGATCCGGACTCCTCGCTCCCGTCTCGAGCGGGACGTACGTCGTCGGCGTCGACCCGTGGAGCCTGACCCGCGAGACCTGCGCAATGGTCGCGATCAAACACACCGCTGCGCGCATCGCGCTGGGCTCGCAGACGGCGATGGAATGGCTTGGGTTCTGGGACCGCGGTCCGAACGACATCCACGTCGTGTCGGACGGGGCGAACAGCAGGTGGTTCCGCGGTCTTCACCAGACGATCAACGTGAGGTGCCATCGCGTCAGGACGCTCGCCGCCGACGACGTCGCCACCGTGGGCGGATTTCCGGTGGCCACCGCGCTTCGAACGATCCCCGAGCTCGGTGCCGTGCTGACGGCGCACCAGGTGGCCGCCGTCATCTGGAAGGCGCTGTACGCCGAGGCCGTCGACCTCGACCGGCTCGCAGCTCGGAGCGACGCGATGCGACACGTGCCGTTCACGGCTGCGGCGCGGGAGGGCCTGCGCCTCGTTCGATCCGGATCGTGCGGGACCAAGAGCCGCAGCGAGGACGAGGTGCTCGCGCTCATCGAGCGACTGCGCATTCCGGAGCCCCTCGTGAACCAACTGGGCGCGACGCACCTGCCGGGGATTCGGCTCGATTTCGTCTGGCCACGGCAACGGGTCGTGCTCGAGCTCGACGGGCGCCACCATGCTGCGATGCCAGGCATCGAGGCGAACGACCGCGCCGTGTTCGACGCGCTGCGGACCGCTGGCTGGACCGCGCTGCGCTGCCACTACTCACGCATCTGGAGCGATCCGTTCGGGGTCGCTCGCATGCTCGAGGCCACCTTCAGTCCCACGAGGTGATGCCACTCGTGCGCGCTCCGTCGGCTCAGGTCGACATGCGGCGCACGAGTGCCCGATGCCACCGCCTCCACGTGCCACTCGTACGTTGCGCGTCGACTCAGGCCCACTCACGACGCACGAGTGGCGGCGGCGCGGGGTCAGCGGCGCCGCAGGATCGCCGCGAACGCTCCGATCACCGCACCACCGAGGACCGCCTGCAGCCACGCCGGGATGGCGAGCGGTTTCGTCTCCCAGCCGTGGAGCACGCCCCAGCGATGGGTCGGGAAGAGCGGCTTCAGTCGCAGCCCGATCCCCTGCGGGAGATGTTCCATGTCGGGGACGATCGCGCCGATCGCACCGACCGTGATCGGCGACGCCCACCCGTGTCGCGCCGCGAGCGCGAGCACGCCGACCGCGCCCGACACGAGCTCGAACTGCTCGTCGTGCACCTCGCCGTGCGGGATCACGTCCATCGCCGCATGCGTCACGACACCGGCGATGAAGGCATCGCGCAGCCCGAGTTCACCGGGCAGCCCGTTCGCGGTGCGCCGCTCGAGCACGTACGCCGACCGCGCACGCGCGGCGAGCGCACCCGTCGCGACGTGGGCGAGCTGGATCACGGTGGATCAGGCCTCGGCTGCGCCGCCGGCAGCGTCGTCGACGCCGTCGGAGATGAGGCCGAGCATCGCGTCGAGCCGACCCTGGCGCTCCAGGGCGGCGAGGTCGTCGAACCCGCCGATGCCCTCGTCGTCGATGAAGATCTGCGGCACGGTCATCCGGCCGTCGGCCCGCTCGATCATCGCGCTGCGGTCGAAGCTGACGTCGACCTCGGTGTACTCGACGCCCTTCGCGTCGAACAGCCGCTTGGCGCGGATGCAGGAGGGGCACGTCATCGTGGAGTAGATCTCGACAGTGGCCATGCAGGTATCGTGCCACACGACGCACGAAGTCAATCGCGACCGCACCACGGAGCCGCCATGCGACGCGCCATCGAGCAGGTCTCCCCCGCCGCCATCGAGCAGGGTCTCGCGCGCGTGCGCGAGGAGATCAGCGCGGCCGCGGCCCGGTCGGGGCGCTCCGCCGACGACGTGCACGTGGTCGCCGCCGTGAAGTACGTGGATGCCGAGGCAGCAGCGTGCTTCGTCGAGGCGGGCGTGCCCGACATCGCCGAGAGCCGGCTCGGGACGCTCGTCGAGCGCCAGGCCACGGGCGTCGTGCCCGACGCGGCGCGCTGGCACTTCATCGGGCGCCTGCAGTCGCGCGAGGCAGCCACGGTCGCGGAGCGCGTGTCGATGGTCCACTCCCTCTGCACCGAGTCCGCAGCGCGCAGGCTCGCGGGCAGCGACGCGCGGCCCGACCTGCTCGTGCAGGTGAACATCGCCGGCGACCCGTCGAAGGACGGCCTGCTGCCCGACGACGTCGAGCGATTCCTCGTCGAGCTGCCGGAGCAGCTCGTGGTGCGGGGGTTCATGGCGATGCCGGCGTTCGCCGAGGACCCGCAGCAGTCGCGGGGGTCGTTCGCCGCCTTGCGCGAGCTGCGCGACCGGCTCGCACCGCTCGTCGCGGGTCGCCACGAGCTCGCCGCGCTCAGCATCGGCACGAGCCAGGACTACTCCGTGGCGGTCGAGGAAGGTGCGACCCACGTGCGGCTCGGCAGGATCCTGTACGCGGCCGACGAATAGGGAGCCACGATGGGAGCACGCGACTACTGGGATCGGATGCTCGTCTACTTCGGGATCGCCGAGGAGGCGTACGACGAGGACGAGCAGCTCGACGACCGCGCAGGTCGTCCCGCACGCCGTCCGTCGCGCTCGAGCGGCGGCCTCGACGAGCTCGACGACGAGCCGGCACCCGCACGGCCGCGCTCGGCGCAGCGTCGCGCGGCTGCCCCGGCGCCGGCCCGCACGCGACCGCCGTCACAGAACGTCGCGGGCGTCGGCGTCGTGCCGCCGCGCACGTTCAACGACGCGCAGCAGATCGCCGACCAGTTCAAGCGCGGCAACCCGGTGATCGTCAACCTGCAGACGACCGACGCCGAGCTCGCGAAGCGGATCATCGACTTCGGGTCGGGACTCACGTACGGCCTCGACGGCTCGATGCAGCGCATCGCCGACAAGGTGTTCCTGCTCACCCCGCCCGACGTCGACGTGAGCGCGGAGGACCGCGCCGCGATGGTCGAGAGCGGGTTCTTCAACCAGAGCTGACCACCGCGGCGCGATCACGCCCGCGTCGTTCGTGCGACGGGTTCGGGTCGCGGCGAGACCGTCCTCAGCGGGCGTTCGCCGAGAACGAGCCGACCTTCTTGGGTCCGGGGAGCACGCGGTAGCGCTTCACCTCGGTCATGCGAACGCGACCGCTCGCGAAGCGCAGGTATTCCTTCGTGCGCGACGTGAGGTCGACGGTCGCGCCACTGAACGGGCCGCGGTCGATGACGCGCACGCTGACCTTGCGGCCCTTGTGGCTGAGCGTCACGAGCGTGCCGCACGGCAGCGTGCGATGCGCGATGCCCCAGGTGCGCTTCGTGAGCGTCTGGCCGCAGGCCGTGCCGTTGCCGAAGAAGCCGGGCCCGTACCAGGTCGCGACCTGCATCCCGTGCCCCTCTGCCTTGGTGGGGACGATCGTGCGCTTGAGCTCCGGAGCCCACGACACGTGCGAGGCGCGTCGTGCGTCGGCGGAGCCGGCCGTGGTGATCAGGGTCATGATCGCGACCAGCAGCGCCATGGTGGCGAGCGCCGTTCGGCGAATGGTCGTGTGGGTGTTGGGTCGTGCGTGCATGTCGTTTCCCCTCTGTCTGGCGGTGGAGTCCGGCGCCGACGCACGGCAGCACGAAGCCACGCGAGCGAGGGTGGTGTGGCACGCTGCGGACGACCCGAGGCATGGCTGCGCCCGACGCAGGGCGTCGACGCTGGGCCAATCGGCGGGCGCACGAGCATGCGCAGCAGCACGCACCAGTGGTCGACGAGCACGGCGACGCAGGGCGTCGAGGCTGGTCGGCCTGGGTGAAGGTGTCGGGGCGGGCTGCGCGAGGGCGGCTGCCGCGACGGTGGTGCGGGCTCACGGCACCTGGCAGGCGGGGTGTCGAACACCCGCGGCCGGTACCGGACTATTGGGGATCGTTGGGCGAGGCGAGCGGCGCAGGGTGCATACGGTGCACCGGGTGATTGGGAGGCGCCGCGGCTAGGTGACCATCATGGTCGTCCTCGACCGGATCCTTCTATGTCCGTCGCCAACAGTATCGGGGTGGACTCGGGCGCCGTGACAAATTCACCCCCCTTGTTAGCGGTTGGTCACCTCTCACGGTGTCTCGGGCAGGATTCGCGGTTTCCCCCATCGTCGCGTGGATCGCGGCGGGTTCGGATGCACTCGATTTGCAGCGACTTTGCGATGTATCCAGTTCGCTAGTGGTTCGGCGACCATCAGAGCGTGCTGCCACTTCTGCAGGTCACCGGGGCACTCCGGGCAGTGGGATCCAGCCCGGCCCGAGAGTACGGCTGAGCGGTGCCGGCCCACGAGCGAACGACCACGAGATCTGCCGGGGTGTCGCGTGGTGCAACCGCGGCAGATCTCGCCCGTCGAGTCTGTCAGCGTGTGCCGCGCGGGCGGGCCGGCTGGCAGTGCGGGCACCAGCTGGTGCCGCGGCCGGCGATGCGGGCACCGCGCATGGTGGTGCCGCACACGAGGCAAAGTTCACCGGCGCGGCCGTACGCGACGAAGCGCTCCTGCATGCCGCCGACCTCGCCGGCGACGCCACGGTAGTCGCGCAGCGTCGATCCGCCGACCTCGATCGCCTCCTCCAGGCGCGCCACGATCGCGGCGTGCAGGCGCTGCGCTGCGGGGCGGGTCACGCGATCGGCCGAGAGGTCGGGGCGCACGCCTGCGAGGAAGCACGCCTCGTCGACGTAGATGTTGCCGAGCCCCGCGACGACGCGCTGGTCGAGGAGCACGGCCTGGAGCGGCGCGGCGCGACCGCGCAGGCGCGCGAACAGGTCGTCCGCCGTCCATGCCGCGTCGAGCGGCTCGGGCCCGAGGCGCGCATCGAGGTACGCCTCGATGTCGGCGCGGGTGCCGATGTCGAGCGTGCCGAAGCGGCGCGGGTCGTTGTACGAGATCGGCCCGGCGAGCCCGTCGAGGTGGTACCGCAGCCGCACGTGCGACGGCGTCGGCTGGTCGGGATCGGCGAACGAGCCGGTCATGCGCAGGTGGTGCACAGCGATCAGGTCAATATTGGCGAACTCGATCGACAGGTACTTTCCGCGCCGCGACAGACGCTCGATGACGTGGCCCGTCATGAGCCGCTCGACGTCGCGCGGGTCGATCGGCTGCACGAGCCGCGGGTCGAGCACCTCGACGCGCGTGAGCCGCCGCCCCGCCATGAGCGGCTCGAGCCCGCGGCGCGTCGTCTCGACCTCGGGCAGCTCAGGCACGTCGACCCCGCATCCGCGTGTCGGCCGGACCCGGCACGCTAGCTGCGTCGCTCGATGATGACCGACTGGCCACGCTCCGCACGCCGTGCGGCGTCGCCGCCGGTCGCGATGCGCGTGCGCTCCAGGACCGCCGTGGCGGCCTCGTGCGCGGCGACGTCGTCCCGCGCGTAGATCGTGAGCAGCGGGTCGCCTGCCGCCACGCGGTCGCCGACGTTCGCCTGCAGCTCGATGCCGACCGCGTGGTCGACCGCGTCGTCCTTCGTGCGGCGGCCTGCGCCGAGCCGCATCGCCGCCAGGCCGACCGTGAGCGCGTCGAGCTCCGCCACGACGCCACCCTCGTGCGCGAGCACGGTGTGTTCCACGGGCGCGAACTCGAGCGCCGCGTCGGGGTCGCCGCCCTGCGCGCGGACCCACTCGTTCCACTTGGCGAGCGCGGTGCCGGTGGCGACCGCCTCCTCCGCGCGGCGGCGGCCCTCCGCCTCGTCGATGTCGAGGTCGGAGAGCGACAGCAGCAGCCCGGCGGCCGTGAACACGAGCTCGCGCAGGTCGGCCGGGCCGCGGTCGTGCAGCAGCTCGACGATCTCGCGGATCTCGAGCGCGTTGCCGACCGCGTGGCCGAGCGGCTTCGACATGTCGGTGATGAGCACGTGCACCTCGCGACCGGCACCACGGCCGATGGCGATCATCTCGTCCGCGAGCAGCCGCGCGTCGTCCAGCTCCTTCATGAACGCGCCCGAGCCGACCTTCACGTCGAGCACGATCGCGTTGGCGCCGCTCGCGAGCTTCTTGCTCATGATCGATGCAGCGATGAGCGGGATGCTCTCCACCGTGCCGGTGACGTCGCGCAGCGCGTAGAGCGCCTTGTCGGCCGGCACGAGGTCGCCCGTCTGCCCGGCGATCGCCACGCCCACCGAGCGCACCTGGTCGACGAAGCGCTGCTCGTCGAGCTCGACCGTGAAGCCGGGGATCGCCTCGAGCTTGTCGAGCGTGCCGCCCGTGTGGCCGAGGCCGCGACCGCTCATCTTGCCCATCGGCACGCCGCACGCGGCGACGATCGGTGCGAGCGCGAGACTTGTCTTGTCGCCGACGCCGCCCGTCGAGTGCTTGTCGACGATGCGCCGACCGAGCTGGCTCGCCGGGTCGAGCACGTCGCCCGACGCGACCATCGCCTGCGTGAGGCGCAGCGTCTCGGCCTCGGTCATGCCGCGCCAGCAGATCGCCATGAGCAGCGAGCTCATCTGGTAGTCGGGGATCGCGCCCGACGAGTAGCCGGCGACGAGCGCGTCGACCTGCTCGTCGCTCAGCACGCCGCCGTCGCGCTTGGTGCGGATCGCCTCGACGACGTCGATCGTTGGTGCCGCGACCGGCGCGGGAGCCTTCGCGGGGCTCATCGAGCGACCACGTCGGCCGAGATGAAGCTCACCCCCGGCAGCTGGCTGGGTGGCGTGACGCCGAGCCAGGCGCACACGCTCGCGCCCACGTCGGAGAAGTAGCCGCGGTGCTGCGCCGCGACGGGCTCGTCCCCAACGATGTGCGCCACGAGCGGCACGAGCTCGCGCGTGTGGTCGCTGCCGCGGTACGTCGGGTCGCAGCCGTGGTCGGCAGTGACGATGAACAGGTCGCCGGGGCGCAGCGCGGCCTCGATCTCGGGCACGCGGCGGTCGAACTCCTTGAGGCAGCGGTGGAAGCCCTCGGGGTCGCGGCGGTGGCCCCACATCATGTCGGTCTCGACGAGGTTGGTGAACACGAGGCCCTCATCGAGCTCGCGCAGCTTCGCGATCGTGACGTCGATGCCGTGCTGGTTGCTGTCGGTGTGGTTGTCCTCGTCGATGCCCTTCATCGCGAAGATGTCGCCGATCTTGCCGACGCCGACGACCGGCTTGCCGGCGGCCTGCAGCGCGGTGAGGTGCGACGGGCCGGGCGGCTCGAGCGAGAAGTCGCGGCGGTTGCCCGTGCGAGTGAAGTTGCCGGGCTCGCCGACGAACGGGCGGGCGATGACGCGGCTCACGGCGTGCTCGCCGACGAGCAGCTGACGGGCGATCTCGCACGCCTCGTAGAGCTCGCTGAGGGGGACCTTCTCCTCGTGCGCCGCGATCTGGAACACGGAGTCGGCGCTCGTGTAGACGATGAGGTCGCCGGTCTGCACGTGCTCGGCGCCGTACTCGTCGATGATCGCGGTGCCCGACGCGACGACGTTGCCGAGCACGCCGCGGCCGGTCCGGCGGATGAAAGCGCTCAGCAGCTCCTGCGGAAAGCCGTCGGGATAGGTCGGGGGCGGCGTGGTGGTCATCACGCCGACGAGCTCCCAGTGGCCGGTCGTCGTGTCCTTGCCGGCGCTGCGCTCCTCGAGCACGCCGGTGATCGACACGGCGTCATCCGGCGCGGGGCAGCCCTCGAGGGGGCGCGTCGAGCCGAGCCCGAGCCGCTGCAGGTTGGGCAGGTCGAACCCGCCGACGGCCTCGGCGGTGTGGCCGAGCGTGTCGGCTCCGGGATCGCCGAACGCGGCGGAGTCGGGGGCCTCCCCCGCACCACAGGCGTCGAGGACGATGATGCACGCGCGTCGTGAAGCTGCTGTCATGCGGTGAGCCTATCGGGAGATGCATTCCCACGTGCGCGCGGGCACGCGGGCGTGCGCGGGCCCACGCGTGCGCGATGTCGGATCGGGCGTCGGTTCCGTTGCGGATTGGGGTTGACGCCCTGTCGCTTCCGTCGGATAACGGATGCAGGGACGACTCGCACATGTGGTGTGGAGCGAGCGTCCCCGAGCGACCCGGGTGGCCCGACTGACGACGGACTACCGCCACCAGGGAGCTCAGCGACGGGACTCACCAGGGGGACAACGGACATGACTGCAACGGGTGCGACCACGACCGCTTCGGTGCCACCGGCACCGGGCACGGGCACCGGACTTCCGCCGGCGCTGCCGCCGGGCTTCGACACGCCCGCCACGACCACCGGTGGTGGCGCGGCGACGACGACGCAGCCCGCGACCGCCGGTACGGCCACGACCTTCATGCCGGCTGCGGCGACTGCGACCGGTGGCGGCTTCACCGCCATCCCGGCGCCGCCCGGCTCGTGCACGACTCCGCCCCCGACCCCGCTCCAGGGCGGCGGCGCGCCGGGCAAGGAAGCGCCCGGCAAGGATCCGATCCAGGGTGGCGGCGCCGTTGCGGGCGCTGCAGGTGGCGGCGCTTCGGGGGCGCTCGCTCCTGTGCTCTCGCAGCTCACGAGCGTCATCCAGCAGCTCACCTCCGCCGTGGGCGGCGTGAGCGGCGGCGGTGCGCCCGGCAAGACGCCCGGCCAGGTCGCTGGTGCGAGCGGCGGTGGCGCTCCGGGCAAGGATCCCGTGCAGGGTGGCGGCGCCGCGGCGCCCGCGCCGAGCACGGTCGCCGGTGCCTCGGGTGCCGGTGCGGCGAACGCCGCGGCCGGTGCCACGCAGGTGCAGGGCGGCGGCGGCACGCAGGACATGTCGGCGATCGTGGCTGCGCTGCAGGGCCTCGTCGCGACGCTCACGCAGCTCATCACGGCGCTCGGCGGCGTGGCGGGTGGCGGCCCCGGCCAGCTGCCTCCGGGCAAGGATGTCGCGCCGCCCAAGGGCGACGTGAAGGGTGACAGCGGTCCCGGCCAGGCGCCGCCGAAGGGCGAGGTCAAGGGCGACAGCGGCCCCGGCCAGGTGCCGACGCAGGTGCCGACCCAGGCACCGCCGAAGGTGGAGCCGCCCAAGGTCGGCGGCGAGCAGGGCCCGGGCCAGAAGGGTCCGGACAAGCCGCCGGTGACTCCTCCTCCGGTGACGCCGCCCCCGACCCAGGTCGGTGGCCAGAACGGTGGTCCGGTGCAGCAGAGCCCGGTGCAGTCGCCGATCCAGGCGCCGCCGCCGAAGGTGGAGCCGCCGAAGGTCGACGGTGCGAACGGTGGGCCGGTCACGCCGCCGCCGAACCCGACCCAGACCCCCACGCAGGGCCCGGTCGTGGTCAAGGGCAACGTCGTGCTCGACAACGACGACGAGCGCTGGAGCGCGAAGCTCGTGGCGAACGGCGGCAAGGCCGAGAACAGCGTGGAGCTGTGGGGCGACCCGCACGTCGTGATCACCACCGACGGCAAGGCCGAGAAGTTCGACATCGGCTTCGGCGCCGGCAAGGTGACCCTGTTCGACGGCACCAAGGTGACGTGGGACACGTACGGCAAGGGCGACAAGCACCAGTTCATCCTGCGCGACTTCAAGGTGGACTCCGCTGGCAGCCAGTTCGACCGCAGCGTCACCACGCGTGACCGCGACGGCAACAAGGGCGACCAGATGGGCCTCACCACGGCGCTGACGGATGCACACCTCAAGGAGCTGGCGATCGCGCTGCGCACCATGCAGGGCCCGATGAGCGATCCGCTCAAGAACGGCACCTGGGTGAGCCCGGCGTTCCAGAAGCCCACCCAGGGCGGCGGCGTCGTGCAGCAGACCGCGGTGAACGGCGCGAACGGCGGCGTGATCCAGCAGGGCGGTGTCGTCCAGCAGGCCTAGTCGATCGCTCGACAACCAGTCCGGCCCGACCTGCGCTCGCAGGTCGGGTTCCGGAACCGACATGGCACCTCACGCCCGGCGTTTCGGGGGGATCACCGGGAACGACGTGAGGTCTTGCCATCAGAAGGCTGCGTGCACCTGGGGAGGGCACGCCGCCTTCGCTTCTTCCGCCGCGGACGAGCGGGCGGCCAAAGGTAGTCCGGGGCACAAACGGTCCGCTCCGCGCGCGCTAGAGTTCGTGCATGACCACTGCACAGGGCGCGGCCCCCGAACACCATCGTCTCATCATCGTCGGCAGCGGCCCCGCAGGGCTCACGGCGGCCATCTACGCCGCTCGCGCCGAGCTCGCACCGCTCTGCATCGAGGGCCTCGAGGCGGGTGGCCAGCTCATGCAGACCACCGAGATCGAGAACTTCCCCGGCTTCCCGAAGGGCCTCATGGGTCCCGAGCTGATGCTCAACTTCCGTGAGCAGGCAGAGCGCTTCGGCACGACGTTCGTCACCGACGACGTCGACGAGGTCGACCTCGAGGCGACTCCGAAGGTCGTGAAGGTCGGCCCGAAGACGTATACCGCCGACGCCGTGATCGTGTCGACGGGTGCGACGGCGCGCATGATCGGCCTCGAGAGCGAGCAGCGGCTGCTCGGCCACGGCGTGTCGACCTGCGCCACGTGCGACGGCTACTTCTTCCGTGACAAGGAGCTCGTCGTCGTGGGCGGCGGCGACTCGGCCATGGAGGAAGCGACGTTCCTCACCAAGTTCGCGACCAAGGTGACGATCGTCCATCGCCGCGACCAGTACCGCGCATCGAAGATCATGCTCGATCGCGCCCGTGCCAACGAGAAGGTCGAGTTCATCGAGTGGGCCGAGGTCGCCGAGGTGCTCGACGACGGCACCGGTGCCGTGACGGGTCTCACCCTGCGCGACACCCGCGACGGCTCCGAGCGCCGCATCGATGCGCAGGGCCTGTTCGTGGCGATCGGCCATGACCCGAACACGAAGCTCTTCACGGGCCAGCTCGACCAGGACGAGAACGGCTACCTGGTGACGCAGGCCCCGTCGACGCGAACGAACCTCGAGGGCGTGTTCGCGTGCGGCGACGTGCAGGACCACACGTACCGGCAGGCGATCACCGCGGCCGGCTCGGGCTGCGCCGCCGCGCTCGACGCGGAGCGCTTCCTCGCATCGATCGGCGACCTGCCGGATGCGTCGGTCGATGCGAACCGCGACGAGGCCGAGCACCCGACCGGCGCGGCGACCGTCGGGGCGTGAGCGCGAAGGAACCGCTGCCGCCCCTGCGGGGTGAGCGCGTGGGCGAACGGCGCGAGCGTGCCGCTCGGCTGATGGCCGCGCTCCACGAGACGTATCCGGACACGCGGGTGGCGCTGCACCACGAGAGCGCGTTCCAGCTGCTCATCGCAGTGATCCTGTCGGCGCAGTGCACCGACGAGCGCGTCAACCAGGTGACGCCCGCGCTCTTCGCGGCCTACCCCACGCCCGAGGCGATGGCGGTCGCGCCGATCGAGGACCTCGAGCGGCTCGTGCAGCCGACGGGCTTCTTCCGGCAGAAGGCGAAGAACATCCGCGCCGGTGCGCAGCGGATCGTCGACGAGTACGGCGGCGAGGTGCCGTCGACCATCGAGGAGCTCACCACCATTCCGGGCGCCGCGCGCAAGACGGCGAACGTGGTGATCAGCAACTGCTTCCCCGAGAACGCTGCCGGCATCGCGGTCGACACGCACGTGCAGCGCATCGCGCGCCGCCTCGGGCTCACCCGGCAGTGGGAGCCCGTGAAGGTCGAGGCCGAGCTCGTGCGCGTCATCGACCGCTCGGAGTGGAACCACGTCACGCACATGATGATCGACCACGGTCGGGCGATCTGCCGCGCTCCGAAGCCGCGGTGCGACGAGTGCCAACCGGCGATCGCGGGTGACTGCCCGTCGTACCGGCGCTGGGACGCGGCGACCCCGAAGCGAGTTCCAGCGAAGCGGGCTGCGCCGAAGCGCTGACCTCGGCCGATGCGTCGTCCCGGCTGCGTCGGACGATCAGGGCATCGCGGTCGGCGCAACCGACTCGCCGTCGATGCGCCATGACTCAGCGTCGTCGGGGCGATCGAGCGGCACGAGCGTGACGACGCAGCCCGGCGCGCCGCTGGCGGCGGCGACGTGGGCATAGCGTCGCAGCTGGGCGCCGTGCTCGTTCCATGCGTCGGCTGGGTCGGCCGGCAGCGTCGTCTTCCAGTCGACGACCCACCAGGTGCCGTCGGGGAGCACGGCCAGCGCGTCGATGCGGCCCGCATCGACGTCGGCGGCGCTCGCCGCGACCTCGGCGCCGGGCACCACCCGTGAATCGACGGTCGCGCCGACGCTCGCCACGTACGGCACCTCCGGCGTGGCGCGCAGCCCGACGAGGCGACCGAACACGGGTGACGCGACGACCGGTCCGAGTCGCTCGCGGCTCGCGTCGGTGAGCCACGGACCATGCTCCGGGTCGAGCAGTGCGTCGGCGCTGGTGCCGCGTCGGGCGGCTGCGAGCAGGCGCGCGACGGCGTCGTGCACGCGCGTGCCGTCGAGCTGGCGCCACTCGTCGCTGCGGGCGCTCGACACGGTCTCCTGCAACGCACGGCGGAGCGCGTGCGGATCGGGTGCCTCGACCACGGGTTCGGCGACGGTCGGCGGCAGCTCCAGTGGCGTCGCGAGACGCGTCGATTCCGCGGCGGTGGTCCAGACCGGAACGGGTGTGCGCGTCGGGCCGTGCGTGTCGACGTGCACCAGCCCCTCGAGGGCCACGTAGCTCGTACCGGGGCCGCCGAGGTCGTCGGGCAGGCACATCGCCTCGCGCAGCCAGCGCAGCGCGCCGCCGATCGACCGCGGCTTTCCGGCCTTGGTGGGCGTGAAGTTCCAGCGTCCGCTCACGTAGAGGCGTCGCTTGGCTCGGGTCATCGCGACGTACCAGAGGCGCAGCGACTCCTCGGCCTCGGCGTCGCACTCGGCCTGGTGCAGCTGCTGCAGCACCGGCGTACGCTCGCCGCGCCCGTCGCGACGTGGCAACGCCACGTGCACCGTGCCGTCGGCGTCGACGAGGGGTGCCGGGTACAGGTCGGCGCGACCGCTCGAGCCATTCGCCGCCTCGATCACGAACACGTGCGGGAACTCGAGGCCCTTCGACGCGTGCACGGTCATGAGGCGCACCGCTCCTGCCGACTCGTCGGCGATGCTCGCCTCCCCCACGCGTGCATCGCGGCGCTGCGCCGCCACGAACTCGAGGAATCCGGCAACGTCGCGCACGCCCACCTCCGCGGCGCTCGCAGCGAGCTCGACCAGGCGACGCAGGTTCGCGACACGCAGGGCACCGTCGCCGTCGAGCGCCGCACCGAGCTCGAGCCGCGGGAGCTCGACGACGCGTGCCACCAGCTCGACGAGGGTGCTCGCCCGCGCCAGTTCCTCGAGCTCGAGGACGAGGCGCGCGACCTGCGCGGCCCGACCAGCGGAGCTGCCGGCCGCGTGCAGGAGCGTGACCTTGTCCTCGCGCGCACGTGCCACGAGCTCGGCGAGCTCGCTCCACTCGAGCTGGGCGAGCGGACCGCCGAGCACCGAGAGCACCGCGTGGTCGTCGCTGCGGTTGCGGATCGCGGCCAGCAGTGCGAGCACGTCGCGCACGTCGCGCTGGTCGTAGTACCCGCTCGACGCATCACGCAGCACGGGCAGGCCCCACGCCCGCAGCGCGCGTTCGTAGTGGTCGACGCCCGTCCCCCGCGCGTAGAGCAGCGCGACGTCACCCGGGGCCGCGTCGCCGTCGGCGACGAGCTGCGCCACGCGCTCGGCGACGCGCCATGCCTCGCGCTCGCGCGACGGCAACCCGGCCGCGACGTCGTCGCGTGCCGTCGCCTGTTCGGGCACGACGAGCAGCTCCACGGCAGGCGCCGCCACGTCGCGCTGGGCGTCTGTGCCGGGGTGCACCGGCTCGTATCGATCGCCGAACAGCTGCTCGTGGCCGAACACGCGGTTCACCACGTCGAGCACGGGTCCGTCGGATCGGAAATTCTCGCGCATCGGCACGACGTCGCCGCCCGACGGATCGTCGCGGCGTGCGCGGAACACGTCGACGTCGGCCCCGCGGAAGCGGTAGATCGACTGCCACTCGTCGCCGACCATGAACAAGCGGTCGGCACCGATCGAGTCGAGCAGCTCGTACTGGCGCTGGTTGGTGTCCTGGAACTCGTCGACGAGCAGCACGCCCCAGCGCGCGCGAAGGTCGGTGCGCACCGCGGGGATGCGGACCGCCTCGACCGCGAGCCGCTCGAGGTCGTCGAAGGAGATGCGACCCAACGCGTGCTTGCGCGCCTCGACGGTCTCGTCGAATGCATGCCAGAGCCGGGTGATCGCCGACACCGCGCGTCGCGCGTCGTCGGGCGACACGGGCAGCTCGCCCGACTTCGGGTCGACCGGACACTTCACGTCGGCACCGTCGACGATGCGGACCGTGCCGTCGCCCTCCTGCGCGATCGCGTACAGGCTGCGCAGCTGGACCTCGACACGGTCGTCGCCCATGCGGGCACGGAGCCAGTGCACGTCGGCGTCGTCTGCGAACTGGTCGAGCGCGTGCCGGATCGCGTCGCGCTGGATCCAGGCGTGCTGTGCCTCGTCGAGCTGGCCGACGGCGGGATCGACACCCACGGCTGCGCCATGCAGGCGAAGCACGGTCGAGCAGAGGGAGTGGATCGTGCCGATGCGGGCCAGCTCGAGCTCGGCGAGCACGTCACGCTCGCCGAGCGCCGCCAGACGCGCCGCGATGCGCTCGCGCATCTCCTGCGCCGCCTTCTCGGTGAACGTCACGGCGCATACCTGCGCCGGTGCGATCTCGCGAGCGGCGAGCGATCCCGCGACGAGTTCCGTGAGCACGCTCGTCTTGCCGGAGCCCGCCGCGGCGGTGACCAGCGTCCGGGCGCGCGCGGCGATCGCGCGCTGCTGCGAGCTCGTCCACTGCCGCTCCGTGGTCGCGGGCGGCGCGGTCGTGATCGGGACCAGCGTGCTCATGCGGTGACCTCCCCCACGCGGCAGATCGTCTGCAGGCGGCAGTGCGTCGGGCAGTCGCTCGCGTCGGCGAGCGGTGCGACGTGCCCGGCGCGCAGGTTGGTGACGGCCTCGGTGACCAGCTCCGCGGTGGCGTCGAGCAGCTCCCGCCGCGCGTCGAGGTCGAGCGTGCCCTTGCGCTTCGAGACGACCCCGAGCTCCTTGAGCTCGTCGGTGAGCACGCCGCTCGGCGCGCCACCGTTGGTGATCGCGCGATACGCGGCACCCATCGGATCGAGCTGACTTCCCGGCTGCTCGAGCGCGAGCCAGTACACGAGCAGCTGCAGGTTGCGGTCGTCGAGCAGGGTGTTCGTGCTGCGGTCGGACGAGCCGTACTTGTAGTCGTGCAGCAGCACGCGACTGCCGTGGCGGTCGATCCGGTCGATGCGCCCGACCACCTCCACGCCGGCGACGTCGTATCCCGGTCCGATCGAATCGGTGACCTCGCGCCCGAACGAGCGCTCCACCTCGATCACATCGGGCGCCGTCCACTCGGCCTCACCCTCGATGAGGGTGAGCACGTGCTCGGTGATGCGCTCGATCCGCGGCGCGTCGAGCTCGCCGCGCTCATCGACGTCCCGTGCCAGCTCGGGCGCGAGCTCGACGGCGCGACGGCGCACCTCCTCGGGCTCGACACGACCCGTGCGCGCATCGGGGACGAGGTGCTGGAGCAGCGCGTGTGCGAGGGCACCGTCGGCCATCCGCGACCGATCGTCGTCGGGGTCGTCCGCGCCGAGCCGGCGTTCGATGAACCACCGGGCCGAACACGTGGCGTACTGCTCGACCTCCGTCACGCCGATGGTGCGTCGCTCGGCGAGCGCCGCCGCGACGTCACCCTCGAGCTGCGTCGAGCGCGCGCGGCGGCGCGCATCGAGCAGCGCGGCGTCGATCGGTTCGTCGATGCCGTCGACGACCACACCGCGGCCGATGGCCAGCGCCGCCGACCGCTCGACCTCGCAGCGCAGGCGCACGTCGTCGGGTGCCACCACCACGTCGCCGAGCCGCCGCGTGCGCAGCGGCGCGTTCGGGAGCAGCCGGCGCAGCTCCTGCCACGCGGGTGACGGCGCGAGGTGCCCGCCGCTGGAGCTCGTCGCCTGGCGCACCACACGCAGGGTGCGCCGAGTTCGGGTGACCGCCAGGTGCAGCAGGTCGCGAGCCGCAGCCGGTGCCTCGTGCTCGTCGTCGACGTTCGCCCGGAAGCCGGCGAGGTGCATGCCTCGCAGCACGACCGCGTCGAAGGCGAGGCTGCGCAGGTCGTCGAGCGACGCGATCACCACGACGCCGGCGTCGGAGCGGTCGGGTGTGGCGAGCGGGAACGCCGCGATGGCGTCGCGGATGTCAGCCACCGACACCTCGCGCTCACCGCCCGCCGCTACGACGAGGCCCTCGACGAGCGCGGCGATGCCGCGCAGCAGGTCGAGCTCCCCGACGTCGCCCGGCAGCAGCGACCCGAGCAGCTCACGCACCGCGGGCACCGCGCCACCCCGTGCGCCACCGGCGAGCGCGTCGACCGGCTCGGGCAGCAGGCTCCGCAGCACGGGGCGCCGGAGCAGGTCGCGCACGTGGTGCCGATCGCGTCGCAGGCGCAGTTCGACCGCGTCGACCCGTGCGCCGTCGAGCCCGAACACCGGCGCACGCAGCGCCGCGACGAGCCGCAGCCCGTCGCGCTCGAGCACCGCGTCGAGCACGTCGTGGATCGCGCGCCC
>SXGS01539091.1_pt1 | contig 20896 bp, 25 predicted proteins | sample 3174681 | NCBI WGS metagenome assembly SXGS01 (sample SAMN11356861, study PRJNA531348) | freshwater metagenome | isolation source: freshwater sample F1-80 | place: China: Fuxian Lake, Yuxi | collected 2017-12-25 | reverse complement strand
GCAGCCTTTTGGGAAAAATGGAGCGCCGGCGACGAGGAAAGCACAAAAATCGTTAATTCTCACTTGAAGCGAGTGGGAAAGAGCGAGAGTACAATTGCCTCCAATTCTTTGGTGGGTAAGATTGACCTACTCGAAAAACTGGAGCGCCAGAGTGCGCAATTTGACTCGCGCAAGTTAGTAACAATTAGGGAAGCCGATTTATATCGCGAGCGTGAGGAGCAACGTAGCGAACGTCTATCTCAGCAAAAGAAAATGATCGATAAATCTTCCAGTCGCTCCACAGTAAGCCACGAGGAAGATCAAGTCGGCGAGCCTAGACGCGATGTTGCATTTGAGGTTGCGGAGTGAGACCCTCCGCGCGTGTGAGGGCAAACCGTCTCAACGCCAAATGCAGTACGGGCCCCAAGACACGCCGCGGCAAGGAGCGCGTGTCGCAGAACGCCTTAAAGCATGGACTGTCAATTCCGGCGGCAGTCCTGCCAGCTTACGCTCCAGAAATTGAAAAATATCTCGCTGAACTTGTCGACGACACGGCCTGCGAGGCAGTCAAATTTGAGGCAGCAGCTTTTGCGCAGGCCCAGGTCGATGTCGACCGCGTACGCATGGCGAGGCACTTGCTCTTCGCTGACCCCAAAACAAAACAAAAACCGCTCTCGCAGCGTGAGGTGGGGAAGCGACTGAACCTGGCCAATAAATATTTCCTGAGCCAAGTCATCTTCGATCGCGAGACGGGCGAGGTCGTCGACTACAAAGTAAAGAACGTCGAGGAGACTAATCGCATCCTTGACTTAGCATCCTGCGCGCCGGAAGCAATTAGCCTAGCGGAGGGCGTGGCTATTTTGGCGCCAACCCTCTCGAGGCTCTGGCGCTACGAAGTTCGCGCGCTAAGAAAACGTGACCAGGCAGCGAAGCGACTGATCGCCCTGATAGAAATAAGCGCAGAAAATTCAGAGGCGTTGCTTGCGTCCTAAACTCGTTTGAGAGTGACAAAATTAAGCGTCACTTTCTTTTGCTTATTTCACTCTGGGTAAGCTTTTCGACTTTGCGCTGCAGTCCCGCAAAAATTCAGAGCCCAAGAAGATTACCAATGAGCCTCAAAGTTTATGTGCAGTCCAAAATTTTAGGAAATTTTATTCCAGATCAAAATACGTGATTATTTATACAAAATGTATAGCGATGGCGACATTATGTATAAATAGGTTTTACATAATGTAGAAATGCCGCGACATAATGTAGAATTAGCCTTACATAGTGTAGAATAGGCTCGGCATTATGTAGAATTACGCGACATTTTGTAGAATTTTAAAAAATCAATTTGGCAGAACAAAGCCAACCCCAAATAAGCGTCTGTTTTGAATAATTTTTTGAGGTGTTTTGCGCGTTTTTGCGTCATTTAACGCGCGATAACGTCGATTCTCGAACACCCAAAGCTCCTGCAAATGTTTTTATGATACCATGCCGCCTCATTTCACGGATTAGAGCGCACACAAAAAAACTGTCATCACAGAGTATCATTCATTGATACATGTCCTTGACAATTGTATCACGCAGCGATACATAAGCTACTTGATCGTATCAAGAGCGCCACGTGATAAAAAGCTTTAAAGGCAAAGCCGAAGAGGCCGTCTTCAATGGAACCTGTCCCAAAGGCTTTGCTGCGGATCTCCTTAAGACTGCGCGACGTAAATTGCGCATGTGAGAGGCGGCCACGCAACTCGAAGACCTGCGTTCCCCGCCAGGCAATAGCCTCAAAGCCTTGGTCGGTAATCTCTCTGGCCACTATTCCATTCGGATTAGACCCGCTTCGCATTATCTTCCGTTGGCGAGCGCAAAATGCTGAAGACGTCGCGATCCTTGACTACCACTAGAGGAAAAGCATCATATGCCTAAAACACTGCCGCCCCTGCATCCCGGCGAAGTCTTGCGCGAGGAGTTCCTTCTGCCCCTCAATTTAAGCGCCGGCGCTATCGCCAAGGCCTGCCGCGTGCCGCGCACGCGCATTGAACGCCTGTCACGAGAAGAAGTTGGCGTCTCAGGCGACACCGCCGTCAGGCTGGCTAAATTTTTAGGCACCAGCCCTGAATTCTGGCTAAATCTCCAACTGCGCTTTGAAGCCGAAGTCGCCAAGCGCGCCGCATCCAAAGATCTCGCCGCCATCAAACCCCTAGAGCGAAGGGCGGCCTAAACACGCAGCACCTGGACTCTTGATAATGTCGTTTAGCACTTAACTCTCAACGCAAGATAACGCCATTCTCGCACGTAGCTTAAAAGCCCAACTGCTTCCGTCGACTTTAGATAGTTTTTGTCGTAACACTCATTGATGCAGGTCGAATTTGATCCCGAGAAGCGCATCCTGACGCTTGCCGAGAGGGGCCTCGATAGGACGCGCGCCGGAGAGATTTTTCTAAAAAGATCACCTCACAATCCTTGATACGCTTAAATGTTAGGGCGAAGAGCTCTTCATATCTGTCGGATTTTTAGATCTCCGAATGGTGTTCCTCGCTTAAAAGTTTTTGTTTGGAACCGTCGAGGAGATAAGATCAGAATTATTGTCAAGAGAAAAGCCAATGAGCGAGAACAGCAAAAATATATCAAACAATTGGGAAGATGACGACGACATCATTCCTGACATGAGTGATCCCTACTGGGTCTCGCGCTTTGAGAAGGCGACACTCATCCGCGGCCGCCCAAAACTTGAGACGCCCAAAGTCTCGACAACAATCCGCTTTGACGCAGACGTGCTCGCGCGTTTTAGAGCGGGCGGCGCCGGCTGGCAGTCTCGCATCAATGACGCACTCAGGCAGTGGCTCAGCGAGCACGCAAGCGACAGTTAAAACTCAAATCATCTTTTGCTTTTTTTAACGCTTATCAATTAGTCTCTTCGCTTAACCTCTAATTCCTGGTCCACAACTCTTGCCGCCCAACTCTTTGGTCGCACCTCTTGGGACCCTCGCGCCTTGATCCCGCTTCCTCTTTCTGTAATTACATAATTCATGAAAAATTTTTTCCCCGCGCGCGCCTTCCTCCCCACGCTGCTCCTCTTCCTCGCCCTCACGCCCGCTTACGCCCAGCTGAGCGACCCCAAAAGCGCCAAGACAATCGCCAAGCCCATTCTCATGCTTATGCTCTACTGCCACGCCGCCCTCGACACGCTGCAGGGCGAAGTTGAAAAAAGCCCGCCCTCTGGAACCCTCAGCGCCGCACAAAACAAAGCGCTGCAAAGCGCCTTCCAATTGAATAAAACAGAGCTCGGCGGCTTCAATTCTGAAACCCAACTCTTTCACCTCTTCCACAAATCCGTCGAAGATAAAGCTATCTCCGCAGGCGAGGCGCAATTTTTAGAAAAAACCGCCCGCAAAGACGCAACGCTCTGGTTCGCCTTCGCACGAGAAAAATGTAAAAAGGAAATCTTCTCCGCACTGACGGAAGAAGAAGACGAGTGCTTAAATAAGCTCAATTCTGAAATGCATAAATGTTTTATTGGTTTTAATGAGCGCGTCGCGCATTTTTTAAAAGAGCAAAAATAGGTTTTTAAAAAATTGATCAAAAATCACTGAAATTTTATTCTCTCACAGACGCGAGAAAAATTTTTTTCTCATTAAAAATCGCCGTGATGCGTCAAATGCCACATTTGACAAAAAGCCTGGATCGCCGCCCTTTCTTGATCATTCCTTTAAGCCCAAACATCGCAGACCTTCGTCATCCAGAAATACCCTTGAGTTTGAGTGATGTTTTATGTATATACATTGTAGCTACTTATTTAGCGCGTTCGAGGCGCAAAGGATACCGCTCATGCAGGGAACCATATCAAAATGGGGCAATAGCCTCGCTATTCGGCTGCCGCGTTGGGCGACCGAAGAAGCGCTGCTGAAAGAAGGCTCCTTGGTAGAAATTGACGTAACGAATGGCGTCATCACGCTCTCTCAGACACGCGTTCGCTACAGCCTCGCGGAGTTACTCGAGGGAGAAGCGCCCCAAGCCTATGATTGGGGCGCGCCTATGGGTGAAGAGGCTTGGTGAAGCGTCTCTCCTCAGCGCCAGAGCGAGGCGATCTCGTTTGGTTAGATTTTATGCCGCAATCAGGACGAGAAATCGATAAAAGGCGACCCGCACTCGTTCTCTCTCCCAAGGCCTTCAATAGCGCCACCGGCTTTGTCGCCGCTTGCCCAATCACAAGTAAGGGGCGCGGAAGCAAATTTGAGGTTGCGTTAGACGACACCTCACCTATTTCAGGCGTCATTCTCTCGCATCACTTTAAAACTTTGGATTGGCGATCGCGAGAAATCCAATTTGCAGGGAAGGTCTCAAAAGAAGTCTTAAACGAAGTGACAGCCCGCATCGCCGCCATAATGTGCTTAGAGTGAATAACGGAAATTAGAATATTTTTTTTATAAAAATCACATCTTATCACTCAATGACAGTGCTCTGGCGCTCTTAGAGAAGCCTCTAAGAGCGTATCTTTTATTTTCTTTGTCCCTCAGTTCTTGAGGCGCAAAAAATCAATTTTAAATAAACACATATTTTTAATTCAAGGAGATCAGAGCAGGATAAAGATAAGATTTAGTCTTAACATTGCTTAAATATATTATCACTGTGGCTTTTATTTATGCGCAATGGATCCCGGGCTCATAAAAAGTTTGTAATGAGACTAATTAAAACGCTTAGCTAACTATTCTCTTCATTCTCAGCAGATCATATAGCGCGCCAACCGATCGCCTAGCGTGTTTTAAATACATCCAGCGTCTCAATCTAGGTCCTTGCAAACGTCATATTATACTGGAAACAAATTCAAAGGGTCGATAACGCTTTTCGCTTACAATTTACGACGCAACTTATCTCGACCTTGCACAACGCAAAAGCGTAGCGTTAATGACACTGGATCGAGAAATACGCAATGTTGGTAAAGCCCAAAAAAATTTTGCCTATGGCGTAACATGTTTCATCATCAGTCCACCTTCCAATTTGGCTGATGCATATGAAAAGTGCATTATTGCGAATGGAAATCTTGATTGAGGCGTTTAGTAATTTACGCCAAAAGTAGCGAAGACGTTTTTAAACGCCGTATTTTTTTACTGCGCAGGTGGCGAACTCGCGCCGCGCGCCGCAGCGCGCAAACCCCCAAGCGGGGCGACCGTCGCCGGCTTTGCTGAAGCGCTCGCCGCAGGGCTGCGCGCGGGCGCCTTCGCCGCGGGCTTCTTTAAAACTTCCTCTTTCTCAACTGCCGCCGGGCTCGCCGGTCCGGCCTTCTCCGGCTTGCTCTTTTCCTGCTGAGCCTTGGCCTGCATAAGCTTGTCCTGCATGAGCTTGTCTTGCTTGAGCTTGTCTTGCATGAGCTTGTCTTGCTTGAGCTTGGCTTGCTCAGGCTTTCGCATCGCTTTGCTCTCGCGTCGCCTCTCCGTCGTCTCGTCGGCGGCGGCCTCCGGCGTCTCACTGTCGGGGGAGAATTTCGCCTCACGCGCCTGCGTCGCAGCCTTATTTCCTCGCGCCGCGCTTAGCGCCGATGGGCGGCGCGGCGGTGTCGGCGCCTTCACCAGCCGGCCCCGAACGCTCGCGGGAGCAAGTTCATCGGTCGCCTCTTCGCTCGTCGCATTATTCCCCAAAGCTGCAAGACTTAGCGCCCGATCGGGGGCGACGGGGGCGTCATTTGTGCTCAAACGCGCCGTCAAAAACGTCGGACGATTGGGCGGCAGGGGCGCCTTGACGCGCAAGCCCCGCGTTGGTTGCGAGCTCGGCTCGCCGCCCTCGCTGTCGCCTGGCGCAGACAAGGTTGTTTCGCCGCGCGGCAAGTCGGCCTCAGCGCGTGCAATCTCCTTATTTTCTGGCGCGGCTGCGCCCTCATCCGTGACCTCAGCCTCAGGCGGCGCGCCGCGACCCTTGCGCGCCACAAGTCCCCACTGCTTGCGCGCTGGGGGAGGGGGAGCCGCAACTTCGCTGTCTTCCTCCTCGCCGCCGCCGCCAAAGAGGCGGGCAAAGAAATTGCCAATGCCAAAGCGCGGCGCCGTCACAAAGGCGCCGTCGCCGCGCGCCTCAATTTCTGCGCGCGCCTCTTCATAGCGCGCCAAAGGCTGACCGTTAGAAGGAATATGCACCGTCTTGCCGTCAGGAAACAGCGCGGCCAATTGATCGTAACTCATGCGCGGCCAGTGGCGCACATTGCCGACATCTAAATGCACGAAGGGCGTGCCGGCGGTTGGATAATAGCCCACGCCGCCGCGCTGCATGCGCATGCCCACCTCGCGGATATGCGCCATCGGCATGCCAGGCATTGTGGTATCCATCGCCTTGCCCAGCATGTGCTGGGAATATTTTGCAACGGCGCGCGAGCGCGAGCGCAGCATCGCATTAGTCTCCGGCGAGCGGTAGGCGGAGACAACATTAATTTCCTGATTGGCGGCGCCGGCGCCGCGATAGGCTTCCCACACAACGTCAAAGAGACGCGGATCCATATTGGTGGGTTCGTCGCGGCGCCAGTCGCGCAGAAACCAATTTAATTGTTTTAAGACCGCGCTGTCATACTGGCCGTTAACGAGATAAGTCGCGGCAATTGATTCATTTGTGTGGGCGTGATGCAAATAAATCGTGCGCGTATCGCCATTGGCGACCGCCGTCTGCGTGCCGCTGGGGGTAAATAGAATGAGCGCAAGCGTCGCCGCGCCAATAAAATATTGGAAAAAATTTTGGATTGATCTCTGTTTTAGAAAAAGACCCAAAGGAAATGTCACAAAGCGTTTCCCTCACGCAGCAGGCTGAGATCTTCTTTTTCAAAGCCGCTTCGCGACATGAGCTGCATAGTTTTCCTCATCCATCCTCATCTGTTTTTTTATTTTTTAAACAGGTCAAAGTTTTTTTTTCTCAAGGCGTCGCGCAAAAATGATTCCGCTTTATAGGGTTGAGAGTGGCCCCACATCATGGCGAAAACGTGCCAATTTGCGTTCAGCTCTCGCACCTCTTTGGCCGCAGGAGCAGGAGAGTAAGCGTTACTTGCCGGCCAGGCTGAAGGCCTTATCGAACAGGATTTTATCTGAGCCAGAAATTCTCGTCAGACGCGGCGAGACATGCGGCGCCTGCTCGCTTGAAGCCGCCTGAGCTGGAATTTCGGGAGCGAGGGTGAGCTCGCTGGGTCGACGCGGGGGCAGAGGCGTCAGCATTGCCCGCGCGCTGACTACATCCTCCAGGCGCGCCGTCGCATTTGAGGGGTCTGTCAGCGTCTCGCGATCGGCGACAGCAACGCGAATGGGCGCGCTGGCGCGTCCATCAGGGGTTGCGAGCGCGCTGGCCACAGCCGTCTGAACCTTGCGTGCAATGTCGCTCCAAGAATTTGCAGAAGAGCCTGAATTAGCAAGAGAGCTTGAATTTGAGGCGCTCGCTTGCGCTGACGTCGCCGTCTCATTTTGCGCCAAAGCGCCAAGCGCCTTCTGCTTGCGACTGGCGACTAAGACGGGATTATCGCCATTGCAATTGCGCATGCCCAGCGCAATGAGTTCAACGCCGGATAAGACATGATACTCGCGCGTCAAATAGCCCAGACGCGCCTGCACTTGCGCCGGATAGGAAGCAAAAAGCTTTGAGGAAACGCCCAGATCCACCTCTTTGGTGATGGCGTTATAGGCCTGATGAAATTTAATTTTCGCGTCTGGATAAACGCAGACATTGGGTAAGCTCAGCGCCAGCGTGCAGGCCGAGCGGCACTCATGCAGACGGACTTCGCGGTTTTCGCGACGATATTGCTCCGTCTGAGCCTCATAATCCGTAACCAATCCGCCTACGTCCTTGTAAACGACAACGGGGGCTGGAGCTGGAGGGGGAGACAAATAACCCAAAAAGCACCTCAATACTGGACTGGTCTTGCGCTATCTTGGCAAGCAAGCGGTGAAGATTGACTTAAGACGTAAAATCAGCCTCTTATGCCAACACGCAGACCAAAGGAGGGTCTTTCTTGCAAAACATTGCGGCGAAATTTGAATAGGGCTGCGGGGCGCCCCCCGGTTAAGTGACTGGTCTCGCCGGTGGGCTCGACGATTTCTGAGCTTTCCACCAGGCGTCGGAAGTTTTGCTTATGTAAGCGACGCCCCGAGATCGCCTCCACGGTGCGCTGAAGTTCGGTCAGGGTGAAGGTTTCCGCCATGAGTTCAAAGATCACGGGACGATATTTCATTTTTGCCCGCAGCCGTCCCATGGCGGTGGCGAGGATCCGGCGGTGATCCTGACGCATCGCGCGCCCCAAAGGCTCAAGATTTTTACGCTTTTGCGCCGCCTCGCGCCCATCTCGCAGCGATTCTTCCAAAAGCCCCGCCTCATAGAGGAGTTCATAGCGCTCCAAGACATTTTCCTCATTGAAGCTCCGTTCCCCGACCCCGAAGAGGAGATTGACGCGCTGCGTGCGGGTCAGGCCTGAGGAGGATAAGGCCTCTGGCGCCTCTTCGCGCCAACTTTGAAGTCCGGGCAAAATCGTCGCCTCAATCATTTCAGGGCGCCTCACGCGCCAATCCTCCCAGGGAAAAAAATCGTGCCAGCAGCGCCAGACGCCGGCAAGACTTTGCGGAACTTCGCCCCCTATCCGGGTTAAGGCGAGATAGCCGACAGAAACCACATGCGGATCGCGGTCGCCCAGCCGGGCGTGGCGGCCCCGATCGCCAAAAGTATAGAGCTGCTCGACATAGCCCAGCGGTGCGCCCGTTTGCTGCGAAACCCATTCGCGCAAGCCGCTATCAAAAGTTCGGTGGCGGATGGGATCAAAGGGACCAGAAGGCAAAGCGGCAAGCGCGCCCTCGCCCTCAGAATGCACGGTTAAAATCAGCGGCTCATCGCCGCGCACAGTTACAATTGCCGCCGTCAAACCAATCTCGACGGGCGGCGGGGCGCCGCTTGAGGCGCGTGGATCAGGTCGGTTGCTCAGGCGAGATCAAGCGCGAAAGGCGCCCCCTCATAGCAGTCAACGCCCCTGCCAATTGCGCTAATCGCTGCGCTCATGCGGCCGGCGCGGTTCAAATGGGCGTCGGCAAGGGCGACAAGTTTTCGATTGGGCGTCGCTGTGGGCGAGGCGCGGCGCAGCTCATGCGCCACAGTCTGCTCGCAGCGATGGGGCGCCAACGCGCAGGCGGCGATAAAGGCGGCCGCCGGCGATCGACTAACGCCAGCATAGCAGTGGATTACAAGCGGCGCGCGCCGATCCCAATTAGAAAAAAAATCCAATAATTGTTCAATGTGACTTTGCTCTGGCGTGATATGTCCCGCCACTGGCGCGTCAATATCCGACATGGAGATGCACAGATGACGCTCGGGCGCGATTTCATGGGGGCGCACGAGCGAGGCGCCGGCCGTTAGAATGGTGACAAGCGAGCGCGCGCCGCTGTCGCGCACGGTTTCTACAACCCGCGTGAGCGAACAAACATAAAGCCGCGCAGGGGTCATTGGTTTGCACACATCTTTTTAACGCCCGGCGTCGATTTCGCGAAAGCGGACAAGAAACATCTCCTGAGCTGTTTCAATCGGGGCTGGTGCGAGTTCATCGATAAAAGATTTAGCGGCGATTACAGGACGGCCGAAGATGCGCTCGGCTTCTGCGCGTGTAAAGCCCGCCAGTGAGATCGCTTCAAAAAAAGCCGCCGTGCGATCGGCTTGCTTTGAAAGTTTTAAAACCGCTTGAGAGGGGATGGCTGGGAGGGCGTAGCGGAGCAAAATGGCGCCCAGAATGCGATTTTCTACAGATTTATAAGCTTCGCCAATAACCGCCTTAAAGGGCGAAATCATATCGCCAATGACATATTCTGGCGCGTCATGCAGCAACATGAATAAGCGCTCTGCGCGTGAGATGTCGGGATGAAGCTTTGCGGCGATTTTTTCAACTAAGAGACTATGCTGGGCTACTGAAAAAATATGCGGCCCTTGCGTTTGTCCATTCCAGCGCGCAACGCGCGCAAGCCCGTGAGCGATATCTTCGATTTCAATATCAAGCGGCGAAGGATCTAAGAGATCGAGACGGCGTCCCGATAGCATGCGTTGCCAGGCTCGCGGCGCTTCTTTGCTACGGGCGCGAGTAGAGGAGGGTTTTACGGACATTTTCCTGCCGGTCTCTGTTCTGTGCGACAGTGACAGTGTGTTAAGTGATCATCGACCATGCCAACAGCCTGCATAAAGGCGTAAACAATCGTTGGTCCACAAAATTTAAAGCCGCGCGCTTTGAGATCTTTTGAGATTTTTTCAGACAGCGGCGTCTGCGAGGGAATATCAGCGGTTGTTGAAAAGTGATTGATGATTGGCTTTGCGTCAACAAAGGTCCAAAGATAGGTGGAAAATCCAATTGAAGCGTCGATCTCAAGATAGGCGCGCGCAGAATGAATGACGCCGTCACATTTGGCGCGATTGCGCACAATGCCGGCATTCGACATGAGCGGAATGATATTTTTTTCCTCCCAGCGCGCAAGCCGCTCGGGATGAAATCCCTCAAAGGCGGCGCGAAAATTCTCGCGCTTACGCAAAATCGTGATCCAAGACAGCCCAGCTTGAAATCCATCCAGCATGAGTTTTTCAAAAAGCGCGCGGCTATCATATTCGGGTCGTCCCCACTCTTCATCATGATAGGCGACATAAAGCGGGTCGAGGCCGGCCCAGGGGCAGCGGTAGCGCCCGTCTGAATGACGCAGCGCCTGAGCATTTCCCCAACGCGCTGGCAGCGGGCGCTCACGCGACATGCGGTTCTATCTCCACGAGAGGTTACTCTATTTATCTTATCGCTGTTATGACGTGACCGGTTTGCCTTCACAAGCTAATGTGGCTACAGACTGCCGCCCCAAGCGCGCTTGTCCAAGAGAGACGCAAGAGAGGCGCAAAAGAAGCGTTGACGAGCGCCAAGCGAACGGCAAGAGGTTAAGAGGGCAGCAAGAGGCGTGAGTGCGCGTCTCTTGGGCAAGTTTGTCTTGGGGAAGTTTGTCTTAGGGAAGTTTGTCTTAGGGAAGTTTGTCTTGGGCAACTTCGTCTTGGGCAGCTTCGTCATGGGCAACTTTGGCGCCTATCCTGCACAAGCTTGTCGCCTTGAACAACAAAGCGCGATCTTTTTGTTTTTTCCGTTTTCAAAGGAGGTCTTTTCGTGAAAGCTTATTTTTCCCTGCGTGCAGGAGCAATCATCGGGTCGCTCATGTGTCTCAGTGCAATGGACGGCGCGCCGGCTTTTGCGCAAGCGAATATTTTACGCGAGTGCGGATCAAAATATCAGGCGGCTAAGGCCGCCAATGAACTCGCCGGTCAGAATTGGCAAGAATATTTAAAAGCCTGCCGCGCGCGACTGACAGAAACATCAAAGCCTCAAGAGGCCGCGGCCCCCACAACGCCGGCGGCAGCTGGATCAGAAACTGAAAGCGCCAAACCAACGCCAAGCGCGGCGCCGCTGAATACTCCGCTTACGCCGCCCGTGGTTGCTGCGCCAGGTGAAGATAAGAAACCACCCGTCGAGGCGCAAAAGAGCGAGCAGGGCAGTAAAGTCGCAAAGGAAGCGGCCAAGCCGGTAAAAGGCGAAAAGGGGACGCAAAAAACCAGCCGCAAAATCTCGCAAAAAAGCGCAAAGAGCAAAAGAAAAAATTAGTAAAATATTTTTTTCAGACGATCGCTTGGCGCATCAGTGCGCCAGGCAAATTAAGGGTGATCTTTAACTTAACGCCAGCTGTTATTTTTTAAGGCGCGAGGTCTGAGATTAAGGAATTATTTTAAAAGAGACGACCTTGCTCATTGTTCAGCTTCATGGCAGTGGTTTTTACCAAGATAAGCGGGGGAGGCTCGTTTGGACAAAATCGAACTAAAAAAATTGCAAGAATTTTTGCGTCGCTCTCTGGGGAATGAAGATATTCGACTTGCGCCAGACGCAAAAAATCCAGACAATGCTGCGGTGTCATTGGGTGAGCGTAAAATTGCGGAAATCTCCGTTGATGATGAAGATGGCGATCGCTCTTTTGCTTTTGAAATGAAGATCCCAGTTGGGCGCGAAGTTATTCAGTCTTATTTGCGCAAACTTTTTGAAAACGATCGGTTGTCTATCGCGGCGCGCGGCAAAAAATTGGATTCGGTCGAATTAAATAGCGATGGCGAATTTCTTGGCGTTATCTCTGCCGATGATCCCAAGCTGCAAAGCTTTACCCTGCAGATCGCAATTTTAGATTTTGACCTTGAAGATGAGTGACGCCTTGAGTGGAAAAGGCGTCAGGAGTCCTTCACAGTTCAGGCCTTGCCTGTCATCTCCAGCGCTTAAATTGACTCAAATATCATGCTCTTTATCCCTGCGGCCAATCTTACTGATTAACTGATGGGGCCCAAAATGCCTCTCTTACTCCTCTCCACATAAAATGAGAAAGCTTGAAGCGCTGATCAATTTTTCCTTTCCTGCGCCTAACTGTTATTTTCCACTATTTAGGGTGGAAAGTTTATTATCATCATCTCATCTCTAGACGTCTGGATGTCTTAAGGTGCGAGGCTTGAGATGATCAGGATTTTGCATATTTGGGCCAATGTCGGCAGTGCAGTAAAATGCGCTTTATAGAGCAGGCGTAGAGGCGTTGATTTCATCTTTACGAGCCTATCAGGGTCGCGTTTTAGCTAGATGTCTATTACTCGTATCTCCTGGTTTGAGAAATAATATGGCTTTAGGTGGAGATTTGAAGCCGGTATAGATTTAAGAACTGCGTTAGAGATAAAGGTTTTCAAAAAGAGGACCCAATGCTCGGCGTTTCCTCCTCAGGTATCCAAAGTTTATTTTGTGCGCTGTTGTGAGTTAGACAAAAATCGTAAAAAAATATTTTTGGTAATTTCGTGATCTACTTGAGCGTATTCGTGAACTAGGGCTGCGAGGTTGAAACGCGAAAGATCTGTTCGAGAAGTGCAACATAGTGCTGGTGTAGACCGTAAGTAACAACCATGCTCTACCAACGCTGCGTATTGTAGCGTAATTCGACGGGCTTAGCCGGAAGCTCAAAGTTCCGAAGAAAGTTCGGCGCTGAAGGACCGCGCGGTAGCCATAGCTAAATATTCATGTATGGATAGGCAACACTACAGACCAATCTTCACCAGCCAACTTGGGTCGTGCCGCCCAGTTCTCTATCAATCGGCCAGTCTCCGTAAATCTTCGCTCGAAAGTAACTCTTCGGCGAAGCGGCGCAGCTCCGAAAATGGCTGTCAGCCAATGGCTCGGTTCTCTTCGTGCCGTCAGCATGTGTTACCGTTCTGATCCAGAAACCCTCCTGAAGCGCTTGCAGGTTGGCGTCCGGTTTATCGACGTGTGCGCCACCATCTTTGTTGGCAGCTGAAAGCACGACATCTTTCCGCGTGTAAGCTTTCTTGTCACGAACGAAAACAGGCTGCTCCCCACCAGTCAGCGCAAGGAATGGCAGGCGAGCCTTCTGGTATTGGGTAATATTCCAGGGTGCAACCAAAGGTCATTCCCGCCATTAACTCAGCGACATCCATAACTACAAGTAGGTCATTAGGCAAAGTTTTTGCAGTCGTCACCAACCGCAAAGTGGCCCTCTGTCCCATCTGTTTCAGCCGTGACACACTGGATTGAGTGTCGTGACAAAGAACACGGATAACGACCCCAATGCGGATGGCCTCCTCAACACACCCGTTGTCATAAGCTGCAACAGAATTCCGGAGAAAAATAAGCTGCCGCTTCAGGTGTCCAGAGAGACCGGGAGATAAAGCGATGATAGCCATGTGTTTTCCTCCACCCTTCAAAAAATCACTGGCTATGCTTCCCTGGGCATTTTTAGTAACAAGGCCGAACAAAATATCAGAAATCGGAGGACCATAGCCGTCCAATAGATTCTGAACTCTGAAATCGCGGGCTACAGACACCAGACAGCCGTCAGGCGCCGGGTTTTTAGGGTCTGGACATCGCTATCAGTCAATTTGACTGGCCTTGCGGCGCTATATACAATTGCTATATAGTTTTATGTAAGGAACCCGAAAGGAGACCAGCATGTCCGTCGGCACCGTTTTCATCAACAACCGCACCCAAGCCGTTCGGCTGCCGTTGGACGTTCGCTTGCCCGAGGGTGTGCAGAAGGTGGAGATACGCGTCAAAGGTCAAGAGCGCATCATCGCTCCCTTGGGACAAAGTTGGGATAGCTTCTTTATGGATGGTACGCCTGTGAGTGATGACTTTCTACCTGAACGCGCTTCCCAGAAACAGTCGGAGCGGGAAGCTTTTTGATGTTGCGCTACTTACTCGACACCAACATCGTCATCTATGTGCTGAAGCGTCGTCCAGTTGAACTGCTTTCAACGTTTAACGCCAATGCCAACCGCATGGCCATCTCATCGATCACCCTTGCTGAATTGATGCATGGTGCTGAGAAAAGCTTGCGCGTGAGTGAGAACCTGGCGGCAATCGAGGATTTTTGCAGCCGATTAGAAGTGCTACCCTATGGCGCCAAGGCTGCCCAGCATTACGGGGCGATCCGCGCGGCTCTTGAAAAGATTGGTCAACCCATCGGGGTGAATGACCTGCACATTGCAGGGCACGCCCGAAGCGAAGGTCTGACGTTGGTGACGAACAATGTCTGCGAATTTGAACGAGTGCCTGCGCTTGAACTAGAGAACTGGGTTGCTGACCACCAATAGTAAGATCTCTCCAGAAAACGCATAGGATACACCAGAGATCTCGGGCTGCAGTTAATCACTCTGTACAGTTTCAATTATTGATACCAATCCGAGATGCGAAGGAGACGCGTCAAGAGAAACAGTAAATCGCACAGGAAAAAATTAATGAGATACTGGCGGAAGGATTTGTTGCTGTCAGTGCAGCTCATCTGAAGGTGTCAATAATGATTTGAAAGATAACTGCGGCGGCCAGTATGTGTGCGTGCGTGGGGCTGATAAGATTTTCTTTTATTTGATGTTTCGTATTCATGTCAGTGTTGACGGCCAGTTTATATCGCTAGGTCAAACTTAACGCTTTGACAATTTGAAGACTTATATTCGCTCAGTGACGGAGCTTATTCGTCTAGGATAAGCGCTCGTTGACGGAATTATTGATCATCAGAAACAAAGTCATCACAGGGCTGTATAGTTAAAAACACGACACTAAACCGGCCTCAAAACGCTCAAATCTTTAAGATTTTTTTAAATAATCTCAAGAGCAAGATTATTATTTAAGCATCACTGCCAAATGACTTTAGCCTCGTGCTGAGAGCTAAAAAAACTTACCTCTAAGCAGAGTGTCGTAAATTTATTTATTATCTCGAATTTTGATCAGAAAAAGGAATTTAGTTCAGCTTGATTTTATAAACGCAGCAGGAAGTTAAAATCCTGGCAAGAGTAACGTCGCTCGCAGTCCGCCTAATGGACTATCGTCAAGGTTTAACCCACCGCCATAAGCGGCCGCAAGATCGGCGACAATAGAAAGGCCTAGTCCAGAGCCAGGCTTGCTTTCATCAAGACGCTGTCCTCTTTGGGTCGCCTGTTCGCGTTGTATGGGCGAGAGACCGGGGCCATCATCATCAATGATAATTTGCAGCAGTAAACGATTTGATGCATTTTCAGGCTTAAAGGGCGTGATCTCAATTTTAACTTCGCTGTGCGCCCATTTGCCAGCATTATCGAGTAGATTGCCAATCATCTCCTCAAGATCCTGACGTTCTCCTAAAAAACGCAAATCCTTCATGGTCGTTTCGGAAAATTGGATTTTGCGCGCAGCGTAGATTTTTCGAAAGGTCCTCAGCAGTCCGTCAAGGCAGGGCTCAATTTGCGTTGAGGCGCCAATGGTTGCCCCTCTTGCAGCGGCGCGGGCGCGATCGAGATAAAAACTAATTTGATCCCGCATCAGATTTGCTTGTTCGGTAATTTTATCCGCAAGCGTAGAGGGCGAGGCGCTAGCTTCATTGATAATTACGCTGAGTGGCGTTTTGAGCGCATGGGCGAGATTGCCAACTTGTAAGCGCGCGCGTTCTAAAATGTCACGATTGGCGCCAATCAGCACATTTGCTTCTTCAACTAGCGGCGCGACTTCTTTTGGATAGTTGCCGGCAATATGATCTTTCTCGCCGCGACCAATAGCAATAAGTTCTTCGCGTAACAGGCGAAGCGGCTTTAATCCAAACCGTACCTGGAAGGCCGCAACGCCTGAAAGCGCAATCGCTAAGGTTGCAAAGGCGACGAATAGGCCCAAGAGGAAGCGTTCAATTTGCTCCTCCATTTCTTCAGTGCTCGCGGCGATTTGTACAAGATAAACGCCCATATCTCCGACATCGATAATACGCTCGACAATGCGCAAGCGCCGTCCATCTGGTCCCAAGGCATAGCCGCGTCGAAAGCCGCCCACTTCCGCCGCGACGCCAAGATCGGAAAGTTTTGGCAATAGGCCAACAAAGAGCGAGCGCGAGGCTTTGATTTCGTGGGTTGGCGTGTCTAGTCGGGTAATTTGCCAATACCAGCCCGAGCCGGGAAGCTCGAATTGCGGATCGCCGAGTTGTCCGGGCCCAAGGCGGCCTTCTTCGCCAGCTTCAGAGACGTCGGCGACGATCGCCCGAAGATAGACGTCCAATCGTCGCTCAAAAATATCTTCCGCCTCACGACGATAATAGGCGGTGATAAAAAAGCTTGCGATGAGCAAGACGACCGCGCTTGAGGCGGCGGCTGTCAGAAATAAGCGCGCCGAGATAGAATGAATGGGTAAGAGTTTTAAAGCCATCAGTGCGGTTTTGTCGGCGCGGCCGTATCTGGCGCAAGCGCCATATACCCCAAGCCGCGGATCGTTTGGATCAGATCAACGCCAAGTTTTTTGCGCAGTCTGCCGACGAAGACTTCAATTGTATTAGAGTCGCGATCAAAATCTTGATCATAGAGATGTTCAATAATTTCAGTGCGCGAGACAATACGGCCTGTGTGATGCATGAGATAGGCGAGTAACCGATATTCATGCGACGTGAGCTTGATCGCTGCGCCATCAACGATGACGCGACCGGCCTTAGTATCAAGTCGAACGGGGCCGCATACAAGTTCATTGGTCGCGTGTCCGGTGCTACGACGCAGCAGCGCACGTAAGCGCGCCAACAACTCCTCCATATGAAACGGCTTTGTGAGATAGTCGTCGGCGCCAGCGTCAAATCCTTGTACTTTTTCACTCCAGCGATCGCGCGCCGTTAAAATTAACACAGGCGTCGTATGGCCTGCGGCGCGCCATTCCTCAAGAAGCGTAATGCCATCTTTTTTTGGCAAACCAATATCAAGAATAATCGCGTCATAGGGCTCTGTGTCTCCCAGAAAATGCCCGTGCTCGCCATCATAAGCGCGATCGACGGCGTAACTCGCCTGTTCCAATGCGGCGACAATCTGACGATTGAGATCCTTATCGTCCTCTATAACGAGTAGTCGCAAATCGCTTCTCCCAATGTGAGGCTTGCCGCTGTTCTCTCATCGCACGCATGTGATCGAAGCAATGCGGCGTGAGATTATTCTTGCTCGTGTATTTGACGTTGATGACCCGTTGTTGCGTCAAAAAAGAGTTTTTCAATATGTCCATCTGATCTCAGGAGACGGATCTCATAGAGAAAATCATCTCCCTGCTGACAAAGACGCGTCGTCAGCGGTTCGCCTTTGTGTCGTTCTCTTGCGTTACGCATGCTCGCAAAGGGGTTGGCAAGATGCTGTTCGTCGATCTTTAGTCGACTTTCTTGGGTGGAAAAACATTGTACAGCTGGCTTTTGCGCAACAGCCGGTCTGGTTACGCAAAGAAGGACGATCGCAATGAAAAGAAGACGCGCGCTCAACTGACCTTCATTTCTTCAAGTGTCTCATTTTGATCAACATTGAATTATTTTAGATAAAAGCTGAATAAGATGTGAATAGTCTTTAAAATGGGGGCGTTTAGATTTTCTTGTACCCCGATCCTGATGCGCTGCTTTTCATTTCTCCCAAAGCGCTATTATTGGTGCCTGTAGAACAAAGGCCCGGGATGAAGCTGAGAGACCGCCCGAGCTTTTGTTTGATTGTGAGATAATTTACTTATCCCTCTCGCGTTTTTTTGGCCCCGCGCGCGGCGCGTTTTGCCAATGTGCGCAGGCGCAGGGCGTTCAACTTGATAAAACCCTCAGCGTCCCGCTGGTCGTAAGCGCCGCCTTCTTCAAAGGTGACGAGTTCTTGATCATAGAGCGACCAGGGACTTTCACGACCCACCAGCGTGACATTGCCTTTGTAGAGTTTTAGGCGCACCTGGCCTGTGACATGCTCCTGGCTTTTATCAATTAAGGCCTGCAACATCTCGCGTTCAGGAGAGAACCAAAAGCCATTGTAAATGAGTTCGGCGTAACGCGGCATGAGTTCATCTTTTAGATGCGCCGCCCCGCGATCCAGCGTGAGGCTCTCAATGCCGCGGTGGGCGATAAGAAGAATAGCCCCTCCTGGAGTTTCATACATGCCGCGCGATTTCATGCCGACAAATCGATTTTCAACAAGATCGAGTCGTCCAATGCCATGCGTGCGACCAAGCTCATTGAGTTTAGCGAGCAGGGTTGCGGGCGAGCGTTTAACGCCATCTATTGCAACGGCGTCGCCGGCTTCGAAATCAATTGTTATATATTGCGCCTGATCGGGCGCTTGTTCAGGATCAAGCGTGCGCGAATAAACATAATCTGGCGTTTCTTGCGCAGGATCTTCCAGGACTTTTCCCTCAGACGAAGTGTGGAGTAAATTTGCATCTGTTGAAAAGGGCGCTTCGCCGCGCTTATCTTTAGATATTGGAATTTGATGCGCCTCTGCGAAGGCGATGAGGTCGCTGCGAGAAACAAAACTCCACTCACGCCAAGGCGCGATCACGGTGATGTCCGGTTCAAGCGCGTAATAGCCCAATTCAAATCTTACTTGATCATTGCCTTTTCCCGTCGCCCCGTGACAAACGGCGTCGGCGCCCATTTTGCGGGCGATTTCAATTTGTTTTTTCGCAATTAAAGGACGGGCGATTGAGGTGCCTAAAAGATAAAGGCCCTCATATTGCGCATTGGCGCGAAACATTGGAAAGACATAATCGCGGACAAATTCTTCGCGAAGATCTTCAATGAAAATATTTTCTTGTTTCACGCCAAGTAACAAGGCCTTTTCGCGCGCTGGCGATAATTCTTCTCCCTGACCAAGATCCGCCGTGAAAGTAATGACTTCGGCACCGTAATTGGTTTGCAGCCATTTCAGGATGATCGAAGTATCCAGTCCGCCGGAATAGGCGAGAACAACGCGTTTGATATCTTTTTTGGGCAAGGTCATGTGAGGCTCGGTTAAAACATGATTTTCGCGCGGGACTATAGGCGCCTGAGGGACCAGTGCAAGCCGGGCAGGGGTGGCTCGTTTTTTTTAGCTTTTGAAGCTAAAAAGAGAAAATGAACGATCATTCCAGCTCTTGTGAGGCGACGACCCGCCAAATTCCTGGCCTCACGCCAGCGCGTCGGCGCGCCTTAGATATTTTGACCAAAGCCAACCGACCGGTTGGCGCTTATGAATTAATGGATTTGATGGCATCGGCTGAGGGGAAGCGGCCTGCCCCCATTTCTGTATATCGGGCGCTAGGCTTCCTCTTGGATCATGGTCTCGCCCACCGCCTCGAATCAAAAAATGCCTTTGTCGTTTGTGGCCATCGGCATGCGGCGGAAGAGCCAGTGGTCTTCCTCATTTGTGAACAATGTGGCGAGGTCAAAGAAGCGACTTCTGCCGCGTTAGGCCGAGAATTAGCCGCCCTGACGGGAAAAGTAGGGTTCACCGCCCGCACCCGCGTTATTGAGATTGCCGGGCGTTGTGAGCGTTGTTTGGACGACTAATCCGCGAAACTCAGCCGATTTTGGTTCCAAATTCCCTCAGCTTGGTCTAAAGACGCCGCATCGCAACATAAATTGTCGCATACGGGCTCTCCTGTGACGGGGGGTGCCGGCGCCCCGACATCCTTCCCTGAGAAATATCTCCTATGAAACTGCGCAATATCGCTATTATCGCCCACGTCGATCACGGCAAGACAACTTTGGTTGATCGCCTCCTCCAGCAATCGGGCGCGTTTCGTGAAAATCAGCGCGTTGCTGAGCGGGTGATGGACTCAAACGATCTAGAGAAAGAACGCGGCATCACCATTTTGGCGAAGGCCACCTCTGTCGTTTGGAAAGATATTCGCATCAATATTGTTGATACGCCCGGCCACGCTGATTTTGGCGGCGAGGTTGAACGAATTCTCTCTATGGTCGACGGCGCGATCGTGCTCGTTGACGCCGCAGAAGGACCCATGCCGCAAACAAAGTTTGTTGTCGGCAAGGCGCTTAAAATTGGTCTTAAGCCAATTGTCTGTATTAATAAGGTTGATAAGCCTGACGCGCGCGTATCAGAAGTCGTCAATGAAGTCTTTGATCTCTTCGCAGCGCTTGACGCAACGGATGAGCAATTAGATTTTCCCATTATTTATGGTTCAGCCAAACAGGGCTGGATGGCGGAAGAGCCGAAAGGCCCTAATGTTGATTTTGCGCCGCTTTTTGATCTCGTCGTCAAGCATGTTCCAGAGCCCAAAGTTGAAGAAGGCGGGTTTCGCTTGCTGGGAACTTTGCTGGAAGCCAATCCTTATCTTGGCCGTATCATTACGGGCCGGGTATTCTCTGGCAGCGTAAAGCCTAATCAACCGGTTAAGGTTCTTGATCGTAGCGGTAAAATTGTTGATCAGGGACGCGTTTCTAAAATTCTGGCCTTTCGCGGTATTGAGCGTCAGCCGATCGATGAAGCTGAAGCAGGCGACATTATCGCTATTGCAGGCCTTGAGAAATTCAATGTGGCTGACACGCTCTGCGCAATAGAGATGACCGAGCCGCTTCAGGCGCAGCCGATTGATCCACCAACATTGTCGATGACTTTCCTTGTCAATGACAGTCCGCTTGCAGGCACCGAGGGCGACAAG
>SXGS01019342.1_pt1 | contig 20896 bp, 16 predicted proteins | sample 3174681 | NCBI WGS metagenome assembly SXGS01 (sample SAMN11356861, study PRJNA531348) | freshwater metagenome | isolation source: freshwater sample F1-80 | place: China: Fuxian Lake, Yuxi | collected 2017-12-25 | reverse complement strand
GCCGGGGGCACCCGGCAACCACACCCCCTGCTGGTGGTGGTAGCGCCCGGGGGTCACGACGACGTTGCACACCGGGAAGCGCAGCTCGAGCAGCTCGCTCTCGGGGCCGCCGTCGAAGTTCACCGGCTGGTGGGCGTAGAACGCCGGGTCGGTGAAGGCCCGGTCCGTCACCCAGCTGCCGCCCTCGTCGAAGGCGAGGGAGATGGCGCTGGCGGACGGCCAGTTGTCGGCCTCGCTCGCACGCGCGGCGCAGCGCAGCGACTTGCCGCCCGAGGCCCCGGTGGCGCCGTCGGGCACGCGGAGCACGCGGTGGAGGAGCGTCTCGCCGGTCCCCGCCGCGAGGGTCTCCGCCGACCAGCTCGACCGCTCGGTGGCGGTGTCGCAGGTGCTCGCGTCCTCGTCGTCGTAGGCGATCTCGTAGCGCGCACCGTCTACGCGCGCGCCCGACGCGGAGGCGGGGTCGCGGCTGGCCACGGAGATCGACTCCAGCCGCCCGGCGAGCACGCGCGGGGTACCGGAGCGCGTGTCGATCCGCGCGTCCTCGCGGGGGTTGTAGTCCAGCGTGACGAGGTGGACGCCGTTGCCATACGTGATGGCCACCGGGACGTGACGGTGGGCGAAGCTGTACGGTCCCTCCAGGCGGGAAGGGTCGGCGTCGATGCTGGAGAGCGAGTCGTACTCGATCTCGATGGTGTTGCCCCACGGGTCTTCCACCGAGGACAACAGCCACGAGGTGGTCTCGGCGAAGGTCGGCGTGCTGCTGCGCGCCTCGCAGGGGCGCGCGTGGCTGTCCGCGACGGTCTCGACCGCGCAGCCGCTCGGCGTGTCGGTGAAGCCACCGTACACCCAGGTCCACCCGTCGCGACGCGCTGCCCACTCGTTGGACGCCCCGGCGTAGGAGAAGTACCGCTCGTCGTCGACTTCCGCGTGGTAGTAGCCGCTCTCCTCCCAGAGCAGTTGACCGTCCACGAGGAAGCGGTCGGTGCTGTCGAAGGCGGGCACGCCGAGCTGCTCCCCGGCCCGGTCGATGCGCGAGAAGCCCGACAGCGCCCAGCCCGGCCCGAGCAGCCCGTCGGGGAGACGAAAGTCGTACGCGAGCGCGAGGCCCGGCACCATCCCCGCGGGCGCGGGCGGCAGGTCGATCGGCACCGAGTGCGACCAGCTCCCGCCTTGCAGGGCGGCGGTGAGGCCCTCGCCGGGGGCGGCGTGGGCCGGCGCGGCGACGAGGGCCGAGAACAGGACGGCGATCATGCTCGCACCGCGCGCGGCTTTAACTGGGGGGGGGGGGGGGCGAAATGCAGGACAAAGCTCGCGCATGGATGACTCTCCTCGCGGGACCCGGGGTACCCGCTACGAGGATCACACGTCGCGACCGGGCGTGTCAATCGGTCGAGCGAGAAAAATGTGATCGGGATGCGGAGTCATCCGCTCGTCGCGAGCGCGCGTCGACAGAGGCGCAGGACCGGCAGCTGGCACGCGTGACGAGTCGAGGCCCCGCCCGGTCCGTTCGCAGAGGGGGTCGAGCCGACGTGATTGAGGTGCCCCGCCCCCAGCTTGAGACGACCGGGTGGCACCACTGGCGCGCCCCATCGCGGAGCGCAGCGCAGCCGATGGGGACGCCAGGGGCGACAGGACCCGGCGGCCGAAGGCCGGGCACGACAGGCCGGGCACCGGGATCGCCTGGAGATCGGGGGTCCCCGCGTCGCGACACAGGGCCGGGCGGGGCCGACCGTGGCCGCCAAGCGGGCGAGCGGGGTCGCGCGCGAACCGCGGGGCGCAATGGCGCCCCCGGGCAGGTTCGAACTGCCGACCCCCAGTTTAGGAAACTGGTGCTCTATCCAGCTGAGCTACGGGAGCTTGAAACCGGGAATTAGGCCGGCGTCAGAGTGATAGACACCGTCGTGGAGCCGGCCATCTCGGTGCAGCCCACGGAGAGGCGGTCGCTGCCCTTCTTGAGGGTAACCGCGTAGGTGCCCGAGGAGTTCACGTCGAACTCGGTGGTGAACCCGGCGCCCTCGGCCCAGGACTTCACCGACTTGCAGGCGTCGGAAGGGTTGCCGGAGCCGCTGAGCACGATGCTGTCGTTGCCGCCGCCCTCGCTGCACACCATCACCGACATGCCGGAAGGAGCCTGGAGGCTCATCTCCTTGAACTTGCCGCAGGTGCCCGCGAGCATCGCGCCGCCGGTGGAGCCACCGCTCGCGCTGCCGCCATCGCCATCGACGTTGATGTTGATGTCCACGTCGTCGCCGCCGGCCCCGGAGAGGCCCTCGAGCTGGGAGACGATGTCGCCGCAGCAGCAGAAGCCGCCGGCGAAGATGACGGTCGCGATGGGAAGAAGAAGCTTCACGGGGGCCTCGGAAAGCGCCGCGAGACTACTCCATCCCGCTCTTCCGGGCTACCCTCCCCCCATGCTTTGGTTGATCGGCTGCGCCGAGACAACGCCCGTCGACTCTGCGCCCACCGAGCCAGTCGCGTGGACGAGCGAGCGCGCCCCGCTGGTCGAGACCCGCGCCGACGGCACCACCGTGAAGCGCGCCATCATCCATCTCCACAGCCCCCTGTCTCACGACGCGTGCGACGGTCACGAGATGGACACCCCGACCTGCCTGGCCGACTTCCGCGCGGGCCTGTGCAACGCGGCGATCGACGTGGCCTTCGTCACCGACCACCCCTCCATGGCGGCCGAGCACCCCTACGACGAGCTGTTCAACCTGCAAGACGGCGACCAGATGATCGACGGAGTCGCCAGTCGAATGACCTGCGACTCCGGTCACGCGGTGACGATGCTCCCCGGCATCGAGGACGAGCTGATGCCCGTGGCGCTCGACCGGCACGTGGCGGAGAGCGCCGAGGCCAACGACGCCACCTACAACGCCTACGACGAGGCCAGCTTGAAGGCCACCATCGAGGCGGGCGCCATCCCCTTGCAGGCCCACACCGAGGGCAAGACCCTCGACGAGCTCTTCGATCGCCAGAGCTGGGGGCAAGCCGGCGTCGAGATCTTCAACCTGCACGCGATGGTCGACCCCACCAAGCGGGAAGACGACCTCGGCCTCGGCGGCCTCGACTACCTCACGCAGGCGGGCCCCTTCATCGCCGGCGATAACGACGCCGAGCCGGACCTCGTCTTCCTCGCCATCTACGAGGAGCAGACCGTGTCGCTGGAGCGCTGGGACGCGCTCAACGCCGTGGCGCCGAGCCTCGGCACCGCCGGTACCGACGCGCACGAGAACGCGCTGCCGATGGCGATGCCCGATGGCGAGCGGGTGGACAGCTACCGCCGCATGGTCAGCTGGTTTGCGAACTACCTCGCCGTGGCCGACGACAGCCCCGCCGCGCTGGAGGCCGCCCTCCGCGAGCGCAAGAGCTTCGTGGTCTTCGACACGCTCGGCACCCCCGAGGGCTTCGACGTGGCCTACGGGAGCGCACATCTCTCTGCCGACGGCGTGGCCACCGGCGAGTCGCTGGACGTGGCCTGTCCCACGCTGGCGGCGGCCTCCCCGACCAACACCGCGGCGCCGGAGATCAGCGTCACCGTCTACAAGGACGGCGAGCCCTGGGCGGAGGGCTGCGGCAGCCACCCGGTCTCCGAGGCGGGCGTGTACCGCGTGCGCGTCGACATCGTCCCCCACCACCTCGCCGACTTCCTGGGCACCGCCCAGGACCTCGTCCACGCCTACCCCTGGGTGTACTCGCAGGCATTTCGGATCGGGCTGTAGGACGCGGCTCCGACGCCCGATCGCATGTTGTAATCTACATTACATTATTCAGGGATCTGTCTCTCTCTCTTTCTCTTGCCACCTCGCTCGCGACAGCCTACTTGCTCCAGAGAACGAGGTCAACATGCGACGCCTCGAGATTGAACTGCCATGGACCACCCTGATCGGCGAGGTCGCGTCGCAATCTGGGCTCGTGCTCGACCTGCCCAGCCTCGGCTATCGATCCTGCGCCAACATGCTCGCGGTGCGATCGCTGGGCGAGGTCCGCAACTTCACCCTCGCGGGCGCGACTTCGATGACCCTCCGTGCCATCCTGCAGTTCGCGAACGTCGAGGATGACGCGCCCACCGCGGTCGCCTTCGGCCCGACGTATACCGGCGACGGCTGGCAGGGGCCCGGGGCCGGGGGCTACACCGACATCTCTTCCTATGCCGGGCAGTATCTGCTCGTCCGCCCCGGGTGGCGGCTCACGCTGACCCTCGCCTCGGGCACCGCGCGGCCCTTCCTCAGGGCCTGGGGCAAGGCCGACTTCAAGCTGCAGTAGCATGTCCGGAGGGTGATCCCATGAGCCTCCTCGCGCTGTTGCTCGCCTGCCCCGCGGCCGCCGAGAAAGACTCGCCCTCCGCCGATAGCTCCCCAGTCGACACCGGCGACAGCGCCGACACGGCGGACTCCGCCCCGCCGCCCGACGGCGACGACGACGGCTGGGCCGACGGGGAGGACTGCGCACCCGGCGACCCCGCGATCTCGCCGGGCGCCGTGGAGACCTGCAACGGCGTGGATGACAACTGCGACGGGGAAGTAGACGAGGGCCTGCTGGCCACGCTCTACACCGACGCCGACGGCGACGCGCACGGCGACGCGGCCGCGCCGGTCGATGCCTGCCCCGGTGCAGCCGGCACGAGCGAGCTGCCCGACGATTGTGACGACGCCGAGCCCCTCGCCTACCCGGGCAACACCGAGACCTGTGGTGACGGCATCGACAACGACTGTGACGGCACCGGCAACGGGTGCCGGTACGACGGCAACTATGACCTCGACGCCACCGGACCCTGGATCGACGCCGCGGCAGACGGCGACTTCGCAGCCTGCGCGGAGGACTCGATCGCTGGTCTAGGCGATGTGGACGGCGACGGCATCGACGACTTCGCCGTGGGGGCGACGGGCGCCGGCGCGCGGGACGATGTCCAGGACGTGGGCGGCGTGCACGTGGTCCTCGGGTCAGCCTCAGGTTTGCCCAGCGACCTCTCAGGGGCCTGGGCCTTTCTTAGCGGAGCGCAAGAGAACTCCGCCACCGGAGAGGACGTTGCGGGCCTAGGCGACGTGGATGGCGACGGGCTGGGTGACCTCGTCGTGGTTGGGGCCCGGGAAAACACCCCCGTCGGCGAGGGGGTGCTGTACACCTGCCTCGGTCTCGGCCCGGGGAATGACCTCGTGACGACGGCCTGCCAGGGACGGTTGGAGGGCACGGCTGCCTTCCCTTGGGCACCGCTTTCCATCGCCCCTAGGACCGGCGACCTCACGGGGGACGGCACCATGGACCTCGTGCTCACGCTGTGGGGGGACGACGGTGACGGCGCGGTGGTGGCCTGCGATCCGCTCGCGAGCGGCACCCTCGACTACGACGCCTGCACGTGGCTCCTCCCCCCCGACGCCGTGGAGGCAGGCGACGTGCTTGCCCGCGACGATCTCGATGGCGATGGCGTGGCCGACCTCGTCAACGCCATGCCCTACGACTGCGGCGCGTCAATCGGCTGCACGGACTACAACGGCGCCACCGGCGCGATGCGAGTGTACTCGGGACCGGTCGCCGAGGCGACGCCTTGGTCGGCGTGGACAACACAACTGCTGGGCGAGGCGGAGGGCGCGCTCTACGGCTCGACGGTCGCCACTTGCGACACCAACGGCGACGGCTACTTCGACCTCGTGACCGGGGCCCCCGAGTGGGCGGAACCGGAGGCAGGCCTTCCTGGAGGCGCTGTCTACTGGCACGAGGGACCACTAGCTCCGGGCAGCACCACGTCGTACGTGGCGCGAGTCGTCGGCAGCAGTGACAGCATCTTCGTTGGCTACGCCATGGCCTGCGCCGGGGACAGCGACGGCGACGGCAGGGCCGACGTCGCTTTCTCGTCGCGGGCCTATCCCGCGGATGATCGCGCGACTCTCCACCTGGTCTACGGCCCAGGGGCTTCCTCGGCAGCGGGAGATGCGGGCCCGCGCTTCGAGAGCACGCGGGAGAATGGACTGGGCGTGGTGGCATCGCTTGGGGACATCGACGCGGACTCCCTCGCGGACGTGGGTTTCGGCCACCGCGTGGGCGTCACTTACGACGTGCTAACGCCCGACGGCGGCCTCTTCGTCCTGCCTGGGTTCGGGTTGTAGGCGTGTCCAGCGAGTCCACCGCCACGCGGATGTGGTTTACCCGGGTTGCGAGCGGGCACCTCGCGCTCTCAGCGCCGGGCGCGACGGCGCTCTGGTCCTTTGCAGTCGACTATGGCGACGCGACATACGCCTGTGTGTCTTGGGAGCAGGACGGCAACCTGTGGATCGGCCTAGTGGATGTGCTCAACGGACTAGACCCAACGACCGGGCAATGGACCATCGTCTCGAGCACCAACATCACCCTATCGTCGTCGCAATCGGGAAACATCTCCGATCACTGGCACATTTACGCCCATGGCTACCATGTGCTCACCTACTCCGTCGATGGGGCCGCGCTGTACATGATCGTGGTCTCGGTCTCGGGGACCACCTTTGGGACTGCCACGGAGACAGCGTTGGTCAACGTGAGCGGCGACAAGCCGTTCCTCGCCTCCCTCCCGACCGACGCCGAGACCAACGACCACCACTGCCTACAAGCCGACGATGGCACCAACACGCTGGTCGCCATCGTCGTTGGCAGCCCATCGTCGAGCACTGACGGCATCGTCCAGCAGGAGGTCTATGTCGTCAACATCGTGAGCGGCACGCTCAGCAGCCAGATGTCCTTCGCCAGCGCCTCCGAGGACTTCCGCAACCTGTCCTCGGCCGCGTACGTCTCGACCAGCCACGCAGCCTCTGCCACGGCCCTCGGCCTGCTCAGCACGGCGAGCACCGCCGAGTCCCAGGTGCTCGCGACGGGAAACCACGACCGCTTCACCGGCAAGAACGCGCTGTATCTCTACGCCGCCTCCACGCTGAATTCCGCCGCGGAGGCGCCCACCCTGCTCGCCGAGCTGCCGCGCGCAACCACTGCGGGCGACCGCAACTTGGCGATGGGCACGCAAGTGCTCTTCACCAATGGCTGGCGGCTGGTGATGTTTCGAGACCGCGACGCGGCGAGCGCCACCAGCCCCACGGGGAACGACGCGGGCAACGTGGTGCTGTGGCTACTCGACGAGAACCTCGACTTCGCCTACGGCTACTCTGAGGAGCAGGGCTTTACGGTAGAGGGGGTCAACCGCATGAACCGGCCGCACGCCACGAGGATGACCATCGGCGGCGCAGACTACTTGCTCGTCGGCTATGACACCCGAGTTGGGGCGTTACTGCGAGTGTACGACATCAACTACTACGGGTGAAGGTCAAGGCCCGGCACCGCCCAGGACCTCGTCCACGCCTACCCCTGGGTGTACTCGCAGGCGTTTCGGATCGGGCTGTAGGGCATCGGCCCCTGATCGGCTTGTCGCGTTGACGATCCCCCCCTTCTCGACTACCCTCCCCCCGTTCCGGGAGCCGCCTTGCGGACGTCCGCCACGTTTCTGATTTGCGCCCTGTCCGTCGTCGGCCTCGAGGCCTGCGAGGGCTGCAACGACACCCAGGTAAACGAGGTCGTTACCGAGGGTGAGCCCGAGTTCACCAACGATGCCGGCTCCTGGCTCTCGATGGCGGTCACGCCCGAGGGCACCCCCGCCGTCGCCTACTACGACCGCACGATGGATGCGCTCGGCTACGCCGTGGGCGCCATCGCCGACGACGGCACCGTGAAGTGGACGCGCGAAGAGGTCGACTCCTACCCCGACGACAACGGGCTCAACCCGGGCGACGCCGGCAAGTACGCCTCGCTCGCCATCGCGAGCGACGGCCAGGTGTGGATCGCCTACCAGGACGCCAGCAACGGCACGATGAAGTACGCGCACAAGGCCGACGGCACGTGGGACGTGGCGATGGCCGACGCGGGACAAGGCGCCACCCCCGACGGCGGCTACTGGACGAGCCTCGCGCTCGACGCGAGCGGCAACCCCGTGGCCGCCCACCACGACAACGGCAAGGGCAACCTGCGAGTGGCCCACTGGAACGGTGCCTCGTGGACCGGCGAGGTGGCCGCCGAGGGCGAGGCCTACGACCCGCCCGACACGGCGGCCGATCCCGACACCGTCGACGCCGACGTGGGCGAGTACGCGCGGATCGCCATCGCCAGTGACGGCACGGAGTACATCGCCTTCTACGACCGCGCCCAGGGCGACCTCAAGCTCGCCACCGGCAAGGCGGGCTCGTACAGCGTGGAGACCATCGACAGCGACGGCGACGTGGGCCAGTGGCCGAGCATCGCCTTCGACGGCAGCACCACCTGGATCGCCTATCAGGACGCTGGCAATCAAGACCTCAAGGTGGCCCAGGGCTCGCCCGGCAACTGGAGCCTCCAGACGGTCGATGACGGCGACCACGCCGGCGCCGACACGCACGTCTTCGTCGACGACGGCGCCGTGGGCGTCGTCTACTTCGACGGCTTCAACAACGACATGAAGCTCGCGCGGCTCCGCGACGGCACCTGGTCGACCGAGACCGTGGCGGGGAGCACCGGCGCGCTCGGCTACCACAACGAGTCGGTGCGCATCGGCAGTGCGCGCTACGCGGGGTGCTACGACTTCACCGCGCGAAACATCTTCTTCACCGCGCTGCCCTAGTTCGCACGCGTGTTCGCGGCCGTCCTCGCAGTACTTGGCGCTGCCCTCGCGGGCGAGGTGCGCGTCGACGTGATCGACGTGGGCCAGGGCGACGCGATCCTCATTCGCACGCCGGCCCAGAAGACCATCCTCATCGACGCCGGTGATCGCGACAGCAACGTGCTCGCCCAGCTCGCGAAGCTCGGCGTCGATCACCTCGACCTCGCCGTCGCCACGCACCCCCACGCCGATCACGTGGGACAGATGGAGGCGGTGATCACTGCCTTCCCGCCGAAGGTCTACGTCGACAATGGCATGACCCACACCACTCAGACCTACGAGGGGCTCATGCGCGCGGTGGAGGCCAACACCGCCATCGGCTACCGCGAGGGCAAGCGGGGGACGGTGTTCAACCTCGACGATGGCGCGAAGCTCGAGGTGCTGCTCCCGGGCGACACGCGCTTTTCCAACACGCGCTCCGACCTCAACAGCAACTCCGTCGTCACCCGGCTCACGCACGGCGACGACTGCTTCCTCTTCCCGGGCGACGGCGAGGAGCCCACCGAGCGCGCCATGGTCGACATGGGCGTGGAGCAGTGCGACGTGCTCAAGGTGGCGCATCACGGGAGCAATCACAGCTCGGTGAGCGCCTTTCTCGCCGCCATCAAGCCGAGCATCGCCGTGATCAGCGTCGGCATCGGCAACCGCTACGGCCACCCGGGCGAGGAGACGATGTCGCGACTGGGCGCGAGCGGGGCGACGGTCTACCGCACCGATCGCGACGGCACCGTGAGCCTGTTCAGCACCGGCAAGGGCATCCGCGTCGTCACCGAGAAGGCCGAGGGCGAGCACACTGCGCTCGTGCCCGTGGCCGGGATGCCGGAAGCCCACGCCGACACCGGCGAGAAGGCCAGCGAGCCGGCGCCGAGCGCCGCCGCCGTGGTGATCCCCGTCGATGCCGAGGCCTGCCCCTTCCCGGCCTCGAAGAAGTCCGAGGTGTACCACGAGGCTGGCTGTGGCAACGCCAACAAGATCAGCGCGAGCAACCTCGTGTGTTACCCGTCGAAGGAAGAGGCCGAGAAGGCGGCGAAGCGGAGCGCCGGATGCTGCAACCCATGATGGTGGTGGATCGCATCGACGGCGAGCTTGCCGTGGTCGTGGCGGGCAGCGCCACCTTCACCCTCCCGGTGGTGCTCCTGCCGGAGGGCACCCGCGAGGGCGACGTGCTCGTGCTGTCGCGTGACGACGCCGCCACCGCCGCGCGAAAAGACGACGCCGCGGCGCGGCTTGAGCGCCTGCGCAAGCGAACGCCGCAGGGCCCGGATAGCATCGACCTCTAGTCGAGGTCTTCGCGTGCTCTGGCTCATCGCTCTCGCTCTCGCCGCCGACCTGGTCGACCTCAACAATGCGGACTCGGCCGCGCTCGAATCGCTCCCCGGCATCGGCGAGGCCACCGCCGCCAACATCATCGCCTATCGCGACAGCAACGGGCCCTTCACGTCGATCGACCAGCTCGACGCCGTGTCCGGCATCGGCGAGAAGACCATGGAGAAGCTCCGCCCGCTGGTGACCGTTTCCGCGGCGGGGAGTAGCCCCGGGACGGCCGTGGTGGGAACCGTCGTTTCCGGGAGCGAGATCAGCGGGAGCGTGCCCGCGCTCTACCCAGACGCGGCCGCCACCAGCACCGCTGCCGGCTGCCCGGTGAACATCAACACCGCCGGCGCCGCCGAGCTCGACGCGCTGCCGGGCATCGGCGAGAGCAAGGCCGCCGAGATCATCGCCTACCGCGACGCGAACGGTGCCTTCGCGAACTGCGAGAGCCTCGACGCGGTGAGCGGCATCGGTCCCTCCACCGTCGAGAAGCTCCGTAGCTGCTGCGTGGTGAAATGATCAGCGTGCTGCTCCTCGGCTGCCCGGTGGAGCAAGACCTCAAGAAGAGCGCTGCCGAGACCGGCGGCGACGACAGCGCCAGCACCAGCACGCAAGACAGCGACGACACCGACGTGGCCGCGGGGGAGTGCCCCCCGGACAATGGCTACGTCGCGACAGACCCACACACGGCGCGCACGCTGAGCGGCAGCGCCGACTGGACGCTCGACTTCGACGCCGAGGCCGAGGCGCTCGGCTACGCGGACTGCAGCTACCATCGCGAGTACCCCGAGATGGTGGAGGTGGCCGGGCACGAGTGGAGCTGCCCGGATTGCGACTGGTTCACGCTCGGCGAGGCCTCGATCACCGAGGGCTACGAGTCCTGCTACCTGCTCATCTCCACGAGCGACGCCGTGCGTGGCGAGCACCTGGGCCTCGGCGAGGTCGACGGCGCCTTGCACTTCTGGCGCTCCGGCTCCGAGAACGTGGCGCTCGGCGACATGGGCCCGGTCACGGGTACCGGCACTGCGGGCGATCCCTACGGGGTCGCCTGGGCCGACGACAGCGAGCTCAGCGGCGGAGGCAGCTTCACGCTCAGCGCCACGGGGAGCTTCGTGACCGGAGAGCGCGCCGACGTGGAGATCCCCGACCTGAGCGCGGCGCTCGACACCGCGTCGAGCTGTGGCTGGCCGATGTGCAACCCCGGCGGCCCCACCGAGTCCTACGTGCTCGCGACGGGCAGCACCTTCCCCAACGCTCGCCTCGTCGACCAGTGCGACGAGCAGGTGGACATCTGGGACTTCTGGGGTCGCTACCTCGTGATCGACAGCTCGGCGCCCGACTGCGGGCCGTGCATCGCCATCGCCCAGGAAGAGGCGGCCTGGGTGGCCGAGATGCGGGCCGCGGGCGTGGAGGTCGAGTGGATCACCCTGCTCAACAGCACGCTTGGCGCCATCAACCTACCCGCCACCAGCGAGCAGGTGGACGAGTGGATCGAGGGCACCGGGACGACTGGAGCGGTGTTGCAAGACGAGGGCTTCGCCTACGCGGTGATGCCGGCCTACGCTGGCTACGAGAGCGGCATGAGCTACCCCACGATGATGGTGGTCAACGCCGACATGAAGCTCATCGGCTGGGACGGCGGCTACAACGCGGACGACCCCTTTGGCGTGATCGAGGGGATCATCGTAGAGGATCGGGGGCGGTAGTGCGCTCGCGGTGGTCGGCGCCCGTTGACTTCTCTCTCGGCGGACGCGCCAGGTGAAGCGCACCGTCCTGCTCACCGCGCTGGGGGCGTCGGCGGGCTGCGAAAACAGCGCTTGCGACCAGCCTGGGAAACAGGTCGCGCTGTCGCTGCATCACGCCGAGCTGCGAGACAACGACCCCCGGGGCGATCAACTAATGTTCGCGACAGACCCTGCGGTCGGCGACGCGCTGTTCGCGGAGGTCGGGCTCACCGTGCCCATGCCCGACCTCGGGGACAGGTTGCAGCTCATCATCTACCAGGGCGAGATGAGAGACCGCTACGACCTGCCCATCTTCACGCGCGCCGACGAGGTCGGCGGTCGGCTGTTGCTCCGCGTGGTCGAGGGCTCGGCAGCGCAGTTCGACACCGGCTTCGGGTTGGGTCTGGACACCGGCCCAACGTCATGGATTCTGACGGTGTGGACCGTCGATAGCCAACTCAACCCCGTCACATGTGGCGACTGAGTGGCAAACGCGATGACCGGTCGCGCCGTGCTGCTCGCCGCGCTGGGGGCGTCGGCGGGCTGCAAGAGCAGTGCCTGCGACGCGTCCGGACGGCAGGTGGCGATGTCGTTGCATCACGCCGAGCAGCGGGTCAGTGACCCCCCGGGCGACCAACTCATGTTCACCTGGGACGACGCGACCGGCGCCGAGATGTTCGAGCAGGTGGGCCTCACGGTGCCCTTGCCCGAGTTCGGTGACCGGCGGCAGCTCATCATCTACCAAGGGGAGACGAGAGACCGGTACGACCTGCCCATTTTCACGCACGCCGCTGAGGACGATGGGCGATTGTTGCTCAGCGTGGCGAAAGGAGCCGTCGTGCGATCCGGCCCCTCCGCCAGCCAGGCCGCAGGCCCGACAGCTTGGACGCTGACGGTGTGGACCGTCGATAGCCAGCTCAACCCGGTGATCTGCGGCGACTGAGGCGCCTCATCTCGGACGGCAGTCCGCAGCTTGCCGGCGCCAGCGCCTCCGCCGCACCGTCGCGAACACAGCAAGCACGGAGGCCAGTCCAGCCCCCGTGGCCCCGCCGTCGCAGGAGCAGGTGCTGGCGTCGACCGCGCCACCCCCGCCGCCATCGGCGTCGGCCTTGTCGCCGGTGTCGCTCGGCTGTCCACTGTCCACCGGCGTGACGAGGTCGCTGCCATCGCAGTCCTGGTCGATCCCGTCGTCGGGGATCTCCTCGGTCGGCTCCCCCACGGCGGCGTTGGCGTCGTCGCAATCGCTGCCGCCGTAGACGGGCGACACGAAGCCGTCGTCGTCCGCGTCGGCGTCTTCGCTCTCGATCGTCATGTAGTAGTAGTGATTCTCGGCCTCGTCGGGCTCGAAGGCCTCGGCCGCGCCGCGCGATTCCACCTGGTAGGTGGCGATGGCCCGGCCAAACCAGGGCTGGTCGGTGCGGTCGTCCTGGTAGTAGTAGTACCAGTCCCCCCCGATGTAGGCGCCGATCGCGTAGCTTGCGCCGGCCTCGAGTACCCAGCTCACCTCGCCGCTCGAGGCCCAGCCTTCCTCGCTCTCGGGCAGCCCCTGGGCCTCCACCGCGTCGACCAGCGTGAACTGGTCGCCGTCGCGCACGTACAGCACGAGGTACACGTCGCCGTCGCTTCGCGCGTTGTACACCGCGAAGCTCAGCTCGGTCACCACGGCGGCTTCGCTCACCGCCACCTCGACGAGCTTCAGCATGTCGCCGTTGTTGTTGTACTCGTCGTCGCCACCGATGGTGGTGGTTTCCGCCACCGCGAGCGTGGCAAGTGCAAGGATCATTCCGTTATTCCTCTTCGTGGAGACCAGCTTCCTCGTCGAGGATCCACTGGTCGAGATTCTCGGCGGCGCCGGCCATGCTGTCGATCACGAGGCCCACGGCGAGGTCCTCATCGATATCGGTGTCGACGAAGGTGTAGACGAACCAGGTGGCCTGGAGGGAGCGCGCGTTGCCGTCTTCATCGGGCACGAGCGCCCAGAAGAAGAGCTGCGCGTCGAGCTTGAGCCAGTCCACGGAGATCACCGGCTCGCGGATCAGCCAGGTACGCTCGATGATCACGTCGCCCCGCTCGAAGGCCACGCGCCGATACTGAACCTGGCTCATCACCTCCACCTGGAGGATGGTGTAGTCGATGTCGTTGTCGATGGTGGTGTCGAGCCGATCGCAGCTGCCGTCGATGAAGCAGTCGGGATCGGTGAGATACTCGCGGTCGAAGGCGGTGTAGCTGTCGGGGTAGAGCTCGGTCGAGGGGGTGGTGATCGTCGTCGAGATGAGCTTGTCGGGCGAGTGGACCGAGGGGTAGCCCACGGCGGCGCCCGCGAGGTTGCCATCGATCTCCGCGTGCACGTTTTCGAGGCCGTCGATGGCCTCCTGCGTGACGTTGTTGACCGAGTACCCCTCCCGGGTCTCGTCCATGCCGTCGATGAGCCACGTGTCGAGGTTGGCCACCCCGGCCTCGAGCTCCGCGGGATCCTCGTCTTGGAAGTGCTCGAACAGGAAACCCACGAGATCATCGAGCTCGTCGGGCGCCTCGGCGGGGGGCTTGCACGCCACCAGTAGCAGAAGGGACAGGTACCTCATGGGGACGGAGTGTAAACCACGGGCGCGGCGAAGGGCGCGCTGATTCGAATGCCGAGATGGTCGCTCAGGTGCAGCCCATCAGCCTCGATGCGCTCGCAGGCCAGCGCGGTGCCGGGGTGTCGCGCGTCGAAGGCCTCGTTGGTGCCCACCCGGTCGAACACCGCGCCGGAGAAGACGTTTTCGGCCACGCCACGAAGGGCGCCGAGGAAGCTTCCCCCCTGGCAGGGGCCGCGATCGGCTGCGAATCGGATCCCCGTGAAGGCGGAGAATCGCTCGAGGGTGGCCGCGTCGGCACGGGCGGCCTCGGCCGCGCTCGCGTGCGCCGCGCCCTCGAGCAGGTTGAGGTCGCCCGTCACCAGCACGGGGTGCTCGGCATGGCCCAGATCACCCGCGAGGTCGGCGAATTGCCCCACGCGACCGCGCCCCTCGCTGCCCGCGCCGAGGAGCGGCCGACGCTCGTAGCTCGCCTGCGTGTGGGTCCACACCCACGCGGTGCCGTCGACCTCCACCACCGCCCATCCTTTCTCGAACCCCACGATCTTGCCGAGGAAACCCTCCGCCAGCGACACGGCGCGGGCCCGGTACACGCGGCCGGCCTCGGCGCCCATGTCGCGCTCCGTCCCCGTGGCGCGCTGCCGCACGCCGAGCACTAGTCCACCGGGCGAGAGGCTGCCGAGCGCCCACCGGTAGGCCTCGGGTGCGCCCTCCTGCGTGTAGAAACACCAGTCGGTGAGCCTGTCGCGAAGGGGGTCGAGCGCGCGGGCCTCCGCGAGCAACAACAGGTCGATGTCGGCCTGCGCTTCCAGGTAGTCGGCGAGGATCGCGGCACGATCGGCCTTGGCGGTGCCGGTGGCGATGAACTTGAGGTTCTGCGAGAGCACCGACACGTGGTCGTCGTCGTCGCGCAGTCGCGGGGTGGCGGGGCAGTCGGCCAGGGCGACGGCGAACGCGATGAGACTGAGCATCCGAGCCAGCGTGGCCCCGCCACGCGCGATCGGCAAGGGCGGTGGGCTATCTTCACCAGGATGTTGCTTCTCCTCCTGGCCCTCGCCTGCACGGCGCCCAGCGTCGATTCGATCGACGCCAGCCCCCCCGCTCTCGACGACAGCGCCCTCGACGACAGCGCCGCCCCCGCCGACTGGTGGAGCGTCGTGAGCGGAGACATCGGCGCCGAGGTGGCGGGCATCCATCACGCCGAGGGCAGCTTCCGCTCGGTCGACCCGACGACCGGCCTGCGCGCCGACTACGACAACGACGGCGTGAGCCTTCGCGTCGGACTCGAGCAGATTGAAGTCCGGACGTCCGCCGTCGGGCGAGAGTCGGGCACGCGCCCCCTCCCCCTCGTCGATCCGATCGAGGGCGGCTGCGTGGCCGCGGCACGCGACTGCCTGCCTCGCCTCGACTTCCCTCGCGAAGGTCTCACCGAGTGGTGGGTGTCGCGACCGGGCTCGCTCGAAGTCGGATGGGACCTCGACGATCGACCGGATGGAGTCGGCCTCGTCGTCATCGACGTGACCGTGAGCGGCGGCGGCGTGGAGCCCGGTGCCGACGACGAGAGCCTGTTGATTCTCGGCCACGGTGGCGGCCAGCTCGGTGTGTCTGGCCTGCGCGCATGGGACGACCTCGGCGAGCCGCTCGAGGCCTGGATGGAGGCCACGCCGGAGGGTCTGCGCGTGCTCGTGGACGACGAGGGCGCCAGCTGGCCGATCCACGTCGACCCGGTGCTCAGCTCCTATTCCTGGTACGCGATGGGCAGCACCAGCAGCTCCTACCTCGGCTGGTCGGTGGCGATGGCGGGCGACGTGAACGCCGACGGCTACGACGACGTGATCGTCGGCGCCCCCTACTACAGCAGCTACACCGGCCGGGCCTACGTGTACCACGGCTCCTCGTCGGGGCTCTCCTACAGCGCAACCACCACGATCACCGGCGGTTCAACCAGCTACTACCTTGGCTATGCCGTAGATGGCGCCGGCGACGTCAACGCCGACGGCTACGACGACGTGATCGTCGGCGCCGACTACTACAACTCCGGCTACGGCGCGGCCTACATTCACCACGGTTCTTCCTCGGGGATCTCGTCGAGCGCCTCGCGCACGATCACCGGGAGCACGAGCTACCGCCTCGGGCAGAGCGTCGCGGGCGCGGGCGACGTCAACTACGACGGCTACGACGACGTCATCATCGGCGCCCCCGGCTACTCCTCCGGCACCGGTCGCGCCTACGTGCACCATGGTTCGAGTAGCGGCGTGTCGTCGAGCGCCACCACCACGATCACCGGCGCCAGCACCTCGTACTACCTCGGTTACGACGTCGACGGCGCCGGGAGCGTCAACGGCGACCGCTACGCCGACGTGATCGTCGGCGCGTACGGCTACAGCTCCTACACCGGTCGCGCCTACGTGCATCACGGCTCGTCGACCGGCGTGTCGTCCTCGGCCACCTCCACGCTCAGCGGCAGCACCAGCAGCGAGTACTTCAGCCTCGCGGTGGCTGGCATCGGCGACACCAACGGCGACGGCTACGACGACGTGGCGGTGGGCGCGCCGTACTACTCGTCCTACTCGGGCCGGGTGGCGGTGTACCGGGGCGCGTCGAGCGGCGTGTCGACCACCGCGTCGACCAACCTCTACGGCTCCTCGTCCACCTACTTCGGCTACGCCATCGACGGCGCCGGCGACACCGATGCCGACGGCTACGACGACCTCGCCGTGGGCGCCTACTACTACAGCTCTGGCTACGGCCTGGTGGAGGTGTACCAGGGGAGCAGCTCCGGGCTCGCGAGCAGCGCCGAGTCGTCGGTCACGGGCTTCTCCACGAGCCACTACCTGGGTCGCGCCGTGGGGGGCGCGGGCGACGTCAACGGCGACGGCTACGCTGACATCATCGCGGGCGGCTACTACTACTCGAGCGGCTACGGCCTCGCGACGAACTACCTTGGCTACGAGGACGCCGACGGCGACGGCTACGTGCTCGGGGGCGACGGGAGCTACCCCGACTGCGACGACACCGACGCCACGGTGTACCCCTACGCCACCGAGACCACCGGCGACGGCATCGACAGCGACTGCGACGACCTCGAGACTTGCTACTACGACGCCGACAACGACGGATACCTCGCCTCGACTGCCACCACCGTCAGCTCGGCGGACACCGACTGCAGCGACAGCTACGAGGGCCTCGCCAGCGACCCCTTCACCGACTGCGACGATGCCTCCTCCGCCGATAATCCGGGTGCCAGCGAGACCACCGCCAACGGCGACGACGAGAACTGCGACGGCTACGAGCTCTGTTACGACGACGACGACAACGACGGCTACCTCGACACCACCGGCGACACGCGCCTGTCGACCGACAGCGACTGCTCCGACAGCTACGAGGGCACCAGCAGCGACGCCACCACCGACTGCGACGACAGCGACGCGGGCGACTACCCGAGCGCCGCCGAGACCACCGGCAACGGCGACGACGAGAACTGCGACGGCGCCGAGACCTGCTACGACGACGACGACAACGACGGCTACCTCGACACCACCGGCGACACGCGCTCCTCGTCCGACGCCGACTGCAGCGACGCCTACGAGGGCCTGAGCACCGACGCCACCACCGACTGCGACGACAGCTCCTCCAGCGACAACCCGGGCGCCACCGAGACCACCGGCAACGGCGACGACGAGAACTGCGACGGCACCGAGACCTGCTACGACGACGACGACAACGACGGCTACCTCGACACCACCGGCGACACGCGCGCCAGCACCGACACCGACTGCACCGACAGCTACGAGGGCACCACCAGCGACGCCACCACCGATTGCGACGACAGCGATGCGGGCGACTACCCCGGGGCCACCGAGACCACGGGCAACAGCGACGACGAGAACTGCGACGGCGCCGAGACCTGCTACACCGACGCCGACAGCGACAGCTACGCGGTGTCGACCACGCTCGCCTCGAGCGACACCGACTGCAGCGACAGCGGCGAGGGCACCGCCACCGAGTACGCGGCGGGGCCCGATTGCAACGATGGCAGTAGTTCGATCCGGCCCGGTGCGACAGAAACCACAGGCGACGAGGTGGACTACAACTGCGACGGCGCCGAGACCTGCTACACCGACGACGACGGCGACGGCTACGCCACCAGCACCACGCGAAGCTCCACCGACACCGACTGCAGTGACAGCGGCGAGGCCACGTCGACGGCGTACGCGCTCGGCGCGGACTGCGACGACACCAGCACCGCCGAGAACCCCGGCGCCACCGAGGTGTGCGACGCGAGCAACACCGACGAGGACTGCTCGGGCGCGGCCGACGACAATGACTCGGGCACCGACGCCAGCACCAAGACCACCTGGTACCGCGACAGCGACAGCGACGGGCACGGCGGCACCGCGGCCTCGACGGCCCGCTGCGAACAGCCGAGCGGCTACGTGTCGACGGCCGACGACTGCGACGACACCAACGCCAACATCTCGCCGTCCGACACCGAGGTGACAGGTACCGGTGGCGACGAGAACTGCGACGGACTCGCCGCCTGCTACACCGACGCCGACGCCGACGGCTACGCCTCGAGCACGGTGGTCGAGAGCAGCGACTCCGACTGCACCGACGCCGGCGAGGCCAACACCACGGTTTACGGGCGCGGCACCGACTGCGACGACGGCAGTTCCAGCATCAACCCCTCGGCCACGGAGACCTGCGACGCGGCCGACGACGACGAGGACTGCGATTCCCTGGCCGATGACGACGACAGCTCCGCGTCGAACAGCAGCAAGACCACGTTCTACCCCGACGACGACGGCGACGGCTACGGCAGCGAGAGCGGCGGCGTGGCCAGCTGCGACGCGCCATCGGGCTGGGTGTCCACCGGGGGCGACTGCAACGACGGCGACGCGAGCGTCAACACGGGCGCGAGCGAGGTGACCGGCGACGAGGTGGACAGCGACTGCGACGGCAGCGAGAGCTGCTACGCCGATGCCGACGCCGATGGCTACTCGCCGGGCAGCACCACGACGTCGAGCGACGCCGACTGCGGCGACGCCGGGGAGGCTTCGCTGTCTGACTACCTGCTCGGGGCGGACTGCGACGACGCCAGCGCCGCAGTGAGCCCCGCCGGGAGCGAGGTGTGCGACGGCGCCAACGCCGACGAGGACTGCGACGGCGTGGCCGACGACGACGATCCCAGCGCCACCGGCCAGGTGACGATGAGTCCCGACGACGACGGCGACAACTACGGCGACGACGCCCGCGCCACCTCCGCCTGCGACCACGCGCTGGGCTGGGCCGCCAGCGGCGGCGATTGCGACGACACCGACGCCGACATCAACCCGAGCGCCACCGAGGTGTGCGATGCGCGCGACACCGACGAGGACTGCGACGGCTACGTGGACGACGAGGACGCGACGGTCGACCCCGCCACGCTGGTCGTCGCCTACACCGACGGCGACGGCGACGGCTACGGCGCGGACGGCACCGAGCACACCCTCTGCGACCCCCGCCCGGGCGACGCGCTCGTCGGGGGCGACTGCGACGACCAGAGCGGGAGCTACTTCCCTGGCGCCCCCGAGACCGACTGCACCGACCCGAGCGACTACAATTGCGACGGCTTCGCGGGCTCCACCGACAACGACGGCGACGGCTACGCCGCCTGCGAGGAGTGCGACGACGGCAGCGCCACGGTGAACCCGCGCGCGTCGGAGGTGTGCAACGACGTTGACGACGACTGCGACGGCATCACCGACGGTGGCACGGCGATCGACGCCGACGTGTGGTACCCCGATGGCGACGGCGACGGCTACGGCGGGAGCAACGGTGTGACCGACTGCGACCAGCCCGAGGGACACGTGGCCGAGAGCGGCGACTGCGACGACGGGAACGCGGCGGTGTCACCCGGTGCCGAGGAGAGCTGCAACGAGCTGGACGACGATTGCGACGGCACCGTCGACGGCGCCAGCGTCTGCGTCACCGCCGAGGACACGGGCGGCGACAAGTACGAGCCCGAGCCGCCCCCGGAGGGCTGCGGGTGTAACACGGGCGCCAGCGGCGGAGTGCTGGCGCTGGTCGCGACAGCGATGATGGTGCGGCGGCGGCGGTAGGACGCCGTCCACGGCGCTGTCCTAGATCCGCTCCGCCACGTGCACGAGGAGGCCGTCGCGCCGGACCGGGAGCGCGTGGCGGCCCGCGGCGACCAGGTCGCAGCAGGTGACGAGCAGCTCGCGGCCACCGGCGACGAGCACGCAGGTGTGCGGCCGGTTGTAGCCGAGGTAGTCGCCGGCAGGCGGCCCGCCGAGGCCGGAGCTGCCACCCTGGGCCTCGAGGATGACCTCGGGCACGCCGAGGGGCGTCCACGGCGTGGTCGAGGCGTCGAACACCTGGCGCACGATGTCGCCGTAGTCCTCGTGGACCGAGGCCCCGGCCACGAAGCGCCGGTAGGTCAGCACCCACTCGCCACTGCGGAGTTGCACGACGGTGCCCATCGCGCACACGTACGAGCCCCCGGCGGAGGCGGGTTCCACCTCGCAGACGACGGTGCCGGGCGAGGCCCCGGGGAAGGCGCCATCGCAGGCATACACGCGGATCCCGCCGGGCGTCGCGGGGCTGACGCTCTCGGGCACCACCGCGTACCAGTGGCG
>SXGS01512676.1_pt1 | contig 20906 bp, 19 predicted proteins | sample 3174681 | NCBI WGS metagenome assembly SXGS01 (sample SAMN11356861, study PRJNA531348) | freshwater metagenome | isolation source: freshwater sample F1-80 | place: China: Fuxian Lake, Yuxi | collected 2017-12-25 | reverse complement strand
GTGTTCATCTCCATGAAGTAGATGGCGCCGTCGGCCGCGCGCAGGAACTCGACCGTGCCAGCGCCCGCGTAGCCGATGGAGCGCGCGAGATTCGCCGCCAACGCGCCGACGCGCTCGCGCTCGGCGTCCGACAAGCAGGGCGCGCACGATTCCTCGACGAGCTTCTGGTGCTTCCTCTGCACCGAACACTCGCGCTCCCACAAGTGGACCGCGCGACCGTGGCGGGCGCCGAGCACCTGGACCTCGATGTGGCGTCCGCGGTCGACGTACTGCTCGAGGTAGCACGCGCCGTCGCCGAAGGCGGCCAACGCCTCGGAGGAGGCCGCGTGCCAAGCCGCGGCGAAGTCGGCCTCGCGATGCACGAGCCGCATGCCGCGTCCACCGCCGCCGGCATCGGCCTTGACCATCACGGGAAAGCCGATGTCGCGCGCCACGCGCAACGCCTCGGCCTCGTCGCGCAGCGGTCCATCCGAGCCGGGGATGGTCGCGAGCCCCGCCGCGCGCGCTGCGCGCTTGGCCGGCGTCTTCAAGCCCATCAGGTCCATCGCGCGCGGCGCGGGGCCGACGAAGGCGACGCCATGCGCCTCGACCAGCGCCGCGAAGCGCGCGTTCTCGGCCAGGAACCCCCAGCCCGGGTGGAGCGCCGTGCAACCCGTCTGCACCGCCGCTTGCACGAGCCGCTCTTGCTGGAGGTACGACTCGCGGGGTGGGCCTGAACCGACGCCGACCAGTTCGTCGAGCGCGGCGGTCCACGAGGCGCCGCGGTCCGCGCTGGAGACGGCGCCGACCACGCGGATGCCCATGGCGCGCGCCGTGCGCGCCACGCGCACGGCGACTTCGCCGCGGTTGGCGATGAAGAGCTTCTTGAACATCGGCGCGCAGAGGGTAGCGCCTCGGGGGGGGCCGGCTCCATCCTCCCACCGCGTGCACGCTAGGCTTGGGCGCGTGTCGTTCGTCCTCCCGATGTCGTTCCTCGCCTGCGTCGCGGCGCCGCAGGCCGTCGAGCTGGCGCAAGCCGAGCTCGAGTTCGCCCTCGTGTTGTCGCAGCTCGCCGCGCCGGAGCTCGCCACGCGCGCCGACGCCCAGCGCCGCCTCGCGGGCGTGGTGCATGAGGGGCGCATTGCCGCCTTGGCCGCCTTCTTGCGCGGTGCGGACGAAGAGGCGCGCGCCCGCGTGGCCGCCGCACTGGCGAGCCGCGGCGGGTTGTTGCCGGTGGTGGCCAGCTTGGCGGTCGATCCCGACGCGCGCGTCGCTCGGGTCGGCCTGCAAGCCCTCGAACTCGCCACCTTGGCCGAGGCGAGTTCCGTGTCGCGCCCATCCCTGTCCGGCGACCTCGAATGGTTGACGCGCGCGGCTTCCACCACGGTCCGCATCGAGGGCGCGCTGCTCTCGGCTCCCGCCGCGGAGTTGCTGCCGATCCTGCTGGCGGCGGGCGGGCACCCGCTGGAACTCGCCTTCGATCCCGATCGCGGCTCGGAGTCGCGGCTGGCGCTGCCCGGTGGCGAAGGCGACCTGTGGCGCTGGCTCTCGGCGCTCGCGCAGGTGCGGGAACTGAACCATCGCTTGGTGCGCAGGGCAGATGGGCGGGCGACCCTCGTCGTCGGAGGCGCGCCTGCCGTGGCCGAAGAACCCGACCATGCGCCAGTCGCGCGGCACGCCGACTTCCTCGCTCGTTGCGTGCGCGCTTCGCTCGACCTGGAGCCGGTCCGTCGACTGGCGGGCTGCGGCGCGCTGGCCTCCAGCGGCTGGAGCGCGGCGCAAGCCTGGATCGAGCAGCGCGCTTGGGAAGGCGACGAGGCCGCGGTGGCCGCCTTGGCGCGCCTCGCGTCGGCGCGAGCCCCGAGCCCGGCTCTGGGCTCGCGAGCGGCGGTCGTCGCCTTGCGTCGCATGTTGGAGGCCGCCCAAGTGGAGGAGCAGCTGGCGCGCGGTGCTTCGTTGGCGGCGGCGCTGGGTGCGACCGGGCTGGAGCCCACTTGGCCGCAGCCCGCCGAGTCACGCACGGCGCGCCTGTTGCAACTGGTCGCGGCCTTGCATGCTCCGCTCGCGCCGCGCTCCGAGCCACCAGCGACGGAAGCACTGCCGCCGCTGCTCGGTGCCTTGACGCGGCCCGAAGCCGATGCGATCGAGTTGTCGTGGTGCTGGCGCGTCGCCGCGCGCCATGGTCTCGCCGTGCCAGCTCGCGTCGCCCAGCTGCATGGCGAGCGCCTCGCCGCATTGCTCGCGGCCGCGGGCGAAGCGTCCCGGTTGCCGGAGCTGGCTCGCGCCACTGGCGTGGCACCTCCCGCAGGAGCCGCGCCGTTTGGAGTGCCGTCCGAGGTGCTCTTGGCCGCGTGGTGCGCCACTGGCGACACGGCCGCGGCGCGTGGCTTGCTCGAGCGCTTGTGCAGGCAATCGCCGCTCGTCGCGGCCAAGGCTTGGCGCGCGGCGCGATTGGGATGGGGGTCGCAAGGCACGGCCTGCGCGGAGGCCGTGGTCGGCGACGGGGCTTGGCTCGCCGAGGAGGCCGCGCGCGAGGAATTCCTGCTGCTCGTGCTTGTCCGCGCCTCGACGGATGAGCGCTTGCGGCTCCTCGACGCGGCGCGTCTCGATCACTTGGCCGGCGATCCTGCAGGCGTGGCGGCGCGCGAGGCATGGTTGGAGCGTTGCGAGGCCGCGCGCCAGGCGCGCCGGTCGCAGCTCGAGCGCGCCGACGCGATCGTCGCCGACCTGCGCGCGGCCGGTGCCGAGGGCGCAGCTTGGAGCTTCATCGAGGCCGTGCGCGCCAAGGTGGGCGACGACGAGCGCCGCGCCTCGTCGTCGCCCCAGCGCTTGCCTTCCGCTGCACGCCAAGCCGTCGGGGCGGCGTGGTTCGATCCCGTGCCGGGGCGCTCGCTGGGCGAAGCGCGCTGAGGCCGCCCGGCGCGCGGAGTGCTCCGCGAGGACACTCCTCGCTTGGCGTCGATGCGTTGCGATGCCGCGGGCGCGGGAGACGAGTGCCGATTTTCCTCCCCTGCGCTTGCAACGCGCGACGCGGTGTCCGAACCTCTGGTCTCGCAGCGCGCCATGCGCGCACGCATCATCCAAGCGATGTCCTTGTTCTCACGCTCCAAGCCCGACACCAAGCCGCTCGACCCCGCGACGCCCGGCGACGCGACCAAGGTCAAGCTCGTCCGCGAAGAGCTCGTGCTCGCCACCGCACCTCGGGGCGCGCATGCCGAGCAGTTTCGCGGGTTGCGCAACTCCTTGATGGCGCTGAACCCCGAGGGTGCGCCGCGCACGCTGGTCCTGACGAGCGCGAGCGCGCGCGAAGGCAAGACCGTGGCGACGCTCAATCTGGCGCTGGCTCTGGCGGAACTGCCCAACACGCGCGTCCTGGTGGTCGACGCGAACTTGCACCAGCCCGCCGTCGAGTCCTACCTCGGCCTGCAACGCAAGGCGGGCTTGTGCGACCTGCTCGATGGACGCTGCGCGCCCGACCAAGCGATCCGCGCCACTTCCGTCGAGGGAGTGTCGGTCCTTGGCGCGGGCACGCTGCCGCACAATCCCTCGGTGGTGCTCGGCTCCGAGCGCATGAAGGCGCTGCTCGCCACGCTCAAGCGCCAGCACTCCTGGGTGCTGATCGACACGCCCGAAGCTTCGACGATCAGCGACGCCAGCATGCTCGGCGCCATGGTCGACGGCATCGTGCTGGTGGTGCGACTGGGCGAGACGCCGCGCCACATGGTCGAGCAGGTGCACAACACGCTCGAGAGCCTCGGCGGCAATGTGCTCGGCACCTTGTTGACCGGCGGACACGAGCAGGCTGGCTGAGGCCTCGCGCCGGGCGCGCGGGTTGCTTGCCGCGCGCGTCTCGTCGCGCCCATCCTGCCCCGCTTCGCCGACTACCCTCGTCGTCAGCCGTCATCGTCGAACAGGGCGAGCTGCGTCGTCCCCTCGGCTTGCTCGGGCAGTTCGCGGGACCGAGCCGCGCGCAGGCTCATCGGCTTGCGTGTGCGCGCGCTCGTCACCAACGCGGCGATGTGCGCGCGTTCCCAGGCGTGGATCGCCTCGTAGTCGGGGTGCGCCAACTCCTTGGCGCGGAAAGCCGGGCCGTGGTGCACCATGCGCCCCGAGGCTTCGCGGCGCGGCGGATGCAGGTGGTGCAGCAGCTCGTGGAACACGACGAAGGCCACCACGTAGCGCGGGACGGCGGGCTGGTCGAGCACCGGGTGGATGCGCACGCAGCGCGCATCGGGATCGTAGCTGCCCAAGCGCAAACCGCGCCGCGCGCTGGAGGCGGCCCGGCCCCAGCCCACGGGCACGCGCTCGCCTTCCTTCCACTCGCGACGCAGGTGCGTGCGCAGCACCTCGGCGGCGATGGACTCGAGGTCATGGTGCCGACCGCGCCCATCCATCTTCGGTGGTGCCGGCCTCGTCAGCGCGAGTCGCTGCTCGACATGTTCGTCGATCACGCGGCAAGCGCGCGTGGCGCGGCGACCCGCGACGCACCAACGCGCCACGGCTTCGCGCACATCGTCGGTGGCATCGCCGAACAACACATGCAGGCGCAGTTCGATGGCCCGGGCCGAGCCTGCGCCGACGCTGCGCAAGGAGAGCGGCGTCTTGCGCGAGCGCGTCCACGCCAAGCGCACGGGCGCCTTGAGCCGCGCCGAAAGGTCGTGCAGCCAGGCGTTCCACTCGGATTGATCGCGTCGGGCGGCGTCCACGGGCGAGCAGCGTAGCGTGCGCGGGTGGCGTGGTCCTCGCGCGCCTCGCCCCGGCGAGCATGCGGACCCGCTTCTCCGTGCGCATGGAAGCGCGCAGGCCGCCCGGCGTGCGCCCGGCGGCCTGCGTGCGGAGGGGTTGCAGGCGCGAAATCGCGCGCGGAGTCACTCGCTCAGGTTCAGGTCCTGCGTGACCGTGCCGCCCTCGGACACGACCAACTCGATGGCGGAGCTCGACTCGTCGCCGAGCAGCGCGAAGGGGTTGGCCTCGCCGCCGGCCACGGGGCGCACGGCCGAGAGCGTGTAGCGGCCGGGCACGACGCTGCCGAAGCTGAAGCGTCCGTCGCCGGCGCTCTTCGTCGAGTAGCTGCTGGGCATGTCGTGGTCGACCGGTCGCAAGGACACGGACGCGGCGGTCAGCGGCTTGCCAGCCGCGTCGAACACCGTCCCGCGCACTTGCCCGCCGCGCGCCAGCCGGATCTCGCCCACATCGAGCGGGACTCCGTCGAGCACGCGCAACTCGCGCTTCATGGCGCGCGTGTAGCCCGCGGCCTGGATGTCGATCATGTAGTTCTCGGCGGTCAGGCTGCGCAGCGTGAAGACACCTTGGTCGTTCGTGCGCGCCTCCGCGGTCGTGGCGTTGGTCGGGTAGGTGAAGCCCAGCGCCTGCGTGAACACATCGTCGGTCCAGTCCGACTCGTGCGACACGACGCGCGCGCGCGCGACCGGCTTGCCATCGGGATCGACGATGCGGCCCGTGATCGACCCTCCGCGACGCAGGCGCACGACGATGCCTTCGACATCCTTGCCGGCTTGCACCATGAAGTTGGACGAATGGCTCGGAGCGTAGCCGGGAGCCACGGCCTCCACGACATAGCCGTCGGCGGGCGGGGCGGCCTCGATGGTGAACTCGGGGCCGGGCGAGGCGGTCCATTCCTCCGACAGCGGCTGGGTCGGCGACTCGGGTCCGTACCAGAAGCGCAGGCGCACATTCGCGCCGGAGACATTCTCGCCCGTCTGGGCGTCGACGACGCGGCCCTTCACGGCGGCTTCCTTGAACATCTCGAGGATCACGCCGGTCGAGTTGGACTCGACGCGGTTGCGACCACCCGGCACCGCGCGCCAGCCCTTGGCCGAAGCGACGATGTTGTAGGAGCCGGGCATCAAGCCCTCGAGGCAGAACTCGCCATTCTCCTTGGCGGCCACCTGGCCGCGCGCGCTCTGTTGCGTGGCGCTGACGCCCACGGCGATCACGGTCGCGCCAGGCACACCCACGCCGCCCGGACCCGTGACGCGGCCGCAGATCTGTTCGCCGATCTTCAGCGTGATGTCGCGCTGCAGCGACTCTTCCTTGTCGAAGCTCAGGCCGGGGATGGTGATCTGGCCGTAGCCGGCGGCGGAGACGGTCAACGTGCGCTGTCCACGCGGCACATTGAGGAACTCGTACCAGCCTTCCTTGTTCGACTTCTGCTGCATGCGGTCGGGCGCGTCGATGCCCAACCCTTGGTATTGGACGCCATCGAGCCACAGCACCGCGTCGTCGATGAAGTTGCCGCCCTCGTCCTTGACGTAGCCCGACAGACGCGCGCCCAAGACCAGCACGATCGGCGGCTCCTCGAACACGCCTTGGTCGAAGACCGGGACCGTGGGCACTTCCTTGCGTGCGTACTTGGGGTGCGACACGACCAACGTGTAGCGCTCGCGCGGCACGATGCCCGGGAACGAGAAGCGGCCCTCCGCGTCGGTGCGAGAGCGCGGCTCGCGCGACAAGTCCGGCAGGGGGTCGTTGACGAAGAAGATCTCGCTGGCGCCCAGCGTGGTCAGCAACACCTCGGCGCCTTCGAGCGCCTGTCCGCTGGCGTTCTTGACCGTGCCGACCAGCTTGTTGTCGTACTGGATCGGTCCCTCGTCCTCCGAGGCGCCTTCGATGCCGCCAGCGACGCGGCTCGCGCCGGTGCCGGTGACATTGGCAAGTTCGGAGGTCGAGGTCTTCGGCTGGACAGGGGCGACTTCCTCGACCGGTCCCACCACGGGGGTGATCGGGCCTGAGGAGCCCTTGTTGCTTGAGAACAGCGTGAAGTACAGCACGCCCAGAGCGACCAGGGCGAGCAAGAGGACGTGGATCGGGCGCATGGTGGTTGGTCCCGCGGGCGGGGCCGGGTGTGGGGGACCTGGACTACGGATGGACGCCGTCCAGGTTGGATTTCTTCCCGCTGGCGCGGGGGCTCAAGCCTTCTCGGGTGCGGGGATGCTGTCGAGGTCGTCCGCCACGGCGCGGCCGGGCCAGAACGACTCCCACCAGATCTGCGACACCAAGAAGTAAGAGAACACCACGAGCTCGAGGTCGACTCGACGGTAGACCTCGATCGTGGCGTCGCGTGAACTCAATGAGCGCGTGATGCGCGCCATTTCGCCCGTCTTGGGCGCGTACATGTGCCAGCCAAGGCGCAGCCCCGTGACGGGCAACAACCGGTAGGGCTTGTTGCCGGTCGAGAGGGCGATTTCGCGGCTGCCGAAGAAGCTCCAGCGCAGCGACGAGCCCAGCCACTCGCGGTTCTCCGTCCAGAGCGAGAACTGGCTGCGCAGGATTCCCGGATCGCGACGCAACTGCAGCACCTCGCCTTTGATGGGCTTGAAGGTGCCAGAAGCCATGAGCAAGCCGTTGCGCGCCGTGGTCAGGGTCCCGATGGGGCCCTCGGCGTTCGACAGCACATGGGTCGGGGTCCAAAGCCCCGAGACCTTGGTCGTGTAGGTGGCGAGTGCGGGAGCCATGCAGGGGATCCGCCCCGCGCATGGTACGCGGAACGGGGGAATAGTCTTTCGGCTGGTCTGGCTTGTGGGTCGAGTGCAGGACCGCGCGACGGACTGAGGCGCGGTATTCAAACTTGAATCTAAGGCTCTGTCAATTCAAAGCTTGTGTCAAGAAATCCGCGCGGTCCCGGCGCCTTGTCCCTCAGCCCTACTAGCGGCCCGGAATCACGCTACTAGGGACCGGCCGACCCAGATCGAGGCTAGCCTGCGCCAGCGCCTCGGCCGCGCGGCAGGCGTCCGCGCGATCTTGGCCCCGACCGAAGGAGACGCGCACCGTCTCCATGCCTGCCGCGCCACCGAGCTGCATGGCGGCCAGCACCGGCGAGGGGGCACGCGCCGTCGCATGGCAGGCCGAACCGGCGGAAAGGTGCACTCCCTGCGAGTCCAGATAGGCGAGGAGCAACTCGGCATCGAGTCCGGGGAGGCGCACGGAACTGGTGTTCGGCAGACGCGGCACGGATCGGGCGTGGATCACCACATCAGGCACCAGCTCCAGCAGGCGTGCTTCGAATGCGTCGCGTACCGCGGCCAAGTCCTTCCAGCCCTCGGCTTGCAGCCAAGCGCGGGCCAACTGGGCCGCCACGCCGAAACCCACGATGCCCGGCAGGTTCTCCGTGCCGCCGCGTCGGCCGGATTCCTGGCTGCCGGCGGTCGCGGGTTCCCATTGGGCTCCGCGCCGCACCCACAGGGCACCGACGCCTTTCGGACCGTGCAACTTGTGCGCGGAGAGCGAGACCAGATCGGCCTGCAGCGCGCGCACGGAAAACGGCAGGCGACCGACGGCCTGCACGGCATCCAAGTGCAGCAAGACGCCCGCGGCGCGGCAGCGCTGACCCAGATCGCCGAGGTCGAGCAGCGTGCCCACCTCGTTGTTCGCGTGGATCAGGCTGACGAGGACCGTGCGCTCGTCGATGCGCTCCAGCACGGCTTCGCGTTGCACGCGCGCCTGTGCGTCGACCGGCGCCAGCACGATGCGGGCCCCTTCGCGCCGGGCGGCTTCCAGGGCTGAGCGCGTGGCGGCGTGCTCGACGCTGCTGGCGAGGATCGTGTCGCGGGCCAACTCGCGCCGCGCGCGCCAGGCACCCAAGATCGCTGCATGGATCGCTTCGGTGCCGCCGGACGTGAACACCACCTCGCGGAGATCCGCGGCGTCGACGAGGTGCGCCACCCGGGCGCGCGCGACTTCCAACCGCTCGCGCGCCGCGCGCCCGGGCGCGTGGGTCGATGAAGGGTTGGCCCAGCCTTCGCCCAAGCAAGCCGCCATCGCCTCGATCACCGCTGGGGCAGGCTGCGTCGTGGCGTTGTGGTCGAGGTACAGCGCTGGCCAGCCTCGGTCGATGGGCGCGGGATCGTGCACGCATCGCGATAGTACCAGCAACGCCACACCGGGCTGGACGCTCGCGCACGGCCCATGGGCTCGAGTCGCGCGATCCGTTTCGGCGCGTGCCAGCCCAGACGCCGCGCTCGAGCCTCAGAACAAGGCCGACAGTTGCTGAGGCAGCGAGCGTCCCGTGGTGGGGCAGGGTTCGCAGTGGTTGTTGCCCGCGCCCGGCATGTGCATGCAGGCGCCGCAATCGTGCAGCTTATCCAAGGCCTGCGCGACCTTTTGGCGTTGCTCGTCGAGCTCGCGCATCTTGGCCTGCAGCAAGCGATCGTGCTCCTGCAAGGCGGCCGCGACCTGGGCGAAGAAGCCCTCGCGGGCCACTTCGTCGCCACGAGCCACCAACAAGGCGCGGATGCGCTCGAGCGGCAAGCCCAGCACCTGCAGGTCGCGGATCATGTTGACGCGATTGACATCCGTGCGGCGGTAGTACCGAAAGCCGCCGGTCGAGCGCGAGGCGGGCGTGATGAGCCCGAGTTCTTCGTAGTATCGAAGCGTGCGGAGGTTCGTGTCCGCAATGCGGGCGAAGTCGCCGATCTTCAACAACTCGCTCGTCTCGCTCATGGTCGCCTGTCCTTGGTTGGCCGGCGCGGACGGATGCGCCCACGCCCTCTACGGCTCTGCTTTTCCCAATTCTGAATCGTGGTCACTCACCACACCCGCTTGGTCCGGAATGCGGTCAGTCGGCAGGAGATCAGTACCACCCCCGCCCCATCAAGATAACCGTAACCTCGCGTCAGGGTTTTGTCTTTGCCCTTCGCAGGTGTGCGTAGGGGGCGGGTGCGGGCCTACAATACCTGTGCTCCCCACCACCGTTCACCCGGGTGGGCCTGAACAAGTGGCGGGGCACACCACTCCACCCATGCTCGCCTTCATCACCTTCGACCCCGTCTACTGGTTGCTCGTCGGTCCGTTCATGCTCTTGGCCCTGTGGGCCAGCTTCCGCGTGAAGTCCACCTTCCACCGCTTCAGCGAGGTGGGTGTGCGCACAGGGTTGACTGGTGCCGAGGCGGCTTGGCGTGTCGCCCAAGCTGGAGGCGCCACCGATGTGACCATCGAGCGTCATGAAGGGTTCCTGTCCGACCACTACGACCCGCGCACGAAGACGCTGCGGCTCAGCCCCGATGTGTACGACGGGCGCTCGGTGGCCTCGATCGCCGTGGCGGCGCACGAGGCTGGTCACGCCATCCAACACGCCAAGGCTTACACCTGGCTCGGTTTCCGCTCGAAGATGGTGCCCGTGACGATGTTCGGTTCGAGTGCGTGGATCTGGATCTTCATCGGTGGACAGATCTTCGCCAATCCGATGCTCGTCGATCTGGGCATCCTGCTGTTCTCGGCCACCGTGCTGTTCCAACTCGTGACCTTGCCGGTCGAGTTCGACGCGTCCAACCGAGCCAAGGCGGTGTTGGCGTCCTCGGGCATCGTCACCACACAAGAGGAAGCGCTGGGCGTCAGCAAGGTTCTGGGCGCGGCTGCCATGACCTATGTCGCTGGCGCCCTGACGGCCATCATGACCCTGCTGTATTTGATCATGCAGCGACGCGACGACTGACTGGGGCGGCGCCCAGCGCTGGATCCTGAGCGTGCCCAGCAACAGGCAGCATGGCGGCGCACCACCAGCTTTGGCCGGTGGTGCGCCGCATCCATGTATGACTTCTCCACCTTGATTGGTCGGACCGCGAGTGCGGCAGCGCGGCCCATCGATGCGGGGAGCCCTTGGTCCACACAGCGTAAAGTCCATGCAGGACAGTGGTTTGCGCGTGAGGCCAAGCCCTGGTCCGGCCCCTCTGCAGGAGCGGCCTTTGCGGGGCGGCTTGGGCGCTTCATCTCTTTGCGCCCATTCAAAAAGGACAAGGAAACCGCCACCTATTCGTTTTTTTTTGCCTCCCCACACCTGAAGGTGGAGTGAATACTTTTACTCATCAGGGCTGATGCGCGAGTTCCTTTGGCTCCTCGGAGCCTCGGCTCTCAACTTCGCCCTACTCGGATCCTCAACCTCGTGTCCGTACGACCCTCTCCTACTCGGAGCGCAATCCCCATGAAGTCCAGCTTCGCTCTCGTCGCGGCTCTATGCCTCGCGACTTCCTCTTTCGCCCAGACCACGATCAACGAGGTCGAGCCGAACGAGACCAAGGCACAAGCCACTACCAACGGCACCTTCACGATCACGGCGGGCGACAGCTTGACCGGCACGACGACGGGCACGTCGACGACCGTCGCCGGCGGCGCCTCGGCCGACACCTTCCGCATCAAGACGGCGACCCTGCCGGCCGGCATCTACCGCCACTCGCTGCAGATCACCACCACGGGCACCGCGGGCCACTCCGGCACGATCCGCGGCCTGAACCAGACCGATGGCGGCGCGGGCGTGGGCGGCATCATCGGCGCGACCGACAGCAGCTTCCAGACGACCTCGACCACGAGCGTGCCGGCGCGCACCAACTTCTGGTACGGCTTCGGCCGTGGCGAAGAGCTCTACTGGCGCGTCACTGGCGGCGCCACCACCACGGCGCCCTACACGGCGACCTTGGCCACCACCGCCGTCACGCCGACCGTGGTACCGGGCACGTTCCTCACGGGCCAGATCACACTCTCGACCATCGGCCAAGTCGGCACGGTCGACACCGACATCCATCTGTTCGACGGCAATCTGGTCGCCATCAACGACGCCAGCAACGACGACGAGTCGGTGGCCGAAGGCGGCACGGGCACCGCGCTGCAATCGCAGCTGCGCCGCACGCTGGCCGCGGGCACGTACTACCTCGCCATCGGCCGCTGGAATGTCGGCACGAACGACAATTCCCCGGGCACGGACGACTACCGCACCGGCAACGTGCTCGACTTCCCCGACATGATCGCTTGCAGCTCGTCGACGGCCGCCGCCAACGACTACGACTTGACGATCACCGACGGCAGCGGCACGCCTGTCGCCGTCAACACGACCGAGGCCAACGTGCCCTTCGAGTTGGCCTTCGTCCAGTTCACCGTGGTCGACCCGGCTCCGCCGTTCACCGCGTACTGCTTCGGCGACGGCACCGGCGCTGCTTGCCCCTGCGCCAACAATGGCGCCGCGGGCAACGGCTGCGCGAGCTCGATCAATCCGGCTGGTGGCAACATCGCGGGCTCGGGCACGGCGTCGCTGGCGGCCGACACGCTGGTCCTGACCGGCAGCGGCCTGCCGAACAGCACGGCCTTGTACTTCCAGGGCACGACGCAGATCGCCAGCGCCTTCGGCGACGGCCTGCGCTGCGCCGGCGGCTCGGTCATCCGTCTCGGTACCAAGGTCAACGCCGCCGGCACCTCGGTCTACCCGGGCGCGGGCGACCAACCGGTGTCGGTGCGCGGCTCCGTGGCCACGGCCGGCTCGGTGCGCAACTACCAAGTCTGGTACCGCAACGCCGCCGCGTTCTGCACGCCCAGCACGTTCAACCTGACGAACGGCTTGAGCGTCACCTGGCAGCCTTGATTCGGACTGTCAAGCGCGCTTGACAGATGGGCGGCGTCGCGACGAGCGGCGCCGCCTGTCGTTGGCGATGCTGGTCCCGGTGGTTGTGCGGGATCCGCGGCCGTGCCTATCGAGATTTCGCGCCAGCCTGCTGCTCGGCAAGTCGGCGCCAGCGTCCAGTCCTTGATGCGCGTGCACGCCGCTTCCTCCGGCCCGAGGCCTGGGTGCTTCCCGAGCTTGTCCCACGGCCGCTTGGCTTGCGAAAGTCACGCCCAGGCGTGCGGACGCTCTGGTTGGACCTCGCCTGGATGCGCGCCCGACCGCCCCGGCCCTTGTCCATCCCGGCCGCCAGTTCGCGAGCCGACCGAAGGCCAGGCAGGCAAGTTGCAGGTGACTCCAAGACCCTGCGGGCCTCGGCGATCGCCATGGAAGGCCCGGCTTGCGCTCGGGAGGCGCACTGGTGGCGGCATCGGGCACGGTCTGGCCAGCGGAGTTGCCAAGGCCATGACGCACGGAGGGCACCGAGCGTGGCAGGCACATCCGAATTCCAAGCGTGCAGTGGGCGCCGGATTCGGCGGGGTTCGCACACTCATCGGGACCAGCATGGTCGCGTGCGTGCCATCGGCCGTTCCTCCGACTGCGCTGCCCACTCGCGGCTTGGCGGCGACTCCCTTCCGACCCCCCAGCGACTCCCTCAACCGCCGTCCAGGGCGGCCTGCGAGTTCAACTGCCCAAGGCGGCCTTGAGTTCCGCCAGGAGCAAGCGCTCGTCGAATCGTCCGGGCGAGTCCTTGTGGTAGCCGCGCACCCAAGAGCGCCCTTCGACCAGCAGGAACGGCACGGCGCGCTTGCCAGTCTCGGATTCGAGCTTCTCGGCCGCGCCCGGGGTCGTCGACAGGGCGACCTTGCGCCAAGGGAGCCCCTTCTGCGCGATCCAACGGTCCAGCCGCGTGCAGTCGGGGCACCAAGCTTCGGAGTACACGGCGATGTCGCGGCCGGCGAGGAAGGCGAGCTCGTCCATGCTCTCGTTTCTAGCACGAAGCGCGCCTTGCGCGCACGTGCCCACGGAGGCGTCCGCCCAAGCGCGGGCGCACGCGCGAGGATGGACTGGCGTGCGCGGGTGTGGCACAAGGTGCGCAGCGAGGAGCGTCCTTGGACCTGATCCGCATCGACACCAGCGCCATCTTGGCGCGGCCCGCCTATGGCGAGCGTGGCGTGGACGAGGCCCTGTACGCGGCCGAGTGCAAGGCCGTGCACGAATGGATCGACGCGCAGGAATCGCTGCACGACGCGGCGCAGTGCGAGCTCGCGCTCGACGCGGCCGAGGAATGGGCCTCCTCGGTGGCGGGACGCTACAGCGATGTGGTCGTCTTGGGGGTGGGCGATGCCGCGCGCGCCGCTTCCGCGCTGCGCACCGCGCTGGTGTCTCCATTCCAAGGCGCGCATGCGCCGCGCTTGTCGGTGCTCGACGACGACGATCCCGATCTGGTCGGCGAGTTCCTCGATGCTTGCGATCCGGCGACGACGCTGGTGCAGGTCGTCTCGCGCTCGGGCGCCACGCCGGGCACCCTGGCGCAATGGATGCTCGTGCGCGATCGCTTGGCGCGCGCGTTGGGTGAAGAGGCCCACAAGGACCATGTCGTGGTCGGCACGCGCGATCCGGATGGTCCGTTGGCCGAGGTCGCGCGGCGCGAGGGCTACCGCTCGTTCCCGCTGGGTCCTTCCGATGGTGCGCAGGCCTTGCTGTCGAGCGCGGCGTGGCTTGGACCGCTCCTGTGCGGCGTCGATGTGCGCGGCCTGCTCGCCGGGGCGCAAAAGGCCGCCGAGCTCGTGCGCGAGCCGGGCGGCGAGAATCCGCTGGTCTTGTGGTCGGCGGCCGAGCGCTGCTTCGATCGCCAACCGATGGTGGCGCGCACGCTCGTGGCGGGCCATCGCCTGCGCGGACTGGCCGCGTTGACCTCGCGCGTGCTCGACGGCACCTCCGGCTACCAGCGCGCCAGCGAGGGCTTCGACGGCGACGGTTACGCGCGTCTCGTCGTGGTGGAGCGCGCAGACCATGTCGAGCGGCTGGGCGAAGTGCATGCCGACCTGCCCGTGGTGGCGGATCTGGCGGGGCGCACGCTCAACGAGCTGGTGGCGCGCGACCGCGACGAGGCGCGCGCGCGCCTCGAGAAGGGCGGCGTGCCGACCATCGTCGCCAGCCTGCCGTGCGTGACGCCGCACGTCGTGGGCCAGCACGCGTTGCTGCTCGAGCTCGTCAGCCGCGCGCGCTACGCCTGAGAGCCCGGCGGCGCGCGCCGAGCGCCTCCGGTCCGAGCCTCAGCGCGGACAAGGCCGCTCGAGCGTGTTGACCGTCGCGATGCCCAAGGGGCCGCGCGTGCCAAGCAGCTTCTGCACGGCCTCCGGCGGGAGGGCGTTCACCTTGCCGACGCAGTGCGCCAGCCACAGGATCTTCGCCGTGTGCTCCAGCATGTCGAGCTTCTTGTACGCATCGAGCAGGTTCGCGCCGAGCGTCACCGAGCCGTGGTTCTGCATCACCAGCGTGTCGGAGCACTTGACGATCTTGCGGATCGACTCGGGCAGTTCCGGCGTGCCCGGCGTGCCGTAGGGCGCGGTCGGGATGCCGCCGATGGTGACGATGATCTCGGGGATGATCGGCGTCTGCAGGTCGATGCCGGCGATGGTCATCGCCACCGCGTGCGGCGGGTGGCAATGCAGCACGGCCTTCATGTCGGGCCGCTCGTGGTAGGAGACGAGGTGGATGCCGATCTCGGAACTGGCGCGCGGTCCGTTGTCGACCGGCTTGCCCTGCATGTCGACCTTGGCGAGGTTCTCCGGCGAGAGGAAGCCCTTCATCGCGCCGGTGGGGGTGACGACGATCGTGCCGTCGGCGAGGCGCGCGCTGATGTTGCCGTCCGCGGCGACGATGTAGCCGCGGGCGTAGCACAACTTGCCGATCTCGCAGATGGCGTTGCGCAACCGCGCCTCTTCGTCGCTCCATCCGCGCCTGTGCGCCAGTTCTTCGATGCCGCTCATGGCGTGCTCCGTTCGTCGCGGTGGTCGTAGGCCAGCGCGCCGTCGCGTTCGATGTAGTCCACCACGGCGACGATCACCGTCTTCACGGCGCCTTCCTTGGCGTCGAGCATCTGGCGCGCGCTGTTGCCTTCGTCCATGACCAGCACTCGATCGCCGACGCCGGCTTGGGCGTGGTCGATGCCCAGGCGCACGCGGCCTTGCTTCCTGCCCTGCGGATCGACCGGCTGCACGAGCAGCAGCGTGCGACCATCGAGCACGGGGATCTGCACGGGCGACACGACGGTGCCCACGACGGTGGCGAGGAACATCAGGCGCCCTCCCTCATGGCGCGAGCTTCCGGCCGTTCGACCAGGCTTCTTCGACCCAGCCGATGATCGTCGCGTCCACGGGCACGAAGCTCTCGGGGCAGGCGAGGGCCGCCTCGCGGCCGTCGATCCAATGCACGAAGTCGCCGGGACCAGAGGAGATCGCGCTGCAGGCCACGACCACTTCGCCATGGTCCGCGCCCTCGTCGTCGAGCGGCTGGATCAGCTGCAAGGGCACGCCGCGCAGCCCCCCGTATTGCTGCGTGGCGACCAGCCTGCCGACGACCCGCGCGAGGTGCATGCGTGCCTCAGCTCTTCCACTTCTCGTAGACGTTGTCGCCGCCGAGGTCCCACGAGTCGACCACGGCCATGATGACCGCGTCGCAGGGCCGGCCTTCGGTGACGGTCGTCTGGCGCGCCGACGAACCCGTGGCGTAGAGGATCATGTCGCCGTGGCCCGCGCCGACCGAGTCGATCGCCACCACGTACTGCTCCTTGGGCTTGTTGTGCTGGTCGTGCACCTGCACGAGCAACAGCTTCCTGTGCTCGAGCTTCTCGTCCTTGCGCGTGGCGACCACGCTGCCCACCACCTTGCCGATCAGCATCTGTTCCGTCCTCGTCGCGCCGCCACGCCGGGCGCGCGGCGCGCATTGTAGTGACCGCCGCGCCACGGCGCGCCACCGTACGCGGGATCGCGCGGGCTCAGTCCTCGAAGGCCGTCTCCACGCCCGTCTTGGGCAGGCAGGAATCGACGAAGCGGCGGCGCAGTTCCGCCTGCACATGCTGGGCCATCTGCGGCCAAGGCGGCGCCGGGCGACGCACGCCCAGCCACAAGAGCACCACTCCGTTGGAGACTCGCACGGGACCCTTGAGCCCTTGCCAGCCCGGCTGCCCTTCAGGGATGGCGAGCGCCTCGGCCACCACGCTCGACAGCTCCGGCGGCAGCTTCTCGGCGCCGGGCGCCACCCAGCCCACGCGTCCACCCTGCTCGCGCGAGCTGGCGTCCTCGGAGCGCTCGCGCGCGAAGCGTTCGAAGTCCTCCAAGCCGCGGATGCGCGACTTCAGGTCGGCGAGCGCCGCCATGGCCTCGTCGAAGTTGCGCGGGTTCAGCTCGTTCTTGAACTTCGCCGCGCGCAGGAACAGCATCCGCGCGTCGATGGCCGGACCGTGGCGTCCGTCGAACAAGGCGCGCTCGTCCTTGTAGACGCGCTCGATGTCCTCGGGCGGCCAAGCGCGCTCGACCCACAGTCGCGCCAAGGCGGTCGAGACGATGCCTGGATCGTGCTTGAGCGAGGCGGCTTGCACGCCCTGCGCGCCCAACAACTCCTCGTAGGGCACGCCCTTGTAGCGCGGGTCGCGCGCCACCTCGGCGCGGCGGCGCGCGAGTTCCTCGTCGACGGCCTTGGCCAGCGACTCGGGCGCGAGGTCCGGCATGCGCCGCCGCATGGCCTTCGCCAGCAGCAGTTGGCGACTGTCGTCGCGCAGGGTCTCGCGCGGCAGGCGGTCGAGCAGGTGCGCCAGGAACTCCGCGGTGCCGATCGAGAAGCCCGCGCCCTTGGCTACGACGCCATCGGTCCAAGGCGGCGCGAAGCTCTGGAAGTCGCGCCGCGCCAACTCCTCCTCGATCCACAAGCGCTGCTGGTCGCCGCTGACCGGCGTCGACTCGGGCAGGTTCAACGCGCGTCGCGTGGCGCGCTCGTGCACGATGCCGAGGCGCAGGAAGCGCGCGAACTGCTCGCGCGAGAGTCGCACCTTCTCCATCTGGCCGGCGAGTCCGCGCGGATCGCCGCCCTGCTTGACGGCCGCGTCGATCTCGCGCAGGCGCGCCTCGACCTCCGCCTCCGAAGGCGTCAACGCCTGTTCGACACCAAGCTGCTCGAGCAGCTTGGACTCGGCCAAGTGCCGCAGCGCCGCCCGGCCCTCTTCCGACATGGCGCGGCGCGCCACGATCAGCTCCTCGAGCTCGCTGCGCGCCACGAAGAGGTCCGCGTGGCGCGCGACCGGTGCTTGCGGAGTCGCTGGCGGCGGCAAGCTCTTCTGCGCGAGGAGCGGCGCGGCGGCGAGAGGCGTGGCGACGAGCAGCAGGCAGGCGAAGGCGCGGAGGCTCTCCATCGGGGACGCATGGTAGCGTCCGGCGGAGCGCATCCGATTGCTTCAGGGCTCGCAGTCGAAGCGCAGGCGGCCGTCGTCCACGCGGGCGCGCAGCAGGGAGCCGCGCGGCATCCCGCCAGCCACCATCAGCTCGGCCAAGGGCGCTTCGATGTCCCTTTGGATGACACGGCGCAGGGCGCGCGCCCCGGACGCGGCATCGGGCCGACGCGCCGCCACCCAGCGGGCGATGGCGGGCGAGAACGCGACCTTGGTGCCTTGTTCGCGGGCGCGCAGCGCCAGCTCCGACAGGAGCTTGCCCGCGATGCGCGCGACGGCGTCCTCGTCGAGGTCCTCGAACACGATGGTCTCGTCGATGCGGCCGAGGAACTCGGGCGCGAAGTGCTTGCGCAGCGACTCGTGGGCGATCGACGACAGTTCGGCGTGGCGCGGGGCTTCGCGCGTGGCGGCGAAGCCCATGCGGCGCGTGGCGGCCTCCATCTCGGCCGCCCCGGCATTGGAAGTCATGACCACGAAGGCGCGCGCGAAGCTCGCCCTGCGACCCTTGCCGTCGGTCAACACGCCCTCCTCGAGGATCTGCAGCATCAACGGGTGCAGTCGCGGGTGGGCCGTCTCGATCTCGTCGAAGAGCACGACGCACTCGGGGTTCTTGGCGAGTTCGCTGGTCAGTTGCCCGCCGTCCTCGTGGCCCACGTAGCCGGGCGGAGCGCCGACGAGGCGCGCGGCCTCGTGCGCCAGCGCGTACTCGCTGCAGTCGATGCGCACGAGCGGCTTGCCTTCGGTCCGCTCGCCGTGCAGCTCGCGCGCCAGGATGCGCGCGGCTTCGGTCTTGCCGGTGCCGGTGCGCCCGATGAAGAGGAGCGCGCCGCGTGGACGCTCGCCCGCCTGCAGCCCGGCCGCCGCGCGTCGCGCGGCGCGCGCCATGGCTTCGACCGCGGCTTCCTGTCCGATGAGCGCACGCGCGAGGCGCGGCCGCAATCCGCGGACGCGGGCGGCGAGGTCGTCCTTGCGCGGCTTGGCGCGCGTGGCGTCGCGCTCGCGCGAGCGGGCTTCGCCCGGCAGTCGCACGCAGTGCAGGTCCAGCGTCGGGTTCACTTCGACGCACAACTCGTAGAGCGCCTGCTCCGCGCGCAGCGGATCGTCGCCATCGAGTCTCGCGAGGTGGTCTTCGAGTTCCGCGCCCCAATCGGACAGGCAGGCCTGCACCACGGCCCTGCGCCATCCGGCGCGATCGAGTCCCGCGCGCGGCAACCCATCGAACGCGGACGCGTCGAGCTGGGCGACCTTGAGGAACTGGTCGGCCGGCTCGAAGTAGCGGTAGACGCTCTTGAGGGCGGAGGGGTTCACGGGGATGGGGCCGCGAGGGGACGCGACTGCCCGGATAGATCGGCCGCGAGCGGGTGGGGGCTGTAGCGCCAAGCCACGGGCGGGGGGAGGCGCACAGCTCGCATCGAGGCCCGACGAGGCTAGGATTCTTCCCCCGATCCCATGGCTTCCACCGACGAGACCTTCTTGGCGCGCCTCGTGGCCCGCGGCCACCTCGACGAGGGGCCGGCGCGGGCCATCTTGGTCGAGTTGCGCGGCGGGGCGATGCTCGACGAGCTGCTCGTGGCGCACGGCGGCATGGACGCGGCGCATGTGGCGCGCTTGCGGCGCACGGACGCCTTCGCTCGTCCTGAGATCCCCGGCTACGAGATCGGCGAGCGGCTCGGCGTGGGCGGCACAGCCGAGGTGTGGGCCGCGCGCGAGCAAAAGACGGGGCGCGAGGTGGCGCTGAAGATCCTCTCGGCCAAGCTTTGTCGGCAGAAGGCGCCGCTCGAGGCCTTCGTGCGCGAGGCCAAGCTCATGTCGCAAGTGCGCCACGAGCACATCGCGCAAGGCCACGGCGTGCTGCGCCTCGGGCCGATCTACTTCGCCATCCTCGAGCGCGTGCGCGGCCGCACCTTGCTCGAGCGCCTCGACGCCGAGGGCCCGCTCGCCGAGGACGAGGCCTTGTCGACCATGCTCAAGGTGGCCTCGGCGTTGGAGCATCTGGCGCTGGTGCACAAGTTGGTCCACCGCGACGTGAAGCCCGGCAACATCATGCAGCGCGAGGACGGTTCGATCGTGTTGATCGACCTCGGCTTCGCCCTGCCGATCGGCGCCGACGCCGTGGCGGCGGGCACGAAGGAGTACGTGCCGCCCGAGCTGCTCGCCGGTGGCGCGATCGACGAGCGCAGCGACATGTACAGCCTCGGTGCGACGCTGTTCCACTTGGCGGTGGGTCGCCTGCCGTTCGAGGGCAAGGACGGGGACGAAGCGCTGGCCAAGGCGCTGGTCGAGGCGCTGCGCTCCCCCGAGCTGAAGTCGCGCCGCTTCTCGCCGCACCTGCAGTTCATCGTCGAGAAGCTGCTCTCGAAGGACCCCGAGCTGCGCTACGCCTCGTGGGGCGAGCTGCAGCAGGATGTGGGCGAACTGCTCGCCGGCCGCGGCGCGTACGACGACGTGGGCCGCCGTCCAGGGGACAGGCGGAGGCGTTGAGCGTCGTGGCCGACGAGCGAGGACTGGGCGCGGCGCGTCCCTTCCGCTTCGCCTGCCAGCGCTGCGGCCATTGCTGCAGCGGCGGCGGCGGGCAGGTGTGGGTCGACGAGGACGAGTTGCCCGCGCTCGCGGCGGCGCTGTCGACCACGGTCGAGCGTTTCGCCGCGCTCTACTTGCGCCGTGCCTTCGACGAGCGCGCGGGCCGCGAACGCCTCTCCATCAAGGAGAAGGACGCGGCCGGGGGACCCTGCGTGCTGCTGGCGGGCGCCAATGCCTGTCTCGCCTACGAGGCTCGACCACGCCACTGCCGCGAGTTCCCGTTCTGGGAGCACGTGCTCGCCGGCGGCGAGGGCTACGAGTCGGCGCGCGCCACTTGCCCGGGCATCGCCGAGGTCGTCGCTCCGGCGCGGCTCGCCGCGGCCGCGGCCGACCTGTCAAGTGTCCTTGACGGCATCGCCCCTTGTCCGGCGCCGCGCGCGGGTTGCTGCCTGGACGAAGACGCCAGCGGTGCGCGCGAGGGTGCTTGGTGCAGCGGCCTCGAGGCCGATCGCGCGCTGGAGCACGGTCGCGCCGCGGATGGTTGCCGCTTCGGCGCCGCGCGCCCGGTCGCCTGCC
>SXGS01170944.1_pt1 | contig 20912 bp, 17 predicted proteins | sample 3174681 | NCBI WGS metagenome assembly SXGS01 (sample SAMN11356861, study PRJNA531348) | freshwater metagenome | isolation source: freshwater sample F1-80 | place: China: Fuxian Lake, Yuxi | collected 2017-12-25 | reverse complement strand
CGTCCCACGCCCGGAGGGCGACTCCCTGCGGGCCTGTTAGCCCCTTCGCCCCTGTCCGCGGGGGTGACGGTGGCCGACCGGCCGGATGCGGGGGTTTTCGAACGTCTTCCGCGTGAAAAATCCTTAACGGCGTTGCCCCTCACCCTGGCCCTCTCCCCCGAGTACAGGGGAGAGGGGACTCAAAGTGGCGCTGCCCGATTCAGGGCACGGGCAGCAACCGCACGGGCGTGTCGTAATACACCGCACAGCCACCGGCGTCAGTGACCTGCGCCGGAACCAGTACGTTCGCGCAGCGACCCGCACTCAGCCAGCCTCCCTTGTCCATCAGCACCACGTCACGCCGTTGTCGGGAGTCGAACTTCAGGACCACCATCATCTCGCCGATTTCGGATTCCAGTCGAGCCGTCTGCCCGTCGTGAAAGCCACTGGCCATCTCGGGATGCACCGCGGCAGTGGCCGGTCCCTGCTGCGCCGCGGCCGGCCACTGCGACGCCTGTGCCGCGGCCGTCGACAGCGCCATCAGCAACAGCGGCCGTTCTTCGGTCACCGGCGTCGGCTGCACGTCGACGCGGTGAATCAGATTCACCCTGCCCGTCGACGTGGGAAACCTGCGGTCCACGTATAACAAGTCCGCCGCCAGCGGATTTCGTACCGGGCCCCGCCGCAGGTCGTCCAGTGACGCACCCTTATCTGCCACTCGGTGCAGGATGCGACGCTTCCAGGTGTCCACGTCGGCTGAGAACTCGTCCGCCAGTCCGGTGCGTCGCGCCAGCTCCTGGATGATTACGTAGTCGGTCTTCACTCCCGCGGGAGGCGGCACGACCGGTCGCGATTCGATCAGCCAGTGGTGACCATACGCTCCCAGCAGATCGTCTTCCTCCAGCATCGTGGTTGTGGGCAGGACAATGTGAGCACAGCGGGCGGAATCGGTGAGAAAGGAGTCAACCACCACCGTCAGCTCACGAGTCTCCAGCGCACGGGCAACGGTACGAGATTCGGGCAGCATGGCCACGGGGTTCGCCGCAGTGATCCACAGGACGCGGACCGGTGGATTCGCGGCGGCCAGAATCGCCGGGCCCAGTAACGGCTCGGGCAGCAGGCGCGGGGCCACTTCGCTTCCCCGGGCGAATGACAGATCAAATGCGCCCCGCCGTTTGAAATAGTACGAAACGCCGCCGCCCGCGATCCCGAGATTCCCTGAGATGGCCGCCAGAGCATCCAGCACACGCACGGTTGCGGAACCGTTCCGGCGCCGCTGCAGGCCCCAGCCAATCAGCAGCGCAGCCGGACCCTGAGCATACGCGTCAGCCACGGCGACCAGCGACTCCACGGGAACGCCCGCAAGGTCGGCCCACGCAGCCGTCGTGCGCGAGCAGGCCAGAGACCGGAATTCCTCCAGATGATCGCAGTACTCGGCGGCTTTCGGATCAGCGATTCCCCGCTCAAAGAAAATCCCGGCAACACCCAGAGCCAGTGCGGAATCGCCGCCAGGACGCGGCTGGACGAACAGATCACACAACTCGGCCGTCCGGTGATGAATCGGATCGATCGAGACCAGCTTCGCTCCGCGCTCCCGAGCTGCCCGGATGACCGGCAGCAGATGGACACTGCTGACGTGCAGATTCTTGCCCCACAGCACGATCGTTCGGCTGTTCAGCAGGTCGAACAGATCGTGACTCTCGTGGTCGCCGAAATCTTCGAGCTGCGCGGCGTCGCCAGCTCCCGTGCAGACATCTCCGGATTTCCCCGTCACCGGTCCGAAGCGCTCGAAGTAATAATCGCTGACGGCCTTGAGGATACCCATCGAACCGCCGCAGCGATAATGCATGATCGCCGCCGGCCCTGATTCTTCGCGGACCGCCAGCAGCTTGTCCGCGACTTCTCCCAGAGCCTCGTCCCAGGAGATCGGCACAAACGCATCGCCGCGTCGTCGCAGGGGCGACGTGAGACGAGAGGGATCGTACTGCCGCTCGAGGAAGCGGCTCGTCCGATGGCAGAGGAAGCCCTGAGTGACCGGATGATCGGGATCCCCCTGCAGCCGCACAATCCGGCCGTCATCGATCGTGGCAATGATTCCGCAGGCATCAGGGCAGTCGCGGTTGCAGGCTGTGTGTTTCTGAATCGTCGCCACTGGCTCGTCCGTTGTTCCGGGGACTCGACCATCGCTGTGCTGTTCGCAGTCGCACGTTGCGTCTGCGTGACGTTCCCCATCATCTTATGTTCCGTGTTGCGCTGTGTTCCATTCGTCCGTGACATGCAGTCGGCTGGCCCAGTCGGTGATGTATTGTCGGTCGACTCTGTTGCCCTGCACTTTCAGGACACCGCGAATATCGCGCAGATGTTTCTGTGACCCGCCTTCCCGGAAATACTTCAATTTCATCAGGATGACGTCCTCCGGCGAAGCAAACCGCACGCTGCGATCATCGAGTGCCGGAAGGTCACGGCCTCGTGTCATACGAGACTGATTGAACTCCGTGGGAGTGAATACCATGAAGTCCACTGTGAGACCCGACGCGGGATGAATCAGATCGAACTGACCCTGACCCTGGACGGCGGAAATGACGGCCGGGCGACTCAGGTAAAAATCCGCGTCAGAAAACAAATCGCAAAAGCCGGCAATCTGAGCAGCGGGCAGATCGAGGACGATATCGATATCGTTGGTAAAACGCGGTTCGCCGTAGGCGATGGTCGCCGTGGAACCGGTCACCAGATACCGCAGTTTGAGCTGCTCGCACACCAGGACGACAAACCGCAGTAAGTCTTCAGGTTCCATGTGACATTCTCTTCGCGACGGCCTTCTGCAGCTCGTCGGGAGTCAGCTCCGGGCTTTCGGAGGACACGATCCGCACCAGCATTTTCCGAGCCGACCGCCACATGCCCCAGCCAATCCGTAGTCGCTCGGCCTCGGTCTTTGCGGCCAGCACACGAACCATCTCCGGCTCGATGACGTCGGTCGCTGAGGTGACGAGGGAATCCTGATTGATCATGGTTTTACTGTTCTCCCCCGACACCGTCGCCCAGTCCGGATCCAGGAGCAGGAACACGAGCAGAAACAAATCATCGCAGCCCGGCAAAGTCGAATCGACGAATTGGAACCTCGGCTGGGCGGGAATTCCGGAAATTCGTCGATGCCGCTCGCGGGATTATGGCCTGTCAGCGGTCGGGGCGCTCGCTGGCTTTGGCGGCGCGTTCCCAGTGGCGGGCTTCGTCGAGCTGGCCGCGTGCCTGGAACAGGTCTCGCAGCTTCCACCGAACGTCGGCATTTCGCGGTTCGCCTGCAGCCTGACGGACCAGCTCCGCAATTGTGCGCTGCTGCTCGACAAGCCGCCGGCTCGTGTGCCGGTGTTCGCTGGAAAGCTCCGGATTGCCAAGCCGGGCGTACACTTCCGCCAGCTTGAAATGTGCCACGTCCCGGTGCGGACTCAGCCGCACAACTTCCAGCAGATCGTCCCGCGACTGTTCGAGTTCTCCGCGCTCCAGACGAAGGATTCCTCGCATCAGCAGTGCCAGAGGTTCCCCGGGCGTCCGCGCCAAGACCTTTTCCGCGGCCGCAAGTGCTTTGTCGGGTTTCTGTTCCCAGCGCAGAAGCGTCACCTGCCTGGTCTCGTCCCGCGCGGAAACGGAGCCCAGTGGCTGCGATTCAAGAACCTGATTCAGCTCCGCCCGTGCGGCGGGAAAGTCTCCGACTTCGATCAGCAGGCCAGGCAGATCGCCGCGGATGTCGTTCGAATCCGGTGGTTCACGGCCTAGGATCGTTCGAAAAAAAGTGGCGCAGGCTTCCAGCCTGCGAAAGAAAGCTGAGCTGAGCAGCCAAAACGGCAGGCAGGATGCCTGCCCCACTTTGTCAAACTCACCCAGGCACAACACGTCATTCCGTCCGAAATTCCATGTCGTCTCCAGACACGGTACCGGACGCGTTCACGCCGACCAGTCGGTAGTGGTATGTCGTTGACGGGCGCAGTCCATCGAGTGTCGCGTAGGCGCTTCGAGGAGTGATCTGAAGACCGCCATACTGCACCGCCGTCTTCTGGCCATAGTTCGCACTGGTCCCGTATTCGAAGTGAAACTCAGTCTTGATGCCCATTGGAGTCAGACGGCCTTCGAGTCTTGCCGACGTGCCCGTGACGCGACTCGCCGCCGCCGTGACCACGTGTGGCTTCGTGTCAGCCGGAACCTGAAACGTCTGGTCGTTTCCGGTTGTTGTGCCGACGGCACTTGTGGCCACCAGCCGGTAATGGTACTTCTGTCCCGGCCTGAGGTCCGTGAAATCCAGATTGACATGATACCAGTCGTCGTCCGTCCGCATTTCAGCTCCGGTCCCGAAGAACTCCACTTCTCCAAGTCCCCAGTGCTGACTCTGGTAGCCGGAAAGGATTCGTACCCTGGCGTACCGGGCGGGCGCGCTGAGACCGGATTCAAGAACCGAGGCGAAATTCGGTCCGTTCGGGGTGTTTTTGGGAAGCGTCCTGCGCAGAATCGAATTCCAGTTCTGGCCATCATCAGAAACGAGAACTTCGACCTCGCGCCCCGGCCATTCCGGATTCTGGTGGATCTGCACTGTCTGTATGGTGACCGGCCGCTCGAATGACCAGGTGAATTCCTGAGGCACAGCCGGGTCGGCCGCACTCTTCCACATTCTACCCTTGCCATGTCGCCAGCCGTCGGTCAGCGTTGCGGGATCATCGTCCGAGCCAGGCGGTCCCGACACGAGCTTTCCGCCGTTTGACGGGATGACGAGTGAGTAGTTGCGGTAAGCGACTTCGAACTCGTCAAAGTCGATGGAACCTGTGGGCCTGTTTTTCGGATCCACGAATGCCAGCAGATGAAAGAAGTCGCAGCTCACATTGGCGAGTGAACTGCCGATGGGCCAGTAGACGTAATTGGGGCGATTCTGAGACACATTGTGGCCGCCGTATGTCCATGCGTGAGTGCTGTTGACAAGTCGATAGTCAACGACCTCCCACTGGCCGGAATTCAGGAACGAGTTCAGACTGAAACCCGTGTGCGCCCAGTTCGCACGTCGCCAGTTGGGCGTGAACCGTTCTGCCAGCAGCTTTTCACTCTGAGTCCACCAGACCAGTTCGGAACCATGCGGAATCCAGTTATTGCCTCGAACATGCATCTTCACGCGGGCATCGCGAACGTCAGGAACGCCGCCTCCCCAGGCCGCCACGCTGCCTTCCTGATTCGGATGCATTGCGGGGTAAAAGTACGTCGACAGGTGGAGTGTTCCGATGCCGTCCACGTGATTCGGGTCGTCACCGCTCGGCTCGGAAAACCGCACGAAACCGCCCGAGGCACCACCTTCCGGATGCACTGTCAGATCCTTCCCCGACATGCCGCCCGTCCAGCCGGACAATCCTCCATCCCAGTTCTCGTGGTAGTACGCCGCCAGCCGTGGCGGCAATGGCTCAGGCGGAGTCTTCATTCCGTATTCCACCGATGTGCCATATTCGAAGTGCCACGTCGTGGGGGCACCGTGTGGCTGAATCCGACCGTTGGCGCTCAGCCCCGTTGTCCCAAGAGGAGTTGCCGGATCGGTATTCACTTCCGGCGGCGCTGCAGTCACAACGGTCCCGATCAGGGCGATCAGACACAAAGCGGCGCAGAACGGTCCCGCATGATCGGACACCGGGACATACCGAAGCATCAGTTTCATTCGATCACTCATGGCATGAACTCCGAACGACCAGTCAGTACCCAATTGATCTATGCTCCCGGTGACATCAGGCGGGTCTGACCGGGACCGGGACGGGATTGTGCCGAAACAATTCAGATTCGTCCAGCGATCCCCGGGTGTCTCCTGGAACCGGAGTCCTGTCATCAGCCGGGCACGCCTCAGAAATCCGTCGAGGAGAATGTGGCGGTCGCGCTCTTCAGACTTCTTCCGATTGCATTCAGTGAGACCCGTATGTACCATCGCTGAAGGAATTGATCGTCTGAGGTGCCTGTTGCGATACGTCCTCATCATCCTCGTACAAATGCTGCTGTGGCACACGCTCTGTGGCATCTCAGGCGCGGAGACCCCTGACTCCTGGCAGCCGCAGGAGACGCTGGAGGCGTTCGTCAGGATTACCTGGCGGCGCGGACCAGATTTGCCTCAGGGGTTTCAGGACAGCGACGGCGGCTTTCTGGGCAACTGGCTGATTACGGCGGGTGGATTCTGCAGCGGCATCGAATCAGACAATCTTCGTAAACCCGGGCGATATCCGCGAGGTTTTCTGAACCGAGTCTGGGGACTTGACACCAGCCGCCAGGACGCTATGTGGCAGGAGCTTCCGCCGCTGCCCGGAGAACCTCGTCAGGGATTGTTTTCGGCGGTCATTGACGACGCCATGTACTTCTGGGGTGGTTTCAACTACACGGATCCCTGCACGTATGCGGATGGGCACAGGCTGACAGGAAGTCCCGGACACTGGCAGTGGTCCCGGTTGCCGGACCTGCCGTATCGGCTGTGTGCGGCCGCCATGTGTGTCGCCGGGAAACGCATCTATCTGGTCGGCGGAGCTGACTATGACGGGAAGACCGGCTTCTTCACCGCGTCCGACCGTGATGGGCAGCATCGACGACTCGGGGCTCGTCTCTGGACGTTCAATACCGTTAAGCCTGCGGATGGCTGGGTCGAACTGGCCTCGCTGCCGGGGACTCCGCGGTTCGTCCATGCTGCCGTCGCCGTCGGCGACCGCATCTATGTCATCGGTGGAGCCACGGGCGATCTGGTTCAGAACGGCCGGAGTTACGGCTACTGCACGGTGGTGGACAACTGGATGTATGACACGGCTGCGGGAACGTGGTCACGGCTGCGAGATCTGCCCATTTCCAGTGGGAACTTCCCGAAGAGCAGCAACCTGGTGTTTCTGAACCGCTATATTCTGTTGCCCGGAGGACACCAGTACGCGTGGGTGGCGAATCCGGATGGCACGATTCGGCCCAGATATGGGGTGGCATCCAGTTTTCGCCGGGAAAGCGGACTGCACAACGATTTTTTCGTCTATGATACGCATACGGGCCTGTTTGGCACCGGCGACAAGCTGCCGATCGACAACAACCTTCCGATGACCGTCGTGCGAGGCAATGAAATCTTTCTGCTGGGTGGTGAAACGGGAGGCGGCGAGATTGACGGGGTGTGGTATGGTCATCATCCGGATCTCCTGCTGATTGGACAAGTCACAGTTGCCAGATGAGTTGCGTTCAGCCGATGAATCGTGTAGAGGTTGATTACCGAGTTCACGGAATCCAGCTGATTTCAGGGAGTCCGACTGTATGCTGACGACGAGACAGTCAGACCGGGCGTTCGGTGGCATTTCGCGTCGACGGGCACTGGCGGCGGGATCCGCCGCTGCACTGGGCGGCCTCGGAGGTCCTCGACCAGTCTCCGGGGCCCTGGCAAGTACGCCGGAACCCGGGAAGGCAAAAAGTGTCATTGTCCTGTACCTGCTCGGCGGGGCGCCAACGCAGGACATGTATGATCTGAAGCCGGAGGCACCCTCGGGCATCCGTGGCGAATTCAAGCCCGTGTCCACAAATGTTCCCGGCATCAGCATCTGTGAGCATCTGCCGAAAACGGCGAAGTGGATGCATCGGTCGGCAATCGTGAGATCCGTCACGCAGGATGCCGGCTGCCACAACACGCTGGCCAGTTACACCGGCTTTGAGCAGAAGCTTCCGGACATCACACGAACGGAAGAGCATTATCCGCCCAGCATGGGTTCTGTCTGTGAGTTTCTGAAGGAACAGCGTGGCGAACCGGGCGATCGGACGCCCGCCTACGTTTACCTGCCCTGCTATCTGGGCTGGGGCCAGGCGATCAACCGACCCGGACCCTATGCCGGTTTCCTCGGAAAGCGATATGACCCGCTGTTCACGGTCTGCGACCCGTATGTGGACAACCCGCCCGAGAAGCCGTACGAGGCGCATGTCCTGCGTGGTACACCGCAGATTCCTTTCAGCAGACTGAGCACTGAGATTTCCGCGGGGCGGCTGAGTGCACGCCAGCAACTGCTTCGTCAGTTCAACGAAACCGGCTTCGACCGGGTCACCTCGGGGTCGCTGGTGTCATACGACAAGCAGTCCGAACAGGCATGGAGCATTCTGACGTCGTCTGCGGTGCGTTCGGCCTTTGATTTCGATGCGGAAGACCCTGCGGTGCTGGACCGCTACGGACGGACTCTGTTTGGCGCCAGCGCGCTTGCCGCGCGGAAGCTGGTCGAAGCCGGTGTGCAGTTCATCAATGTCACGTGGGATATCTACTGGCAGCGGCTGAAGCTGCAATTCGCCGGCTGGGACACGCATGCCAATAACTTCATCCTCCTGCGCGATTATAATCTCCCGTATCTCGATCTGACATACCACGCGCTGATGCAGGACCTTGAGGATCGCGGGCTGCTGGACGAGACACTCGTCGTCACGATGAGTGATTTCGGACGGACGCCAAAAATCAATGGCAACGCCGGACGTGATCACTGGACGTATTGTTACTCGGTCATGTTCTCGGGGGCCGGTATCCGGGGAGGAACTGTCTGTGGTGCATCGGATCCTCAGGCCGCATTTGTGCAGGACCACCCGGTCAGCACCGGTGATGTCTGCGCCACGATCTACAGGTGCCTTGGGATCGATCCCCATTTCCGGGTCCTCGATCGTTTCAGCCGCCCGTTCGAGATCGCCCATGGCGGAAATCCGATTATGGACATTCTGGACTCCTGACAGGAACGGTGTGCTCTGCCGGCAGTGTCCGGCACCCTAAGGACCGGCCCTGACTGTACGCTGCTCCAATCAACATTTCCTGGCCGAATCCGTGATCATGGCCTCTGTGGCAGCGTGTTGGATGCTCTTCGAGATTTCAAATTGTGGGAGGAGGAGGAGTATGGTTTGATAATTTCCTGGATTTTGCTACATTCGGATTCCGGTATTGAAGAATGCTCGTGCATTCGGTGCGTTTGGGTGCCGATTACTTGACATGATTCTTGGGAGGCTTGGCAATGAACAACAGCGAAAGATTGGTTCTCAGGAGGCGTGCATTTACCCTGATCGAGTTGCTCGTGGTGATCGCGATCATCGCGATTCTGATTGCGCTCCTTCTGCCTGCGGTGCAGCAGGCTCGCGAAGCCGCGCGCCGCACCCAGTGCCGCAACAATTTCCATCAGCTGGGACTGGCCCTGCACAATTACCACGATGCGTTCAGCGTGTTTCCGCCTGGAGGGAAGCATTACCTGACTGCATGGCCCGCTAACCGCCTGCCCGCCGGAGGCGGGAAATTTTGCGAAGACAGCTCGTCATGGATGGTCCAGATTCTGCCGTACATCGAGCAGGCGCCGCTTTATAACAAGTTCCAGCCGTTTCTGAACAATTGCACGCTCTGGTCCTGGGGTAACAATGACCCCACGACGTCATGGGTCGGGACCGAAACCGTCATTCCGGTCCTGATGTGCCCCTCTGACCCGGCTGGCCCCCGGGTGCCAACACCTGCCTATCCATGGCTCGGATTCCACGGCAATTATCTGACCTGCCTGGGTAATACGAACACGACCCGTGGACAGGATCGGAACCTCGGTCCGGACAGGAACGGCGAGGCGCTTAACGGCATGTTCTTTGCGCTCTCGAGCATTCAGATCCGCGACCTCATCGACGGCACATCGAACACGGCAATGGGAAGCGAGATCATTCTCGATCCCAATGACGCGGTCAACGGTTTCACCAGTCGACGTGGCGAGTACTACAACGGAGAGGGCGGCGTGTGCATGTTCAGCACAATGTATCCCCCGAACACGTCGATTCCCGACGTCCTGACGGACTGCTACACATCGGACATTTCGCCCGTTCCGGATGCCCCTTGCATTAATGCGCGTTATACTCCACCGTACCACCTGAGCGCGCGGAGCTATCATGAGGGGGGAGTACAGCTGCTCCTCGCCGATGGTTCCGTTCGATTCATTTCGGAGAACATCCATCTCCCGACGTGGAACAATATCGGCAACCGCCGTGACCGTCAGGTACTTGGCGAGTTCTAGGATTGGCTTCAATCCGTCGACGGAGATCATCCGGTGCGCTCGCCCGATCCCTTCATCACAGTGGGGGTCCGGAAAGTGCTCGAGTGATTTGCGGCGATCACGCGCTGGCGGCCTCGCCGGCGCGTGATCGAATTCTCCCCGGAGCGGGACTTCAGGCGTGTGTTTGAGTCAGGCATTGGGACTGAATTGGTAGTTCCCCGCGCAGCCCGTTCCGCCCCGGAGAATCTTAGGACCGGGCAGGCCACCTGTTCATGTGGTTCTTCACAGGTTCCCGTCTCAAGACCGGAGCCTGATCCGGTTTTATCAGACGTTTTATGAATTTATCGGAAAATCACTCATGAATCGCGCAGCATCGTTGATCGCGTCAACACTGATTGTGTTTTTCGCCGCCGGTTGCGCGGAAGATGGTCCCGAACGTTTTCCGCTGTCTGGAAATGTCTCCTTCCAGGGAACTCCCCTGGCGGAGGGGTCAATTCGGTTTGTTCCCGAGGACAAGGCACAGGCGCAGGAAGGGGCTATGATCAGGAACGGCAAGTACAGCGCCACCCTGACCAGGGGCAGGAAGAAAGTCGTGATTGAGGCATTCCGCGAAAAAACAGGAGGGGGTGCAGCCAATATACCGGTTCGACCAGGTGGCGTATCCAAAAGCCTCAAGGATGCAAAGGAAACTGAAATGTTTGTCCCCGAGCAATACAATTCGAAGTCGACGCTGACGGTCGAGGCGGGGCCGGACACGTCCAGCCAGGACTTTGACCTGACTTAACGAACACCTCTCCCTGCGGGGATGCCCGCAGTCGACGAAGAGTCACCATGCCAGCTCGTACGCCTGCCGAATCAATTCCACGAGCAGGTTCACCTGATGCCGTGCTGTGGCCCGACCGACAGGTCGGAGTAACGGGCGTCGGGTTCCTTGTGGCGTTCCTGGCTGTCATCTGTCTGGCTGGATGCGGTGAACCCGGCGGGAGTGAACCGTCAGTTGCCACAGACGGTCGCCAGCCAGGGATTCAGCCGCCGCCGACGGACGATCGCGGCGGGGTCTCCACGGCACTTGCCGTGCGTCGAATTGAACACTCGGCCCCGCCTGCCCGAGACCTTCGCGACGATGACTGGTTTGAAGACGTCACAGAACACAGCGGCGTGCACTTCACTTATCGCAATGGGCGCGAGGCAGGCGCCTGCACGATGGTCGAGACGATTGGTGGCGGTGTCGCCCTGCTGGACTACGACGTTGACGGAGACCTGGATCTCTTCCTGACCGGAGGGGGAACGATCGATCTTCAGGCACGGACACTCGACGGGCTGCCCCCGGCTCTGTTTCGCAACGACGGCCAGGGAGCGTTCACCGACGTCACGGACGGCAGCGGCCTGGATCTTCCGACCGACTACTCCCACGGTGCCTTTGCCGGGGACTTTGACCGTGACGGATGGCCGGACCTGTTCGTCACGTATTACGGCCAGTCGCGATTGTTCCGTAATCAGCGAAATGGCACCTTTGCGGATCACACGGAGACATCCGGACTTCGCATGGAAAAATGGAGTTCGGCGGCTGCCTGGGCCGATTACGATCGAGATGGCTGGCTGGACCTGTACGTCGTCGGATACCTCGACTGGGACGCCGGCCGGGACATGGACATGTGGTGCGGCGACCGCACGGCGCAGGTGCGTGATGTGTGCGGGCCAGCACCGTTCGCCGGTGCGCAGGACAGGTTGTTTCGGAATTCCGGGACCGGGCGGTTCAATGACGTGACCACCGCCGCCGGCCTCCGCAATGACGGCAAGGGGCTGGGCGTAGTCGCGGCCGATCTGAACGGCGACGACTGGATCGACTTCTACGTCGCCAATGACACGACGGAAAACCATCTCTATCTGGGGGGACCACAACTCCCGCTGCGCGAAGCGGGACTGGAATCCGCCGTGGCGACCGACGACATCGGCAAGAATCAGGGGAGCATGGGCGCCGATGTGGGCGATGCCGACGGGAATGGGCTGCCCGACCTGTGGGTCACGAACTTCCAGATGGAAGACAATTCGCTGTATCTCGGTCTGGGGGGCGGGGCCTTCACACACGCCACGCGAAGTGCCGGACTCGGCGGACAGTCCCGCCTGATGGTCGGCTGGGGCGCGGGATTCGCGGATTTTGATGGGGATGGCTGGCAGGACCTGTTCGTCTGCAACGGCCACGTCTGGTATTCGACCGGGGCTTCCCCTTTTCTGCAGCCGTCGTTTGTGTACCGGAACGAAGGAGCCGGTCGATTCACCGATTCGACCGCACAGGCCGGACCGTATTTCAGCACCGTACACGCCGCCCGCGGCGCGGCGGTGGGCGATTTGGACAACGACGGCGGGATGGACATTGTCATCACGCACCTGAACGAACCCGTGGTGATTCTGAGAAACCGCCGCCCGGCTCGGAACTGGGTGCGGGTTCAGTTGCGCGGGGATACGGTGAACCGAGATGCCGTTGGAGCCACAGTCAGCCTGGAACAGGAAGGCCGCCCGCGAACCCAGTGGCGGCGCGGAGGTGGTGGGTATCTTTCGAGCAGCGATCCGCGGCTGCTGTTTGCGTTGCCTGACCCCGAGGCTGTGGCAATGACGGTTCGCTGGCCGGGGGGCAAGGTCGAGAGATTTACGGGATTATCAAGCCGGTGCACACATGAACTCATCGAAGGCCACGGGCAAACGCCGTGATCGCCCGGTTCATCCTCGGCACAAGGGGCCGGCGCCCCGCAACCGGCGGATCGTCGCCTTCATGCTGGCGGCCTGTGCGGCCGGTGTGGGATATTACCTGTTCCGCGAGGACCCGGACGACCTGCTGCTTCGGGGGGAGGCCCTGCTGCAACGGGACCCGGCGCGTGCCGAAGTCTTCTTCCAGAGATCACTGGACGTCTCGAGAGGTTCTGCACCGCGTGCGCAATTGTTGCTGACACAGGCATTCGCACGTCAGCGTCTGTGGATCGAAGCGCTCGGTTCACTGGGACAGGTCGAAGCGTCGGCGTGCGCCCCGACCGAGCTGATCGCTCTGGCGGAATTTGCGCTGCGGAGTGATCAGCGGCTGCTGGCCAGCGAAGCGCTCCGCGCAGCACTGCGGCCCGGTCCGGAGGAGCCGGCCGTCCTGCGACCGCTCATCTCGCTCTGTTACCAGCAGGGAGACGAATCTGCGGCGCTCGATTACTGCGATCGCCTGATCGAAGTCGCTCCACGAGACTATTTCCCGTGGCGCGTACGGGGAGTGATTCATCGGGACTGGCAACAGGTTGTCGAGGCGATCAACGACAACCGCCAGGCGCTGGACCGCACGCCGCCGGATCCGATCGACATCCGCCGCGATCTGGCCGACCTGCTGACGGAAACCGGAGATTTCGCGGCAGCACGCGTGCAACTGGACCTCGTGTTGCAGAGCCCGAGCGCCAACGAGCGGGACGAAGTCCGCCAGGTGACGCTGTTACGCTGGGAGGACAAGCCGGAAGAGGCGCTGGCGGCAGCAGAAAAGGTGCTGGCCCGGCAACCGGGTAATGTCGCGGCGAGATTGTACCGCGGTCTGCTGCAGCTCGACCGCGGCGACACTCAGTCTGCGCGCGACGATCTGGTAAGGGTTCTGGACGTTCAGCCTGCAAACGATGTGGCACACTTCAAGCTGGCCGAGGCGTATCTGCGACTTGATAAACCGGATCTCGCCGCACACCATCAGCGGGAGAGCCGGAGGCTGGTTGCGGAGGAAAGGCTGGTCAGCGAACTCGTCCGCCAGGCCGCGGCCGAGCCACACAACGCCGACGTGCGGTGGAAGCTCGTGCGGCATTTCGAGTCGCGGAATCAGAAGGACGAGGTGGCGCGCTGGACCAGCGCCGCCCATGCCGCCGAGCAGGCGGCCGGCCGCCACCGGCCCGCCGCGGACCTTCCTCCGGACCAGGGCTGAGCCCCTGACACGACCTGCGTGAGTCGCGTGGTGTCGACAGGGTGTCCCGCCGCCTGGTAAGTAGCCCCTGAAAAATAAAGAACATCAGGACTGCGCCAGCTGCTTTTTTGGGAAATGTTTGAAGAACATTTCCTTTCAGAAAGGCAGTTAGCCTCAATTGCGCACCCCGCTCCAACACTAACGCCTCCACGAGCGTACTAAGTGGTTGTGACATCATCACTTAACATCGCACGGGAGGCGTCAGATGGCTGAAACAGAGTGTACCACGCAACTGGAGTTGTTTGAAGTCGGGCGGCAGCAGGTCACGCTGGATTTTGAGGGAGAAGGAATCGTGTCCGACACCGGACTGTTGCCGATCGCTCAGCTTGATCGAGAGCTCGGAATTCTCGCGGAAGCGGCCAGTCGTCTGCCGGATCCAAGGACGCAGCTGTTGGTCACGCACACTGCCGAGCAGATTCTGCGGCAGCAGGTCTATCAGATTCTTGCGGGCTATCCCGATGGCAATGATGCTCAACAGCTGCGGTACGACCCGCTCTTCAAGACGCTTGTCGGAGTGGATCCCGGATGCGATGAACAACCACTCGCCAGTGGATCCACCATCAATCGGTTTCAGCACGCCTTCACTCGACGCGAAGCCCGGAAGCCGCTCGAAGAACGCGACGTCATCTTCGAAGTTCGACGCGCTCAGATCGAACGTATCACAGGACTCAATGAGTTTCTGATTGACGCCTTCGTACGCACCCGGCAGCAGCAGCCTGATCGCGTCATCATCGATCTCGATCCGACTGATGATGCCGTGCATGGCCAGCAGCAACTGACATTCTGGCATGGCTACTATGACCAGCGTCAATATTTTCCGATGATGATCTTCGAAGGGGACACCGGCATGCCGCTGGCTGCGTGGCTTCGCCCCGGCACGGTCCATGCCGGTTGCGGAGCAGTTGACATGCTCAGGCAGATTGTTGACCGACTGCGTCAGCACTGGCCCGATCTGACGATCCTTGTGCGAGGTGACAGCGGAGTCGGTGGGCCGGAGATGTATGACTACTGCGAGTCTGAAGGGTTTCAATATGCGTTCGGCTACGCCACGAACGAAACGCTCAAACGTCGCGTGGCGGAACTCGAACTGGAAGAGAACGCAAAGCAGCTGTGGTGGATGACAGGCCGCAGCGGATTTCAGCTGTTTCATACGTTCGACGACTATCAGGCCGGTTCGTGGCCGCACGCACGTCGGATCATCACCAAGGTGGAGTTCACAAAGCAGGGCGGCATGAATCCAACGGCCAATGTGCGTTTCGTGGTGACCAATCTGAACGGCTTTGCGAAGGACATTTATCACGGCTATTACACCCAGCGAGGCAATGTGCCTGAACGTCCGATCGGCGAACTGAAGAATGGCCTGCACATGGATCGCCTGAGCTCTCCTCGTTTCCTCGCGAACAGTCACAAGCTGATTGTTCACATGCTGGCATATCTGCTGTATGCGCTGTTTCGAGAAGCCAGCCGAGAGGCGAGGAAGCACGTTTCGACAGATACCCCATCGGACGAAAAGGCCATGCTGAAGGAACTCTCGACGATGGAAGTCGGAACGGCTCGCGTACGCTTGTTCAAAGTGGGCGCACTGGTCAAGGCCACTCATCGCCGCATCTGGTTTCATGTGGCCAGTCACTGGCCGGGTCGCGAACTGCTGACGACAGCCATCCGGGTCGTGACGGCCCATACCCGCGCACTTCAGGACTGCTGGCGAGAACAGCATCTGTTCGTGTCTGACGAGGAACTCGTTCGCCGCCGCTGTCTGTCACGCGTCCCGGCAAAAATTGTTTTCGCTCCTCTGCCGCTCAAATAAACGATGAATACCGCCGCTCCGGTATCGGTCCCAGGCCGGTGCTGCCAGGGATACTCCATCCCGAGCTGGCATTTTTCGGCCGAAACACGGCTCGGTCATGCTCCACAGGCCCCATCGCGGACCGGATCAACCGCCGCAACCTCCGACTGTAGGGTGACTAATGATAACCCCCGCGCATCCACCACGCTGCGGTCCTGGGCTGTGCGCAATTGAGGCTAAAGCCTGCGCTGCCTCGTTTCAACAGGGCGGATTCACGATTTGCTGAAATTCACGAACCCGGAATCCGGGTATTTTCCACTCTCTGCGCGAAGACCCGGCAACTTGACGCATGAAATCAGGCCGGTCGTCGGGCCAGGTCCGGTTCAGACAACAGTCCTCAGTGATGAAGGAATGTGCGACCGCCCCGCCGGGACTCACATTGCGCTTCGTATGTGCTTGTCTTATAACCGATCGGGAGCACAGGACCTGCCCCGGAGAATCAGGGATCGGACAGAAGCTGACGCGGTGCCGCGAACATGCCGGTGCGTGTCACCCTCCCTGATCACCCGTCCACAATGGCACGATGCCTTTCACGTAAGAGGCTTTGACAAAACCGGGACAGGCACCCATCCCTTGCATGAGGTCATACCACTGGCCGGACTTCAGACACTTCGCGTCGCCTTCATCGTTCACAGTCAACCACGTCTGAAACACGGCGAACTGCTCTCCGAAGAAGTTCGTCGGGTCTGGTAATACGGGCCGGAGGCCGGGGCTGATCCTGATCGAGACGATCCTGGCAGAACGCGGTCTGGCGGACTACCATTCTCAGGAGTTTCTGCGACTGTTGTCGACCGGCGATTGCGCCGTTCGACTGAGGGATGAAATCCGAACGATGTCAGTCTCGTTCGACCGGCAGCCACAAAGCCTCGACAACATCACATGGAGAAACCAGATGCCCTCAAAAGCACGACGTATCACCGGCTGGGCCCTGACCGGTCTGGTCGGCCTCTTCCTGATCGGAGCCAGCGGGATCCCCAAGTTTGTTGACTGGCCCGGTAAGAAGGAGATGTTCGATCACCTGGGCATCCCGGCCGGTCTCTCCCCGACGCTCGGCGTCATTGAGATCGCGGTCACGATGCTCTTCCTGATTCCGCGAACCTCCTTCCTCGGCGCGATCCTGGTGACGGCCTATCTCGGCGGAGCTGTCTGGACGCACTTACGAGTCGGCGATCCATGGTGGTTTCCGATCATCATGGGCGTCGTCATGTGGGTTGCGCTGGGACTGAGACAGCCTGCGATTTTCGCGCTGGCGATGGGAAAATCTCCCGGCCAGACTGACTCGAAAGGGGATTTATGAGCAGTCCCATCATCACACCGTACCTCTTCTTTTCCGGCCGCTGCGAGGAAGCACTGAACTTCTATCGTGAGGCTCTCGGTGCGCACATCGACATGATCATGCGTTTCAACGAGAGTCCCGAACCGACTCCGCCGGGGATGCTGCAGGCGGGCTTTGAGTCCAAAGTCATGCACGCGTCATTTCGTGTCGGCGACGCCTGTCTGATGGCATCGGACGGATGCGACGACAAGTCGCGTTTTGACGGATTTCGTCTGGCTCTCGCGCTGCCGACGGAGGCCGAAGCCCATAAGGCATTCAACGCCCTGGCCGCGGGAGGCAGTGTCCAGATGCCTCTGGGGCCGACGTTCTGGTCTCCGTGTTATGGCATGGTGACTGACCGGTTCCACGTTGGCTGGATGGTCATGGTGGCGGGCGAACAGCCGTCATGAATCGCATGCCGACACCCGGCTTGATTCATGACCCGGTTCCTCGGAAGAACGAAATGAATGTCATCGTCATGGTCATCGTCATGGTCAGTTCCTCGAAAAGCTCCGAGGCGGGTGCCTTCGGGCAGGAGCGATCGAGCACGCGTCAGCCCATAACCGCAAAGGCCGCGCGGAACTGCTCACGGCGGTCTTCCCGGGCAGGCAGCTACCAGGGTACCCCATGAGAACTCCGCTGGCATTCTGCGTCTTCATGCTCCTGGCCGGCGTGACCTGCCAGACGATTTTTTGCGCTGAGCCGATTGTCCGGCAGGACGCGGCCATCACTTCTGGACACACCGTCCCGAAGAGCATCCCCGGAGCTTCTGACCAAACCAGGACCGACGACCCTGTCAGGTCATTCCTGACGGGTTTTTTCGCAGGACAGCGGGAGCCCGGCCCTGTTGTGTCAGAGCTTCTTGCGCCACCTCGCCGCGACGGCATTGTGAACGTGCGCGCGGCATTTCAACTGCTGGATATCAGCGCGATTGATGAGGAAAACGAGAGATTTGAGTTTACCGGGATTCTGACACTCAAATGGGTGGATCAGCGGCAGGCATTTGATCCGGCAACGGCAGGGATATCGACGAAGGTGTATCAGGGTGCCAGTCAGTGCAGCGAGTTGTCGTCGGCGTGGTTTCCCCAGCTGGTGCTGGCAGGCGCATCAGACCATCACGCCAGCCCTGCAATCACGCTTCTCATCGAATCTGACGGAAACTGCACTCTGATTCGGAAGATCAGTGCGATCGCAGGAGTCGCCCTCAACCTGCGGAGTACGCCTTTCGACACTCAGCGTCTGGAAGCGGTCTTCGAAGTCTTTGGCTTCGATGCGAATGATGTCACACTTGTCGCCGAACAGATGGCCGCCGGACAGGCGAAATCGCAGATCAGCATTCCTCAGTGGACACTCAGCGATGTGGCATACTCAACCCGCACGCTGGAAGCACCGCACGCAGGCCGACGGGGTGTTGCCTCCGCGTTCGTACTGACCGTCGATGTGAAGCGACAGCCCTGGTTTATGGTGCGTTTAGTCGTGATCCCCCTGGTGGTGATCGTGATGCTGTCCTGGTCAGTGTTCTGGATGGACCGCTCGTCGCTCGGTGACCGGATGAGCGTGTCATTCGTCGGAATTCTGACCGCAGTGACTTACCAGATCGTGCTGGGCGACATGATGCCGAAGATCTCTTATCTGACTTTGCTGAATGGTTTTGTGAATATCAGTTTCATCGTCATGGCCGCCACGGTTGTCATCAACCTGATCGTCGGTGCGGCGGATAAGAACGGTCACTCCCGGCGTGGCGACCGAATTGACCGCTGCAGCCGCGTCGGCTTTCCGCTGATCTATTTCGGTCTGCTGTCGGCGGCGCTCCTCGCCGCGCTACTGTGACTGCACTGTGCCGATCCGTCTCAGTTCCACAGCCGCACGAATCGCGTCTACCGGGCCTGGCCCGTCAGCTGCTGGATGAACTGGCCGATCTGCACGAAACCCTGGAAGGTCTCCAGTGGAATGCTGGTGCGAGCGCTGAGTCGCTGCTTCTCCACGGCCAGCGAAAAACCCGCGTAGCTGGGGGAAATCACTAAGTCGTCCAGTTGTTCCGGCTGCACCGGGACGGGGACCGCACCGGTTCCCAGGATGAGCTTCGCGAACTTCAGGACGCTGTTGGGCACATCCACCAGAATCAGCAGGTTGGCCTGTTCGTGCTGACGGGCACGTGCTTCCAGCAGTTTCGGATCTGACCAGCCCGTGGACGTCAGCAGCCGTTTCATGGACTCTGTGCCGCCTCCCATCGTCTGCAGCACGAGATCATCCTTCAGCGCGATCCGCTGCACAATGCCGTCGGTCCCATAGAGTTTCTCGTTGAGAGCTTTCTGCATTCCCGTCGGATCAAGTTCCGGGGGGATCGTCTGTTCCATCTGAAAGATGCTGATCGACTGACCATCGATCGATTCGGCATCGGTCTGCAGAGTCGAACTGACCTGAATTCCGGCGATGTCATAGTCGATCCCTGTGGCAAACAGCTGCATGGTCTCGGCCATGACGGATGGCGGACTGATCTCGCTCACCGCATAGTATCTCAGGGCAGGGTCTTTGTCCGGCAGCAGATCCCCGCCTCCGGCGATCGCACCAAATTTAGCCTGCCGCATGATTGCGATGGACTTTGCCATTTTCTCCTGCTGCTCTTCGTCACTCAGCATCCGCGACACGAGCCGTTCCGACCAGTCGAGCAGGACGAGCGGATTTCCATGGATCGCCACGTACCCTGCCATTCCCTCCGGAACGGTCGTCAGCCGGGCCAGATCATTGACCGGCTGAGTCTGAAAAAAGGCATCGGTTGCGGTGTCGGCCGTCACGGACAGCAGATGTTCGATCTGCAGGGTGCTGTCGGTGACTTTAACGGAGAGCGCCATTGAGGTGGAATCCCGCACTCCCTGCAGCAGGAACTTTCCGGCATCGCGATAGATGTCAAAGACATAATCCATGTCCATGCCCGGGCTGGCATTCCTGAGCTGCTGAGCAATTATCTGAATCAGACCCTCCAGCCGCTCCTCGGCAGAATCCAGCTCCTCGGCAAAAGACTCCCTGAGCACCGCGGCATTGACCACGACGCCGAGGTGACCTGACATCAGTGCCGACGTGGTGCGCTCATCGATTCTCGCCGCGATGGACTCCACAGCACCGCTGACACACTGCTCGAACGCGTCGTGGTACCGGTCCTCCGTGGAACAGGCCAGCCAGCCGTCCTTTTCGACGAACTCATACTCGGGTCCCATCGCCTTCTTAAGCTCAGCGACATCGGCGGCGGGCAGCAGCAGCACGTTTTCCGGGGGACCCAGGCCATCGACGAACACAGCAAAATACCAGTCTCGCGACTGATCAACTCCCGCCAGCGCCGGGTTTGAGATCATCTGTCCCAGGGCCGACGGCAGCTGCGCTCCTGCCAGATCGCCGATTCCCGGCTGAACCTTGTTGAGGAATGCCCTCAGGTCTCCCGCAGCTGTCTCAGGTGCCTGAAGCCGAATGACTACAGCTGCCGAAGCCGGGATCATTCCCAGCGGAGCCTCCTGGGCCACGGTCGACTGAGCGATCACTCCGCACATCAGGATGGACAGGATCAGGCTTCGCATCGTGAGGCTCCCTGGCAGCGCCCTGACTGGGCAACTCAAGAATGTCCGTGAGGACTCAGAATGTTCACCGGCACCGGAATCAGGTTAATCGTTCCACGCCCGGATGGCGAATCACTGAGGGCCTGTTAGTCCCTTCTCCCCTGTACTCGGGGGAGAAGGTGGCCGACAGGCCGGATGAGGGGGTTTTCGAACGTCTTCCGCGTGAAAAATCCTTAACGGCGTT
>SXGS01479279.1_pt1 | contig 20913 bp, 19 predicted proteins | sample 3174681 | NCBI WGS metagenome assembly SXGS01 (sample SAMN11356861, study PRJNA531348) | freshwater metagenome | isolation source: freshwater sample F1-80 | place: China: Fuxian Lake, Yuxi | collected 2017-12-25 | reverse complement strand
ATATTACCAGCAGGACTTCTCGGGTCTCGACTTCGACAAGACGGTGTATGACTCGCTTGCGGAGATGATGGACTATCCGAATTTGAAAGATATCTACGCCACGGGCGCACACTTTTTGCTCACTTCCGAGCTCATGAAGAGCAAGGTTGGATTTCTTTCTGAGGGTCAGAAAGGCCTCCTGTGTTACGCGCGGTTTGTGTTGCAGCAGCCGGGTTTACTAATTCTCGATGAACCGACGAATCACATTAATTTTAGACATTTGCCTGTGATCGCTTCTGCGATTGATGCGTTCGAGGGTGCGGTTATTCTGGTCTCACACATGCCGGAGTTTGTTGAGCAGATCAATATTACCGATACACTTGATCTTGGAACTATTCTGAGGAAGAAGTAATATCCTGGTATGTCTACAGCATTTTACGTTGAACTGCCGCCTGAGATGCTCGAAAAAGCGCAGGAACTTGGCGTTCGTCAGGAAGATATTACGGAACAGTTTGTCACCGGAAGTGGGAGTGGTGGACAGAAAATTAATAAAACTTCGAGCTGTGTTTTATTGAAACATATTCCTAGTGGGACTATTGTTCGATGTCAGAAACATCGAGAGCAGAGCAAAAATCGGATCTCCGCTTATAAATTGTTGATTTTGAAAATCGAGGAGCAGGTAAAGGGGCGTCGGTCGGTGCTTGCTCAGAAAATCTACAAAATCAAAAAGCAAAAACAGAAACGCTCGAAACGTGCCAAGGAAAAAATCCTGCGCGACAAGGCACACAAGAGTGAGATCAAGGAGCAGCGACGACCGGTGCAGCTGTAGTGCTACTCTAGCATCTCTTTTGCGAGTTCCCCGATGCCAATTCTCTTTTCTGCCGAGTACGGAATGACGGTACGAATCCCCGCTTTCTGTGCAATTTTTTGAAGTTTTTTCTGGTACTCTGATGCTTTTATTTTATCGATTTTATTTGCGACGATGACGACTTTTTTTCCTTGCTCTTCCAGTGAGTAAATCATCTCTAAATCATCATCTGTCAGCCCGATGTTCGCATCAATAATGAGAATAATTTTTCTCTGTTTGTACGGTGAATCAAAGAGATACCAGGCGACTAACGCCTCCAGCTGCTGCCGATCTTTCCGCGACGCCTTCGCAAACCCATACCCTGGCAGATCGACCAGATAGAACTCGTTATTGATCAGAAAAATATTTATTTGCTGGGTGCGCCCTGGAAATGAGCTCGTTTTTGCGAGATTTTTTTCTTTGGCGAGCGCGTTGATGGTGCTCGACTTTCCCACATTTGATCGACCAATAAATGCCACCTGCGGCTTCTTGTCATTCAGAATTTCGTCGGGTCCGATGATGCCCTTGATGAATTTCGCGGATTTTATGTTCATGCGGGCATACTAGCACAGTTATCCCGGCCTCCGGTACTTCATGACGAGTTGATCGATGGCGTAGGTTGGGTTCTGAGTGTCTGGGTGCTGTCTGACTCGCCATTCGCTTGGTTGCTTTTCTTCGTTTTCTACGAGCCCTTGATGGACGATGCGTTCATGTGAGGTGCAGAGGGCGGTGATGCGGGTAGGGTCGTGGGTTTTTTCCAGCGCGAAGCGCTGGGTATGGTGGAGGATGGTATAAGTGCGGGTGCATTTGGGAAACTCGCAGATGCCTCGGGAACGCTGGATGATAAATTTCTGGATTGCTGTGGGGATGTGACGGGAGTCTGTTGTTTTGCTCTCTGGACATACTTGTTCGAGCATGGCTTCTCGCCTTTCAAGAAACTCCTTCATCAATCCATTCCAGTCACCGGTGCCTTTGAGCTTGGTGAGCTGAGTCGCGACATCTGGATCGAGATCCATGGGGATGATGGTTTTTGTGATGGCTTTCTGATCAGGAAAATCATCATTTTTGGATGTACTAGTACATCCTGATCGCACCTCCCGTACATACGCTTCGAGGGTTGTTTTTCCCATCTGTCTTGCCTTGTCTGCCCAGAAGGATTGATTGTCTTGATTGAGGAGGGCAATGATGGGTCGTATGACATTAACCCCTCGTTCTTCGATGATCTGCATAATGTCTGGCATGGACTCGGCCTTGTGCATGGCTCGTAGAACATCATTCACCCGATCACGGCTCATGCCCGCTAACTTCCCGGCATACTCATGGATCGATCCAAATCCTTTTTTCTCCCAAACTCGCTCGCGTTCGATGGCTGGTAACAGGAGTTCGCACTTTCTCATCCATTCACGAGCGTTGCGACCATAGGTCTGAAATTGTTCATGAAGTTGCTGTATATGTTTTTCCATAGAATTTCTTGAAGAAGTATGAAAGAATCCTACACCAAAAAATCTCATAAAACCACACCAGTGAGCCATTTTCCAGTGACAACCACCAGCAATTGTTATATGGTGAGCAAATACTCACCTAATAACATGATTTTCTATTTTCCGCTATACTAGACTCATGAAAAAATATTTCATTCATGTCGGAATTTTTCTGGTTGTAGCGGCAATATTTTTTGGCTGTTCGATATCTCCATTACCTCCTGAGCCACCACAAAAGCCCACCGAACCAATAGCGACGACGACCGTCAAAGCATATTTCAGCAACGTCAGCCTGGATCCGAATAAAAATTTTGAGTGTCACCATGTTTTTCCTGTAGAAAGGACTCTTCCAAAAACTCAATCTGTTGGTCTTGCTGCTATGACCCAGCTCCTCAATGGCCCGACGGATGCAGAAAAGACCCAAGGCTATACAACCAACATTAATCCTGGAGTGAAGGTTCAAATTTTAAAGCAATACTACACGAATACTTTGAGCAACTCAGAGCTGTATAATTGTCACCACTAGCTCATATCCAAATTTACAAGCAAAATACAGCAATAAAATTCCTGTAAATACTTCTATGCATTTCAGAAAATTTGCATTAATTTGCTTTTTCAAAAACGAAATTACAATTCCCTCTAAAGATATAAATATGAGACCAACTATTAAAATTATCAAAGCTAAAATAAGATAGGAGCTTGAAGTTTTAGAACTTGAAAATAGCGTTACCCACATAATCAATGCAAAAGGATTAGATAAAGTCATTACGATGCCTGTAATCAAAGGAGAAATTATAAGCTTGTCATCTTTTGACTCAGAGGCCTTTTTTGAATACAGTGTCTTAATTTGAGAGTAGCCAATAAAGAAAAAAACAAGTGTGCCAATAGGAAGTGTGATTAATTTAAAAATAATATACTTACTAAATGCCGTATGTCCCCATAAAGCTATATTGGCATACAAAATATCCACAAAAACCCCGCCTATCAGAATATAAAAAAATGGACGAAATCCATTTTTTAGACCTTCCCTGATCGCCAACATATGAGTTGGGCCAATCGAAGAAACCGATATTAATGATACTAAGGCTATTTCTAACAATCTGGGAAGTTAAAGACCTTAAATAAATATTACACCTATTTCACGATTATCATCCAGTCTTTACATCTAATCCCCCGACCTTCTTACTAGTGCAAATACCGTCCCTTCATCCTGGGGACAAGGGAATGGGGTGCGAATAGTGAACGTTCTGGCTGGGGATGAGGGATTCGAACCCCCGAATGGCGCCTTCAAAGGGCGCTGCCTTACCGCTTGGCGAATCCCCAGTGCGATTTTCGCGGACAGTCTAGCACATGTTTCAGGCACTAGTCTATGAGGGCTGGAAGCAGAACTTGGGTGCGTGCCGTAAGATCATGCGACTCACCGTTCTTATCGAGGTATCTGAAGTTGAATGTGATGGTCTTTTGCTTCATTTTCTCGAATGAAAAGACGCCGGCATCGACCTTAAACTTCACCTCGGTAGCAATTGAGTTGTCCGGATCTTGTGTTGGAATCTGACCTACAAATGATTCAAATATTTTGTAGATTGATTGAGTATTTACGAGGAGCTTCTCGGTTTTATAGGTCTTTCCATCAACTTTGGTTGTGAGCGTGAGATTGCGGTACGTGAGGCCATTTTTTGTATATGTTGGGTCAAGTTTAATGCGGTAGACGGCAGTGATTTCATCTTCATTTCCGTATTCCACTTTTTTTACAAACTTCTGCTCTACGGTGATGGCCTCGGCAAGGTTTGCGAGCTCGCCGTTTTCCTGGGCAATACTCAACATCATTTCCTGTGCTTTTTTCTCTGTCTCAAGGAATTCCTGCTGTTGTTCGTATGCCTTTTTCGTCAACTCTGTATTCTTCAGGGTGATCTGATTATACGCCCATACAGAACCACTGATTCCGTCCCCTGCCTGAATGGCGAGCGTGTAGTCGCCATCAATGAGGCTGTTCAATACACTGTAGGGAATGATTGTCTCGGTACAGGTCCAACGTGGTGAGTATGTTGTCTCTCCATCGGATTTCATGGAAACGATACAAGATTCGGATGAGGACTGAGTGTCGCCGTGGCCAGATTCGTACTTTGGCCAGTCGCTTTCCCAGCTCGAAGAAGCACCCTTAATCCCCTCTGTTTCATCAATTTTCACTGATGAAATTTTTCCCTGCATGAGTTTCCATCGGTAGTTCATCATGATGTTTCCGTTCGCATCGCCCTGACGTGCACCAGTTTTTATGTTAGCTGCGTCATTCCATGTAATAACCATTCTCTGAGGTTCATTTTTATAATCCTCGACATTGATTACGGCATCGCTCTTTGGTTTAACGATACTTACGCGTGATGGTTTTGCTGTTGTCGTTTTGTGAACGCCGTTTGTTTTTACGACTACCTGCTGCGCTGCACCAGACTTGATCGTTACCGCCTTCACATCACTAATTTCGTTATCAGTGTTGTACGCGATCATTGTTACCTTGTAGTCCCCTGCCTCTTTCAGGAAGTCTTTGATGTCTGCATTTTTGAGAGTAATCGTCGAAGCGCCCTGCTTCCTATTATCTTCACTGAGTGGGACAAACTTCTGCTTTTTGGATGGAGCGGCAATACTTAAGAAGATATTGGATGCCGTTTTTCCAAGGGTATACGTTATCTGAAGATCCTTATTTTCTGCAGGAACAAAGAGCTCTGGCGTTACTTTGAGTGCTTCGATTTTGAAGTCCTTCGCGGCATCAAAGGCGTCAAATGAACCTTTAAATAATTTCCCCTGAACAGCGAGTGTCGCAATAAGGAGTACTGCGCAAAGTACTGCTCCGAGCATTATATTTCTTTTTGACGTCTGCATGGGGATTATTTTTTAGGTGTATGTTTTCGGCGTGTAGCGAAATAACTGAAGGCGGCACCGATACCGTAGATCCAGATTGCTGGGCCAGTTTCTGAGGTTGTTCGAGGCGCGTAACCGGAGGTTGGATGCGTCGGAGTGACGTGTGCCACTTCGTGGGTTGCGAGGGTTTCTGTTGGTTTTTTTGTGGTACCGGCAACTTCTTTTTTTGGCTCTTCTTTTTTTGCTACCTCCTTCTTTGGCTCTTCAATTTTCTTTGGAGTACATTTTTCTGAATTAATTTCCTGAAGAACCATCTGCTCGGTATTTGCGTCCATCTTCAAGAGTGGTGCCTGATTGGCAATGATCTTGAGCTGGTTACATGCGACTTCGAGCGGATACGCGGTGAGACCTGCGGTTGATGGAATTGGCTTACAGTCTGCAGGAATCGCTCCACTCGCCAGATATTTTCCCGTTGGACAGACGGTGGCTGGTGGTGGATCTTTTGGGGGGTCTTTTGGAGGATCTTTCTTTGGGGGGATTGGCATTTTACACTGATTTTTCAAACTCCCTTCGAGAATGAGTTTGGTTGCGTCGTTGATCTTGTAACCTGTAGGGCCAGGATCCTGCAAAATCTGTGAGTAGATTCCGCAGATAAATTCGCTCTGTCCGGCAGCTCCGACAAATGCTGGAATTTTCTGACATGACCCCTTGGTTGAGTCCTGAACAAAGTACTCGTTATTTCCGCAGATTGCTGGAGAAGCCGGGGGGTTATTTGCTGGAGGATTTGAACCAGGAGGATTTGAACCAGCCGGAGAATTACTTCCTGATGGATTTGCCTTATACACGTTCTGATCTATTGTTGCGGCTTTTGGTCCACAGGTTACTGACGGACCGTCGGCGTTGGCGATGGCCTGACCATTCCAGAGGGTTTTGACGAACCAGGTGAATGTCTGCTCTTCAGGCACGGTAAATTCCCATTTTGTCTCTGTCATGGATGGCTGGTACACACTTACGCTTCCTGCGGTTCCATCTGCCTTTTTCCCGATAGCAGTAAAGGAGTATGTGAGGGTTCCCTGACCGACGTATCCCGTCGGGGCTGTCCATGAAAATGTTACCATTTTTGCATCAGCACTACAGGTGGCCTTCAGGCCGGTTGCGGCACCTGGCGTGAGCTTTGGAGCAGCAGCACCATCATCTGTTGGCGAGATGAGGCTTCTGCCGGGATTTGAAAGATTTTGGTCAATTAATCTCTGACTGATTAAATCCTGCTGAGAGATTCCTCTATTAATAGCTCCTCCATTGATGAGGTTTCGACTGTTGAGACTTTTTGGATCGAGCGTTACTACGGGTGTTCCCGTAGAGCCGATGGGTGGACTTAGTTTTGCGGCTGGACTTACTGATGCATCGCTGAGTACGTCGACAGGAGGTTGATTCTGACTGATATTCTGATCTACTACTGTTCCACCCGCCTGATTTCCGGCAGCGGCCGAATTTCCGAAATCGATATCATTTCCAATACCCTGACCTTTCCAGAGAACCGTGTTTGATGAAGCGAGAATGTATCCGCCGATACCGAGAAAAAGAATCGTGAAGATGAGTGTTTTTCCGAGTGTTGAGGAAAAGAAGCGGAGGATTTTCTGCCAGAGCGAAAGTGGCTCGATAGATTCCATCGTGACGACGGGAGTTGCTGGCGGTACTGCTGGTGTCGGATTTTCTGAAACAGGGGTCTGGTTTTCCATAGGTGTTTTTTGCTTTTTGTATTCTTTTTATTATACCACAAAAATAGCTTCCGTGAAAGCTGCTATTTATTGACCTATTCTAGCTTTATTGCATGAAAATTGGAGCCAAAACGCCGATGACTAAAGCTAAAAGGGCGACGGCGCTGACAATTCTGATAATGAGGAGTTTTCCTGGGGACATCATGAGAGGAGAGCTATTGAGCGTGTTAGGTTGGGTATTATTCGGTTACCATGAAGGTGTCGGTAAAGACGTCGACGACTCCCTGGCCGTCGGTGACCTCGAGTGAGATGGTGTATATTCCGAGGTCGGTGAACGTTTTGCTCACCTGCATGCCGGCTGCGTCGCTGAAATTTCCGTTGTTATCGAGATCCCAGTTGAACTTTGCAATTGAACCCGTTGAGCAGTTTGCGTTGAAGACGAACTCGGCTGGAACTTTTGCCTCTTTTCTATTTGAATTGAAACATGCTTTTACCGGAACGTTCTGAACGGTGATGGTGATGCCCGTGGTTGCTTTTTTTCCATCGCTTCCGATCGCGGTTACTTTGGCGGTGTACGTTCCGACTTTGTTATACTTGTAACTGATCTTTGCGGCGTCCTGACGCTTCGGTGATCCGTCGCCAAAGTCCCACTCATAACTAATAATCTGATTTTCCAGATAGGTCGAGGCGGAGGCATCGAACTTCACCGTGAGAGGTACGACTCCGGTTACAGGGGTCGCGTTTATTTTTGCGTTGATACCAGGGGCGCCAACTTCTACGGTGACCTGCGCGGTTCGTTCGCTGTTGTCCGAGTCGGTGACACGGAGGATTGCGGTGTAGGTGGCCTGAGCCGGGTAGACATAGGAAGCAGATGGACCGAACTTGTCGAACGTTCCATCAGAGTCGAAGTCCCAGGCGTACTCGACGATGTCGTCGTCGGTATCGGTACTCTTCGTGGCATCGAAGTTTACGCTGAGCGGTGCAGCGCCGGTGATTTTTCCATTCACGGCTGCGGGTGATGAGGTGATGAGTGAGATTGGCGTTTTGGCTGGTTCGGTGACGCTAACTTTTTTTCCAGCGGTTGCTGACGTACCTCCTTCGTCGGTGACTGTGAGGAGTACTTCGTAAGTTCCCATGGTTTTGAAGGCGTGACTGACACTTCGTCCGCTCTGCGCTGGTGTACCGTCACCAAAGTTCCAGGTGTACTTTGTGACTTTTCCACTTGGACTTGATGATCGCTTTCCGTCGAAGAGGTAGGACTTTCCGATAAAGAGTTTCCCGTTTACCTCTGAGTTCACATCGATCGCGCTTTTGAGGGCGAAAGTGCTCGAGATATTAATTGGCTTCTTGAGGACGTTGGTGTCGCCACTGTTGTCGGTGACTTGAACGGCTGCCTCGTAGGTACCGCTTGCCGTGTAGGTGTAGGAAGCCTTTTCTCCGGTTGCGTCATTGAAGACGCCGTTGCCGTCGAGATCCCAGGCGAAGCCAGTGATCTTTCCATCCGGATCGGTGGATGAAGAGGCGTCGAAGTTCACTGCGAGTGGTGCTGCGCCTTTTTCTGAGGAGGCCTGGAGAATGATGGTTGGCTTGATGTTCTTGATGGAAATGGTTGTCTTGTAGTCTTTATTTATGATCTGCGCTCCGCTTGATCGATCTTGCATGGTGACCTCAAGGGTCGCGTTAAAGACGCCGGCGCTTTTTCCTTTGTCGACGTACTCGTGTGAAACTTTTGGGCCGGTGGCGGTCGTGCCGTCACCAAAATCCCAGACGTACGAGAGAATCGTGTACTTCTGAACGTTGATTTTTCCCGCGAATCCGGTCGCATCGAACTGGATTGTTACTGGTGCGGAGAGGCCGAGGGTATTTTTTGGTTCGGTCGCGATCGGCGGAAGTTTCGCGACGGCGGCGAAGGTTTCTGCGCGTGCCGAAAGGATCATCACGACGATGAGCCAGCCGATAAGGATGAGGAAAAGACCGACGCCTGAGGCGACCGTCTTCATGGTTTTTGATTTTCGGGTCAGGTCTTCTTTTGGAGTGCGGGCCATCTGTATGAGAGAGATGAGAAAGAGCGCGAGGAGGATGAGTCCGACGAGCGCGAATAATCCGTAGGTGAACATCGAGAATGAGCCGATAGCATCACGTGGCGTTGCGCCAAGAAAGCCCGGAAGCTGCGTTCCCTTTCCTCCTTCTCCAACCATGGTAAATCCAACTCCGACGAGAAGCGTCCAGAGAAGAATCACCACTCCGAGAATGAGAGTTGCGAGTTTTTTTGCCTTATCCCCAGGGGATGTTGCAACTTCTGGTGTCACATTTGGAGATGGGCTTGGCGTTGCACCAGGGGTCGTTTCTTCCATAATGAATGAGGGGTTATTCGTTTTCTTTTCTTCGCTTTCGGTTTCTGTACGTCAGTATACCAAATCCGAACATGCTCGCAAGACTGCCGTAGAGTTCGTAGGCGCCCGGAATCACAAACACATTATTTGCTCCTGAGGCGAGCGGTGCGTCGAAGATAACTTCGCGCGTGACGATACTCGTCTTTCCTGATGCATCATACACGGTAAGTTTGATGACTGTTTTTCCAAAAGCTTTCTGGAAATCGGTTGTCCACTGACTCGGACTTATCGCCTTGTAGTTCTCGTCATTATCCTTGATACCATCGTTGTTGCTATCGAAGTAGATATTTTTATCAATGACGTACTTTGTGATTGCGCCTTCAGATGCAGAGAAGTCGATGGTGACGTTGCCTGCATTTCCGGTGAGATGAATTTTTCCATCCATTGGGTCGGCGGCTGGCGTCGTGTTCATTTTTGCGGCGAGCGGAGCTGCCGTGGCAGTTCCTGTCTGACCTGGAAATGAGAAGGCTGGAGCCGCCCCTGGCTGTGTTGTACTGAGTGACTTAACAGTTACGGGGAGTGTCGCGCTTGCCTGGGCCTCACTTGAGTCCTTCACGGTAAGTTTCGTGTAGTAGACACCTGCCTTTGAAAATACAAAGGTTGGGCTTTTCTGTGAAGAGTTCGGATCGCTCTCTTTTGTGGCGGAGGTGGTATCGAAGTCCCACGCTGATGTCGCGAGGGAGAGCGCAGGATCGACCGTTGAGGTATTGCTGAAAACAACCTCGAGTGTTCCTGGCTTCTGCTGATAGGTGAAGTTTGCCTTTGGGGCTGCGTACTTTGAGTTCACGATCACAAGCGTCTGCTCGGATACTGCCTCGGTGAAACTATCATCAACAACTTTGAGACGAACCTTCACTCCCGTTGGTGTTGGGGTATTATATGTTTTTGTTACGACTGACTTCTGAACTTTTTCGTCGTTCTGAAATCCATCACCATCGAGGTCCCAGATATAGGAGACGATTTTTCCGTCCGCGTCCGTCGAGGTCGAGGTAAATGTCACCGCATCACCCGCAAGCACGGTTGTCTTACTGACCGTGAATGTGGCTTTTGGTGGCTTGTTTGGCCCGTTAATCACTTTGAGCGTTGGAAGATTTTCTTCACCCAGCACTTCGGATGATTTTGTTGTTTGATTTTCTGTGTCGCGTAACTCGAGCTCGAAGGCGTAGGTTATTTCCTGACCTTCATCACCCTTGGTTCCAAGCGTAATAACGGTTTCTGGAGTTGTGGTGATCTGTGATCCAAGCTCATTCGTGTTGTCCTGAACGTCGTAGTACCACCATCGGTATGAGGTGATCTGACCTTCTGGGGCACGAGCCTCAACCGCCTTCAGCTGAACCTTCAGCGGTGTCTTGTACTCGGCAGCCAGTGGAATCACGGTGATCGTTTTGAGCTGTGGTTTCTGTGGAACTACGCTGATCTTGAAGGTCTCTTCTGATTTTTTTGAAGGATCTTCTTTTTCACTTACGCGAAGCGTGACCAGGTAGTATCCTGGAGTTTTTGGACTGACATTTCCATAGCTGTACTTCACGACTGGTTTCGTACTCTTTTTTCCATCACCGAAGTCCCAGCTATACTCAAGGTCTTTGCTTGAGCCGCTGCTGTTTTTTGAGGCACTTGCATCGAACGTCATAATGTCTTTTCTGTTTGCGACGATTATCTCAGCCGTGTTTACTTCTTCTGAACCACGGAAGACCGTTGATGTTGCGATTGGAGCGTTGCCCGCACCGATCGTCACCTTCTTGGTCAGTTTTACTTTATTGTTGAGGTCGTCCTGAACCGTGACGTTCACCGTAAAGATACCCGCCTTATTATAGGTATGTTTGACGTTCGCGCTTGTGATACCCGCGAAGACCCCATCTTCCACTTCACCATCGCCAAATTCGACGGAGTAACTTACTCCGTTACTACTGATGATTCCAAAGTTGAGTGCTGCTTTTCCATCTATTCCAACAACGGTACTGAACTGTGCTGTTGGCGTCCAGTCCACGTCGAGGAGGGTTGGAATTTTTACAGCCTGTGATATTTTTGATATTTTTCCTTTTTCATTTTTATCTTCTACCGAGAGTTCGATGGCTCGCTCACCAACCGTGAGGAACTTTACGATGGCGACCTTGCTACTCTCGCTTCCCTGAAGGAAGGTATAATCTTTTCCATACTCACCCTCGACCTTCCAACTGTAGAGAATATCTGGATTTGGACCATCGGGATCGTAGCTTTCACTTCCATTGAGCTCGACAACCGCTGGCTGTGACGCCTTTGGCTGCTTGACGGTGAACTTCGCGACCGGTGTGTTCGACTCGATATCGACATCTACCTTGTCGCTCGCCTCGCTATTGCTCTCGTTTTTAACCTTTAATGTCACGGTATACTTTCCCGGTTTTTGAATCGCCGCTGAGAAGCCAGGATCTTTGCTGTTTAACTTGCTCGTATCCGGTGTGCTTGACCATTCATACGAGGTCACTCGGCTGTTGTCGCTGGTGACCGCGCTATTAAAGGTTACCTGTGAGTTTACTTTGTTGGTGAATCCTGGAGTGACGTAAATGATCGCCGAGATATCGGCCACGGTGACATGGAAGATTTTTCGATCGACGGCGCCGTCTTTTCCGGTAACCTCGAGCATGACTTGATAGGTACCACGAAGTGCATAGACGTGATCCACCTGCATGATGCTTGGATTTTCTGATGGCGAGTCGTCAACCGACGTACCGTCACCAAAGACCCATCGAATACGCTGGATGGTCTCCTGTGTTTTTTTACTGATCGCATCTGCACTCTGAGTACTCTTGTCGATGATGTCGCCTGAGACCGTTCCAATCGCGCTGAACTTGAGTCCCTTCGCGATGTCGCTGTAGGCGAGCTGGACACGGCTTCGATCGATCTTGATAAGACCATCCTTGTCGTAGTCGGTAATTGGAATTACCTGCTTCGTGTTGTTTTGTGTTGTGATGAGCTGAACCGCAAATCGTGTTCGCGGTGGGTTAACCTTTATATCCATATACTCAATACCTTCAACCACATCATTCGACTGGCTGGAGACTCGGAGCGCAACTCGGTACGTTCCTGGCTTCTTATAGATACAGGTAATCGTTGCTGTCTTGGTTTCCGGACAGTCGATGCTATTTTTTCCAAACTCACCATCGCCATCGAGATCCCACCAGATCTGATCATCGTTGATTGATTTATTGGTTGGGTCGACGGAGCCAACTGAGCTGAAGGTCACAATCAGTGGCGCACTTCCCTGTCGGACGTTGGCGGTCATCTTTACATTTACTCCTTCGAGATCTTTGAGATTCTCGTAGAGGGAAATGAGTATGGTTGAAATTTCTTTGAGATTGGCCTTGGTCTCTACGGGATTTTTCTTCTGAGTCTTCAGCTTCGCAAAGATATTTTCTGAGAGTTTCTTGAAGTGTGATGTTGCGGTTTCTGGCCATGCCTGCGCCGACTTCTCGATACTTGCGATTTCTTTTTGCGTGTAATCCATCTGCGCGTCGAAATCTTTGTCGAGCTGTGCCTTGATGCCGGTGAGACCGATGTCGATCTTCACACCGTTTACGGTTGCCTGACCGTTCGTGAGATCGGCGAGGAGCTGATTGTACTTGGTGTTGAAAAATGCGTGGTACTGATTTCGGAATCGACCACGAATACAAACATCAGCGGATGGCTGGGTGAGCGGCGAGTCTTCGCTGCAGTTGATCGCGATCTGTTCGCCTTCTTTATTCTTGATGGCCGCTTCATCTCCATCGTAGCCGTCCTTGAATGTTCCGAGATTGACCTCGGTGTTGGCGACACGAGAGATTTCATCTTTTCGATCTTGGATCCAGCTGCGAACATGGAGCTTCTGATACTCAACCATGTCGGTGAGTGGCGTGATTTCGTTGTTTCGAGTGGCGACGACATAGAGGGCGTCGGCGACTTTACTGTAATTTGATTCGATGTTGTTGAGGGCGCTCGTGGCGTCGTTTCGTGAACTGAAACCTGACTCGGTCCAGAGCTTGTCGATGTTCTGTGACACTCCCTCCAGCGAGAGGAGTGATGCCGCATACCCCTGGTACGCCTTTACGACGTAGAGGGCGAGATTGTAGACACGAGTTGCCTGAACGTTCCGTCCGAATTTTGGAGCAGATGCAAACTTGGCACCTGAACTTCCCGGATCTGGCTGTGCGGCTGGATTTCCGCCTGGTGCCTTCAGGACAGTATTCACGATCACATAGGAACCCATGATGATGAGAATACCAATGACCGCGTAGAGAATCGTCTTTCGTCCTTTCTCTGGACCTTCTGACTCGCCGGCTGAACTGACGTAGAGAAAGCCTCCATAGATCACCATGATCACGGCGAAGAGTCCGAGGAATCCAAGCGCGTAGTTCACGACTTTCACGACGAACTCACGGCCTGACTGAACCTGTGTCAGCGTTGGGTCGTAGCCCGTTGGTGTCGGCGGCTGGAGACCACCTTCGAAGTCGGTGAATGAGACGATGCCCGTTTCATCACTCTGGAACATACTGTCGACGAACGACGAAAAATCGTCGCCAATTCCCTTCGCCTGCGATACTGGAGTGATCGCGGTGAGGGTGACAAGAATCGTGATGAGAACGAGGAGTTTTTTGAACATAGATTTTTGTTGGTGCGTTTTTGTTTGCTTCTTTGTATTATACCATTTTTAGCTTTGTCTGACTAGGACGGTGTTGTTGACTTAAGTGTATATTATTTTTTAAGTAAAGCTGGCTGCTCGAGACCGGCGGGAGGAGCGCCGAGAGGCGCGACGACTGGGACCCGAGTTTCCGTCTTGATAAAGGTGGAAACGAGCGCGAATGCGCCGAGGGAAAGAATGATTCCTATGACCGCGGCAGCAATCGCCTTCTTGGCCTTTGCAATATTGTCTTCGTTCGTCGCCCCTGAGACATACAGATAGCCCGCGTAAATGAGAAGGACGAATGAAATCGTCGAGATGAATCCTGACATGAAGTTGGTAAACTTTTTCACGAGTAGGAGTCCCTTGCTAATGTTTGGCACTGTCGCTCCGAGATCCGGGAAGAGCACATCTTTCACGACGAACTCCGCGATGCTAATGACGAGCAGACCTGCCATCGCCCAGAGGGCACGGTTCTGATTTTTCTTCATCGCATCTTCACTTCCCGCACTCAGCGAGTACCCAATTCCACTTATGACGATCACCAGAATCGCGAGCGTGCCTGCGACATATGATGCTGTAGTATAGATACCTCGAATCTGCTTGATGCTTTCTTTTCCGTAGAGCGCGATGTTTGCACCCTGGTTTTCGAAGATCGCTCCACCGTCTGGAAAAAATACCTTTCGAATCAAGGTATCTGCCAGAAAAACAATCACCATCGCCATAAGGCTATATTTCAGATTTTTCTGAGCTTCTTCCGTAAATGTGTCGACGTCCTTTCCTGCCGTAACGAGTTTGAATCCCTGGAAAAATGCAAAGAAAATCGCGAGTCCATAGATCGCATATTTTACGATATCGACCACGGTGAGTACGAGTGCTTCAAGTCTATTAATACCGAGATCGCCATCCGGTGATGTTCCACGTGATACCAGATTTTCTGGCAGACCACTCTCTTTCCCAATCTCTGCCAGTCCTGAAAACTGCGCGGACACCATCTGTGTGAGGTCGAGTGATGCAACCATGATGATGGCGAGGAAAATAAATGATTTGAGATTTTTTGTGTTGAATTTCATATGTTCTTATTTTTATCCATCAAAGCGTCCCGAGATAACGGTTGAGACGATACCGAATGCGCCGTAAATAATAAGAACACCTATCGCCGCCGCAATGATCGCACGTTTCGCCTGTGTCTGTTTTTCTTCTTCACCCCCACTCGTCATGTACATAATCGATGCTCCGACGAGAATCAGAATTGCAATTGGACCGAGAATACTGACGGCCATGTTCGTAAATCCAATGAGCTGCTGCACACCCTCGCTCACGTCTATCCGCGGCTGGACGCCATTTAATGCCGAGTAGGTTTTGAAATTAAGTTTGTAAAATACCTTTGAAATGAGACCTTCTGAGAAGACGACAATCATCAAACCGATCGCACCCCAAATCAGATTTTTCTTATCTCGTTCCAGATCACTCGATTCTGCTCCAAGCGTAATGATGCGGTATCCATTCGTAACAATTTCGTACACCGCGATACCACTGAGCAGATACTTCATGAACGTAATCACCATCTTCACGGTTGAGTTGAAGAAGTTTACCCGACAGAGCAGTTCGTTTCCTGCTGCCTGTGTTCCGCCGCCGAGAATGGTATTCGCGTACTGACACAGCACGTTATCACCCTGAAAAACAATCTGTGCCGCCTCTTTATTCACACTGAGAATCTTGGTAAACTCACCGGCAAGACTGATAATAGCAAGTCCGATAAGTCCCATGTATATGCCATTTTTTGCCTCTGTTACTTTTCCTTCCTCACCCTGAGCGAGGAGCATCTTCAGGGCCGAGTAGACCGTGAGTGCGATCGCAAATGCCGCGAGAATTCCTCGAAGTCTTCCGACCAGTCCACCATCACCTGATCGAATACCGCCAACGAGATTCGCCAGCGACTCGACGATCGTTGATCCACCTGGATCACCGACGATGTCTTCGCCATATGCGGTTGAGTCGCCGAGAGGAAGCGCAAATGCCGCTGAGCCCGTTGCCTCCTGAGCGAGCACTGCCGTCGACATAAAGAGCAGTATTCCCATAAGAAGAATACCGACCACCATGATCTTCTGAAGAATAATGTGGTGACTTGAGCGTGAATGCGTTATTTTTGCTGTGTGTTTCATGGGTTTTATATATCTGTGTATTCTATCATAATTTCAGCTTATTGTAAAGCTACCGATGCCTGAAACGAAGAAATAGTTGCAAACCCGGCAGAAGCTGGTACTATTTACATCGAGCCGAGAGGCTTTTTCGAAGTATCTCCTATCACTCTTTCCCATGAAAAACGCGCTTACTACCTACGTTCGTGAAAGCTACGAAGAGTTCCGACGGGTCACCTGGCCTACCAGAAATCAGGCTATCCGCCTTTCAGCGATCGTTCTTAGCTTTGTTCTCATCTCTGCCGTCTTTATCGGAGCCATCGATTTTATCTTCAATCTTGGCTACACCCAGCTTCTCTTGATGCGATAATCCCTTTTCTTTTACTTTCCCCTCTTTTATGGCAAAACAAGCTCAACACACCGGTCGACACTGGTACGCAATCCACACCTATTCTGGCTATGAACATGCTGTTCGTGAGGCTCTCATGCAGCGTCTTGAGACGTTTGGCATGCAGGACTACATCTTTGATGTCGTTGTTCCAGAAGAGTCTCAGATTGTTATCAAGAAAGGTGAACCAAAAACCGTCAAGAAGCGAATTTTCCCAGGATATGTTCTCGTTGAGATGACGGTGACCGATGAGTCATGGTACGTCGTCCGAAATACTCCAAACGTTACTGGATTCGTGGGTGCCGGTGGTACGATGCCGATTCCCGTTTCCGAAGAAGAGTTCAAGGTTATCAAGCGACGTATGGGTGAGATCGAGCCGAAGTTCAAGATCGACTTCTCTGTCAATGACCACGTGGTTATTCTCGAAGGTCCGTTCGTCAACTACGATGGTGTCATTACAAAAGTCGATGAAGAAAAGGGTAAGGTTAAGGTTCTCATCACGATCTTCGGACGTGAAACTCCGGTGGAACTCGACTTTACGCAGGTTCGAAAGAAGTAGTCTGGAAGCCACTTTTCACATCTTTTCTTTTGCCACCTCACATGCAGAAGGCCACCATATTTACGATCTTTTTCTCGATACTCATCGTGACGCTCGTCGCGCAGCTTCTTGTGAATGATCATCTGCGAAGTGGATGGACCTCGGTGATTCCGCCTGGTGAAACTTCTGATGATATGTCACGCGAGGTTACGGAGGTTGTTCGTGATGAAGTTCCTGACGCTCCTTCTTCTGTGCCGATTGTTCCACCGCCAATCACTCCTGACACGAGCGAGGTTTCAGATTTTCTTTCACAGCGAGGGTATGTGATTGAAAAAATTACTACCGAGCAGCTGACTGCATTTGGATTCGAGGCAATGAAATTCGAACAGACCAGTGCTGATGGACTTCTCTTCCAACTTATTGACGTGAGTGATGTGGTGAACCTTTCCAAGGTCCGGTACAACCTGACGGATGGTAAGAGCGTTTACGGCGTCATTTCTGAGTTTCTCCTTGCTGACGATGGGAAGGCTACCGGGTTTTATGAGTCCCTGAAGCAGAAAGGGTCGGCATTTGCTCCTGAGGTAAAGCTGAATGAGACGAATGTTTTCGGTTCACGATCTTTTTATCTCAATGATACCAAGCGAATCGGAACCGCGTTCCTCGCCGTTCTCGTGAAAAACCGGGTCTTTACCTTTTCCTATCCTAAAGCTAGTCACGAGTTCTTCAAGAAACTCATTAATTTACTTGCAAAGCAGCCGTAAATCGGGTAAAAGTACTTTGCTCAATTTCTTATATAATTCTATGGCAGGCAAAAAAGTAAAAACCATTGTGAAGCTCCAGATCCCAGCAGGTAAAGCTAATCCAGCACCTCCAGTTGGTACTGCTCTCGGTCCTCACGGTCTCAATCTTCAGGATTTCTGTACCCAGTTCAACAACAAGACCAAGCCCATGGGTGACATGATCATCCCTGCCGAGGTTACGGTGTATGAAGATCGAACATTCACGTTCATTACCAAGACTCCTCCAGCTTCGAACTTGATCACCAAGGCTCTCGGTATTCCAAAGGGCTCTGGCGTTCCAAACAAGAACAAGGTTGGTTCACTTTCTCAGGCTCAGCTTCGAGAAATCGCAACGACCAAGATGCCTGACCTTAACGCGAATGACGTCGAAGCTGCTATGCGAATTATCGCTGGTACCGCTCGAAACATGGGTGTTGATGTTGAGAAGTAATAGGAATAGAATTTTCATATGGAACAGACAACTTCTCAGCCAGCCAAGAAAAGCATCATTCGATTGATCTATCTGTACCTCGTTTCTCTCATCGGACTCGTGGTATTTCTCATTGGAGGTGTTGGCATCGTCAATACGGGCCTTAACCTCGCCCTCAATGTGGATGATACTTTTTATAATAGTCCAAAAATGATGTGCCGTGAACCGTACCAGTTCTACAGCTACACGGGAAGGCCGGTGCCTGCAAAACCAGAAGAGATGAAGCCAGTGGATACAAATAGTCAGGAGTACAAAGATTGTGTCAAAGAGCAGGAAGAGCAGTCAAAAAAGCAGGCAGACAATAATCGACGACGTGAGATTGCGCAGTCACTTGCGATGATGATTCTTGGTGCGCCAATCTGGCTCTACCACTGGAATGTCATCCAGCGAGATAATAAGCAGCACGTTTCCTAATATCATTTATTTGTGGGAGACCGACTCGTTCGAGTCCGTCGTTTGAACCACCTAACCCCCCCCCATTTTTATGGACAAGAAGCATGGAAAGAAGTACCTCGCGGCCAAGCAAATGGTCACGAAGGAGATTTATACGGTTGAAGAAGCTATCGAGCTTCTCAAGAAAACTTCCCCAGTGAAGTTTGACGCCTCAACCGAGGTTCACATCAAGCTTGGTATCGACCCAAAGAAGTCAGACCAGAACGTTCGTTCGACGGTTGCTCTTCCACACGGAACCGGCAAGAAGGTTCGTGTTATTGCGTTTGTTCCAGAAGAGCGTGTCAAGGAGGCAAAGGCTGCCGGCGCTGAGAAGGCTGGAAACGAAGAGTTAATCGAGGAGATTTTGAAGGGCTTTTTGGACTTCGATGTCGCCGTCGCTACTCCAGATATGATGAAGTCTCTCGGTAAGGTTGCGAAGGTTCTCGGTCAGAAGGGTCTCATGCCTAACCCAAAGGCTGGTACCGTTACTCCAGACATTGCGAAAACTATTGAACAGATCAAGAAGGGTCAGGTTGAGTTCCGTGTCGACAAATTCTCCGTCGTTCACAACATGTTCGGCAAGGTTTCTTTCGACCAGAAGGCACTCCAGGAAAACTTTTTGAGCCTTATGAAGGCGATCATGGACGCACGTCCGGCATCTGCCAAGGGTACGTACCTCCAGAAGGTTAGCGTGGCCACCACCATGGGACCTGGCATGAATGTTGCGATTCCGAGTATTACGGAGATGTTGAAGTAGGTCGGTTACATTACCGTCGACTGATTTGAATCAAAAATAAAAGAGGAGGGCGATGTGCCTTCCTCTTTTAGATTTATTCTTCTAGTTTTTATCAAGCTCATCCCTAGCTGATACCATCATTTACGGCATCGACTTGACTGGCCGTTGAAGCCTTTAGTTTGCTAATATCACGCTCTGAGTCGCTTTGAAATGTAGATAATATTTCAAATGTTTTGTCAAAATCTTCAGGAATTTCTCCAGCATAAGGGCTCCCTTCCCTATATAGCGACGATCCGTCATCATGAAAACTATATTGATAGTTTGATGATTGGCCTTTTGTGAATAAATTAATCATATAGTCCATCGCGCTAGATTCCTCATCATCCTCCTCCATAGATAGTCTCGAGCTGATTTCGCATTTAACCTCCTTTCCTTTATATTGGACATGCCCAACAACTAGTCTAAATTTATTACGATCAGTCTCCTTGGCTTTTTCTAGTAATCTCTCCACTAAAGCTACCTTCTCAAGACTCTCTTCTGGAAGATTGGGGGTTTTACCTGTTTCCATATATTTTATTTTGTTATGAAATATATGTCTATTATATAGTAATATATATATATATATATATGTCAAGTTTTTTGATCGCAAATTCATACAACTTTGCTATTATTCTACTGCTACGGTCTGAGGAATCAGCTTTGCTGGCATTCCGTCCTGTTCAAGCTCTAGCGTGCACTCAAGGGCGCGGAGGGCGACTTCGAGTTGGGCGTCGTCGGGTTCTTGGGTCGTGATGCGCTGGAGGAGGAGGCCGGGGGTGACGAGGATTTTTACAAATGGGTTGTCGATGTGTCGGGCGCTCCATTTGAGGACCTCATAGGCTATGCCACCGATAAGTGGAAGCCATGCGAGGCGGAGGAAGAAGTTGGCGACGAAGGTGTCCTGTTTTGGCAGGAACATGTAGGTGAAAATTGAAATCACGAAGACAATGAGAATGAAACTTGTCCCACATCGTGGATGGAGGCGCGTCTGCTGACGCGCGTTTTCAACGGTGAGGTCGTGGCCTTTTTCATAGGTCCAGACAGCCTTGTGCTCGGCGCCGTGGTACTCAAAAACGCGATGCATATCTTTCGAAAGGAGCATGAGTGAGAGGTAGCCGATGAAAATTCCCATCTTCAAAAGTCCGTCGATGAGATTGAAGAGCAAATAATTATCATGGATAGCCGGAATGACTTTTTCGAGTTGGGACGTGATAAAAAGCGGTATGAACTTGAAGAGAAAAATACTGATAGCGAAGGCGAAGACGAGTGAAATCGCGAAAAAAACTGAGTCGAGGGCGGATGTTTTTTCTTCTTTTGTTGGATCTTTTATCTCCTCGTCCATGAAGATAGCTGAGGAGAAGTTGAGGGCTCGGAAGCCGACGACCATCATTTCACAAATTCCCACCATGCCGCGAACGAGCGGAAATCCGAGAAATCTGAGACGTTTGGCCCAGGAGGTAAATGGTTTT
>SXGS01777426.1_pt1 | contig 20915 bp, 24 predicted proteins | sample 3174681 | NCBI WGS metagenome assembly SXGS01 (sample SAMN11356861, study PRJNA531348) | freshwater metagenome | isolation source: freshwater sample F1-80 | place: China: Fuxian Lake, Yuxi | collected 2017-12-25 | reverse complement strand
CGGCCGGGCCGAAAGAAGTGATCTCTGCCATCGAAACTTTGCAAAGCCAAAGCACCTCAAATCCCAATTCGATCACGCAAGCCGCAGCGGCGGCAGCTTTGACTGGCACGCAAGAGCCGGTAGGGATTATGGCCGCAGAGTTTAAGAAACGCCGCGACTACGTCGTGCAACGGCTGCGTGCTATGCCCGGTGTGACCTGCACCTTGCCGGAAGGTGCATTCTACGTATTCCCACGGTTGGCGAACTATTTCGGCGCGAAATGGCAAGACAAGACGATCTCGTCGGCGATGGATCTGTCCATGTATCTGTTACAAGAAGCCAAGGTAGCGTTGGTGGCTGGTGAAGGCTTTGGCTCAGCAGAGCACGTGCGTATTTCTTACGCCACGTCGATGCAGATTCTGGAAAAAGGCTTGAATCAAATCGAAGCAGCGCTCAAACAACTACGCGCACTGTAACGCGTGCCACAGGGCGAGCCGTCGCGCTCGCCTCACGCTATTCATTCGTCTCGCTTTAGGGCAATGGCAGGAAGTTAAGGAAGATCTGTCATTGCCCCACCAATAATTGCATTCTTCTTGCTTCCATGCCATCGTTCGGACGTACGTAAACCTCATCGGATACCGCTCGGCTGAAAGGAGGGCACTCAGCCATGCTCCCGCGTTCGTGGATGGAAGCGTATGTGAATTTCCTCTTGCGCCGCCGCTGGTCGGTACTGGCTGCATGTCTGGCCGTCACCATCTTTCTGGGCTACCAACTCTCCCACACCCAGATTCAGATGAACTTCATGGATCTATATCCGCCCGACCATCCCTACATGCAGCTTATGCGTGCGCACCCGCGCATGTTCGGCTCGGCTAATACCTTGGTCATCGGTGTCGAGGTCAAAGACGGTGACATCTTCACGGTCGATACCCTCAATAAGATTGATCGACTCACGATCGCCATTATGGAAACCTCGGGGGTGAATCCGTGGGCTGTGCGCTCGATCTCGCATCCGGCAGTGCGCGGGGTGAAGGTGACGACCTCGGGTATTCGCATTTTGCCACTCTATTTTCCTGATCCGCCCAAAGACGCGGCTGCTGTCGCGCAGATTAAGAAGAGCGTGTACACCAACGACGGCATCTTGGACTTTTATGTCTCGCGCGACGACAAGATGGCGATTATCTATGCCGGGTTCTGGGAGTCCGGCCTGAATTTACCGAAAATGACCGAACGGCTGTTCCGCCTCCAGCAACAGGAAACCGACGCGAACCACGTCATTCACATGACTGGCTTTCCCATGTTGCTGTGCTGGGTGTTTAGCTACAAGAGTCAGCTCTTGGCGATCACCGGCCTTACCCTCCTGTCAATCATGGCGTTGCTCTGGTTCTACTTCCGCACGGCGCAGGGCGTATTGATCCCCTTGTTCTCAGGAGCGCTGAGCACGTGGTGGGCGTTGGGATTCGCTGGACTCGCAGGTTTCACCATTGATCTCCTGATGATTGTTGTGTTCCTCTTGATTACCGCGCGGGCCTTATCGCACTCTGTCCAATCCATGGAGCGGTACCATGAGGAGTATGCGCGCCTCGGCGACCGGGAAGAGGCGATTCGTCGCTCGTATCTTGGCCTTTTTTCCCCGGCCTTGGTGTCGATTGCGTCGGACGGCTTGGCCATCTTCAGCCTCGCTGTCGCCCACATTGCAGCCGTGCAAAAACTCGCGATCATGTCGAGTTTCTGGATTTTCACTATCTCGGTCAGCGTCGTGACGCTCCATCCCATTATCCTCTCGTTCCTCAATCCGCCCCGTCATGATCCCCGCGCCGGAAAGCGCTTTGCTGATCGCCTCTATACTGCGGTCAACCGGACCTTGGTGACGATCAGCCATGGGAACGTGCGCTATGTGACGGTGGCAAGTTTTGCATTGGCGCTCGCCGTCGGCGTCTTCTACTCCCAGCGCTTGAAGATCGGAGACGTGTCGATTGGCAAGGCCCTCTTTTACGCAGACCACCCGTACAACACCGCCTACGACAAAGTGATCGAAAAGCGCTTTGCTGGCATCTCGACCTTAGTCATCGTGGCTGAAGGCAGTAAGCCCGGCGCGTTTCGCGATCTGGCAGCGCTGAATGCACTGGAGCGTTTTCAACGCACCATGGAACGACAGAACACGATGGCCGGGGGAAGCGTGAGCATCGTCGATCTGCTCCGTCAACTCTATCGTCGGTTCCAAGAAGGCGTGCCCAAGTGGGCGGTGTTGCCCTCGGAGTCACGCGATATCGGCAACCTCGTCGGCATGATGCTCATGGGCGACGGTGCCGGGGCGTTGGAGCGGTTTGTGGATAAGAACATCCAGCACGCGTCGATCACCATTTATTTTCGGGACTATTCACATGACACGATCATGAGTGCCTTGCGAAGCGCACGTGACTATATCGAGTCCAACCCAGTGGACGGTATCGAATTCCGCCTTGCTGGTGGGCTCATCGGTATCCTGGCGGCGGTGAACGAAGAGGTAGAGTGGTCGTACCGCGTCAATCTGTATCTGGTGCTAGCGACCGTATTTCTGCTGAGTTTTCTGACCTATCGCTCCGTCCTCGGTGCTTTGATCGTCATGATTCCATCGATTGTGGCACAACCGCTCACCGAGGCGATCATGTACTGGACAAGCATCGACATGAACATCAATTCGCTGCCGATTGCCGCCATCGGTATCGGTATTGGCATCGACTACGGCTACTACGTGCTGTCGCGGATTACGGAAGAGTATGGCCGTTTTCGCGATTTCGATCAGGCGATTGAAGAGGCGCTGATGACCACCGGGCGAGCGATCTTATTCACTGGCACCACGTTGACCGCCAGCGTGGTATTCTGGCTCTTCTTCCCGATGAAGTTTCAGGCCGAGATGGCACTTTTGCTGACGCTGATTTTATTTCTTCACGTCATCGGCGCACTGGTGTTTATCCCCTCGACCGTGTCGCTGCTCAAGCCGCGATTTGCGATGATAGGAAATACCGTTACTTGAGGGTGCCGTTGCGGAGGAGTTGCAGAGCCAGGGTCTGTGTCGCTGCCATGCGTACTTCTGTTGCGGTGTTGTTCTCTGCGAGTTCCTGCAAAAGATTGCGCAGCTCACCAGGGTCGCGGGAAAAACGGTAGGCATTGGCAAAACACGCTACCGCCGCGTAGCGGTTGCCTTGTCGCGCGTACGTTTGGGCGAGCTTGATCCAGGTCGCTTCTTGCCCTGGAGCCAGGACCAATGTCCGAAACAGCACGCGCTGCGCTTGTGCTAGCTCTCCTTTCCTGAGGTAGGCTTGTCCGAGATGATCGAGCACCTCGGCGTCACCAGCCACCAAACGATGCGCCTCGTGAAATGCTTGGATAGCCTCGCTGACTCGTCCGTCTCGCAGTGCGTCGAGGCCTTTGGCCTTCTGCTCTTGCGCCTGTGCTTGTTTCTGCTCATCCACAGGATATTGGAGCGGTAAGTCTTCGAGGCGTTTCTTGGCTGCTTCGATCAACTGCACCTGCGAGATGCCGCCATCCGTACCAGCGTGGGAAATCATATCGAGGAGGTATTGTTGCGCGAGAGTCTCCAACGCACTCGGCGGAGTGTCGCCCAGAGAGAAGACGGACGCTGTTTCTTGTGCCCGCGTGAATGTTGTTTCGCTTGCAGGCTGTCGCGTGGACTGAAAAATAAGCCCCGCCACGAGAAGGGAGAGACCGAGGACAATGGAGAATCGGAAGGTGGAACGTTGAGGAGGTGAGGAAGGGGAAACAACCGGCACTAACAGTGGCGGAGCCTGAAATGCCTCGATCTTCTGCCACAGTTGGCTTGCCAAGGCTGGATCGAGGAGCAGAAGTAGCTCGTGTTCCCGGGCGGCAGCGACAGTCTCTCCGCGTTGCAAATATGCCGCTCCGAGAAACGCATGTGCCCAGGCCAAGTCCGGCTGCAACGCCAAAGCGCGTTGCAGCGCCTCGATCTCCTCAGCATGACGACGAAGCGCGTGATAGGTCAGCGCCATGCCCAGATGCGCAGCAGCAAACTCAGGTTGCAGTTCCAGCGCTCGTCGGAACAGTGGCAACGCCTCTTCACATCGCTGTTGGTCGAGATAAGTATGGGCACGTTCAAAGTACGTGGCGGCAGACTGGTTTGGGGCTGGGTGCGCGTCGTCGTGCAGCTCTTCGCGTCGTCGGGCGACGAACTGATGTTTCAGGTGGCTGTAGGCGGCATTGATTTCCTTCATGCGCTCTTCGGCGAGCGCACGAAAACGCGGGGCAATTGCGCCCACCACATCCGGGTGATGCAGTTGGGCCTTTTCGCGGTAGGCCACCGTGATGTCTTCCCAGGAGGTCTCCTCGGACACGCCAAGTATTGTGTACGGCGATGGCTCTTTCACTGTATCCTCGTTCCACCTCAAGGCTTGCTGCGCCCCGTTCTTCGTTCACTGAAGAGGCATCACCACCCGCTCATCCACCGGCACCACGATATAGCCCTTCGTGATATCCCCAAACATCCGGCATCGTTCCGCTCCCCACCTCCAGTAGTACAGTGCAAGGTAGGCGCAAAAGACGGCGTCAAGCTGATCTTCATAGGCTTTGAGCGCACGCCCCTTGTATGAAAGATGTATGTCGCTCAATAACGATTTTGGCAAGGCCAGGGGTGGATCATAGCCGCGCAGGCTAGCAAGTAAGTGCTGATAGCGACGAAACTCGGCCATGCGCTGCGCATGAGAGATCGTGGGCTTGGCCTTGTATTTTAAGATGCGGTTGAGACCGAACAGCGTCACCATTGATGGATGGGGATACACCTCAAACGCTTGCCGGGTGGCACGGTGAGGCGTCACCATTGGATCATGACGGATGCCAAGGATGGCCAACCCGGCGACCAGAGTTTCTCCGCGCACCGAGCCGCCGTTATACCCAGCGAGCCGTTGGCGATTAGCGGGATGCGCTCCGGCGTGAAACTTGGCGAAAACAGCGTTGAGTTCGGCCTCTCCCGGGCGGCGACCGGTAAGATTGGGCACAGTCAACGGCGCGTCGATGGCGACGAGCGCTGTGCCGCGCCCTGCGACATTACGAACGAAAGCGAGGATATCGTCGTCCGTGTAGAGTGCCGCTGTCGGCAACGGCTCGACGAGTGAGGCCAGAGTGCCGTCCCAACGCAGCGCGGCCACGCCAGTGGGGTTGCGACTCGACCAAGCGAGGTCGATGCCGATGAAAACTGGCTGTCTTATTGGTGTTGCCATGCTCTGTGGTTAGCACACGTATTTTGTCCGTGCGGCCTGCTTTGCCCATTACCAGCGATCCGCTATCGTAGCTGGCCTATGACCCCATTACGTATCGGCCTTATCGGTACTGGCAAGCATGGCAGCCGCTATGCCCAGCATCTGGTAGCAGATGTTCCGCAAGCGCGATTGGTCGCCGTGTGTCGCAGGAATCCACTTGAAGGACGCCACGTTGCTGATCGCTATCATTGTGCCTATTTCCACGACTTCCGCGAATTGATTGCCGATGCTCAGGTCGATGCCGTCGTTGCTGCCGTGCCCCCGACCCTGCACCACGCCATTGTCGAGAAAGCTTGTCGGCAGGGAAAGCCTCTGCTGATTGAAAAACCCTTCGCTGTCAATGTGGCCGAGGCGAAGCACATGCGCGAGCTGCTTGCCTCCAGTGGCGTCCGCTGCATGGTGGCGCATACCTTGCGCTTCAATGCGGTGGTGCAAACGATGCGGCACCATATCCCCGACATTGCCCCTCTCCACTCGATCTATTTGAGTCAGCGTTTCGAGCCGTCGTGGCTGCCATGGTTGGATTGCAAAGCCGAAAGTGGCGGCGGCATTGTTCTCCATACCGGCGTGCATAGTTTTGATCTGTTGCATTTTCTCACTGGCTGCCCCGTGTATCAGGTTACGTGTCAGACTTCCCAGGTGGTGACACAAGAGACCGAAGACAATTTCGTCATGTCGTGCGACTTCAGTGATCCGCTGCTTAAGGGTGTGGTCATGGGTTCGCGTTCGACGATGAGTCGTTCGGGGTTGATCGAACTCTCGGGGGCAAACGGCCAGCTTGTCGGCGATCACGTTCATGGCAGCGTCACGCTCCTGAAAGGGTGGCAACGTGCCGAACTACCAGTCGAGCCACCGATTCCTACCGTCCGCGAAACGCTCAGAGCCTTCATTGACGGCATCCATAACAATACGCCATTCCCGATCACTGTAGATGATGGGCTGCTGGCGGTGGCTGTTGCCGAAGCCTGCTATCGCTCGGCACAGAGCGGTCAACCTGAGCGGGTGTACTCAGAGAAGTAGGACAAGAAAGCAGCCCTCGCATCACCTTCAACCCCGTTGTGTCGCAAGAAGTGAGACTGAACCGCACGAATCCTTGACAGGGGCAGTTTAGAGAGTTTATGGAGTTGTGATGGTAAGCGCTTATCGCTTATAAGATTGCTGCGAATGGAAACAGTACAGCCGTCTAATGCGAGTTAGGGGCTTGCTGTAGTGGTCTAAAGCTTGACAAAAAAAAGGGTTTGGGGGAGCGATGTCTCCGGAGCAGCGTTCTTCGGCGGCTGCCTATACGGATTCGATCTCCAAGATCGAGGAAGGAGACACGTCAATGGAGGTAAAAAACAATACGGACGTTCCCCAGTTACAGGTTAACTGGAAGCATCTATTCCTGGTGGTTCTCCACCTGATCGTTTTTGGCTTCTCGGCTTTTAGCCAAGATTTCACAACACAGATAGCCGCCAGGGCGCTGCCCTAAGCCCTTCGAGAAACAATATTGACACTTCCGTTATCGGCGGGTGCTTCGGCAGCAGAAGGAGGAAGCGGCTTAACAATGCCGTGTGCGAGACCGCCGCCCGTTTGTGGATCTGCTGAAGCCGCAAGGATTCGTTTGGGTTGCGGCGGCTGAAGCGGAGGCGTTAGACTTTCCTAATCAGAGGAGTCAGGATAAAGAATTGGCATGAGCCAATGGCCTGAATTCAATGGGAATGGTGATCTGCCGGTCGGGATTCATCAAGGAACGCTGAGTGAAGTGCTCCACCATTTCGGTACAGAGAGTCTCCAAAGACACCTTATGGGCCAACGTTTGGAGCGCATCTACAAACTGGCTTCCACTACAGGCCAGGTCGCACGATTCATCGTGTTTGGGTCCTTTGTGACAGCCAAAATAGATCCCAAAGATGTCGATATCTTCCTGCTGATGGAAGATACGTTTGACTCCAACCAAGTGCGAGGTGAAGCTGCCGTTCTTTTCGACCACCTTGCGGTGCAAAATATCGAGGGAGCCAGTGTCTTCTGGATTCGAGGACAGGCCGCAATTGACGGGGAGCAGGCTGCAGTGGAACACTGGCAAATTAAGCGAGACAAAACGCGACGCGGAATAGTCGAGGTGATTCGCTATGATTCAAAATAATCTGGAACTTGAGGCGACCAAAGAACGGATTGCATATTTTCAGCACCAAGTAGAGAAGCTCCGCGAGGTCGAGACCAATCTGCAGAACTATCGGTTATCAGTAGGGGGGTACCTCGCTGAGATTGATCGGATGAATCTGGAGATTCGGGAGTATTTGTCTCTGCATCCCAGTGAACTGAAAGAACAAGCTGCCTAACGCAAAGTGTAGAGGCAGGTGCAAGCTGAAAAGTCTCAAAGCAAGATTCTTTGTCGCTTGTACGGACCAGAGTGCCAACCTCGGAGGGCTCAGAGATAGGTTCTCATCTCTCATCACTTTCCACTCACCACTCCCATCTGCTTGAGTAGCGGCACAATCTCGTGTCCGAAGCGTACGGTATCCTCGTGGTAGTTGAGGAAACATGCCAGTGCGCCATCAATGCCCAGGTCGTATAAGCGTTTGAGTTTCTCCGCCACTTGTTCTGCTGTGCCGATAACCGGCAGCGCGCCGGCACCAAGGGTGAACATTTCCAGGGTAAATTGGTCGAACGAACCGCTCCCGATGTTCAAGCCACGCGCCCAGTTCTCTACCGCCGTCCGATCCATGTGCGCGACAATCGCTCGCCGCACTTCCTCGGCTTCTTTCTCGGTCTCACGCCACAACAAGAACGGATAACAGGCGCAGCGAATGGCACGTCCATAGCGCCGTGCCCGGTCGCGAAAGTCTTGCGACAAGACCGCAGCGTCTTCAACAGAACCAATGCCAAGAAAAGCCCAATCGCACAGGCGAGCAACAAGCTCCTTGGCGTCGTCCGACACCCCGGCATTCACGATAGGCGGCTTGCGGGTCGGCTGCGGCAGCACCGAGCCACCTTGGATGCGGTACCACGGAGAGTCGTAGTGAAACATCCCCGGCTCTGTTGTCCACAAGCCGGTGAGAATCTCAATGAACGCGGCCGTGCGTTGATAGCGCTCGGCATGTGGCAACAACTCGATCCCCATCATCGCGAACTCTTCACGGCTCCAGCCGCTGACGATGTTGATCCCCCACCGGCCCTTGCTGATGTGGTCCATCGTCGCCCCCATTTTGGCGGCGACCAGGGGATGGAACGCGGGGACATGGACGGTCGAGTACACGCGTAGCTTGGAGGTGACCGCTAGCAAGGCCGCCGCCCACGTCATGGTTTCGAGCGAGGTCCCGAGATAGTTGGTTGTGCCGCCAAACCCTTTCCAGCGGCTCACCGGGAAAAGGAAGTCGAACCCGGCGGCTTCTGCCGCCAACGCAATCTGCTTATTGGCTTCATATTCCCATTCATCTGGGGCGGTGCGATAGGTGCTGATCGCGTACATGTTGCTGCAATTGGGCATAAAAATGCCGAGTTGCAGGCCATCGCGATTCTCATATGGTGGCATCTTTTCTCCTTCCTTCCTTGACTCTTCCCCAGTGAACGCCTAATGGTGAATACATATTCATTCTTGAACGTCTCTTCAGAATATGGCAGCGGTTGTGAACCTTACTCGATATCAACAACGCAGGGAGAAAACCAAACAGGATCTGCTTGCGGCAGCGCGGAAAGTTTTGGCCGAGCGAGGCTATCATAACGCAAAGATTATCGACATTGCCGCAGCGGCAGATATCGGTGTTGGCACCTTCTATCTCTACTATCCGACGAAAGATGCGTTGTTCTTGGAAATGGTCGAGGAGACTGCCCGCTTGCTCAAGGAACGGATTGATGAAGCTCGACTCACCGTCGAGGGTGCCGTCGAGAAAATGCGGGTCGCTAACCATGCGTTCTTTTGCTTCGCCGAGGAGAATCGCGATCTGCTGAAAATCATCTTCGGCCACGGTAATGCATTCAACGAATTACTGCGCACGGTGTATGGCATGTTCGTTGAGGATGCGGTCGAGCGGGTGGCTGACGGCATCGAACGCGCGGAGTTTCGCGCACTGCAATCGCACATTGTTGCCAATGCGCTGGTAGGGATGTTTGCCCAAGTGGTCTCATGGTGGATCGATCAAGAAGGGCCGTCGGCATCATACATGGCTGAGGTGATGACAGACTTCGCACTGCACGGGCTTACTCCCAAGCAGGGATAATCCGACCTTTCCCTGCTGTCTCAGGTTTCGCTTGGTCCGGGGGTTTTTCCTCCTTTCTCCCGCCGGACCCGGAGAGGGGCGTTCTCCCCCGCCCCTCTCCCTTTTCCCCTTCGTACTGCTGACGTAAGCTGCGCCCATGAGTGACGACAAAGAACGCACCATCTTTGCAGATGCTGCTCGCATCCCCCTGCATCTGATCTCCGGGTTTCTCGGCAGTGGGAAAACCACGCTTCTCCAGCGGCTTCTTGAACACTGTCTGGCAAAAGGTCTGAAGCCGGCCGTGATGATGAACGAGTACGGCGAGGTCAATATCGACGGTGAACTGCTGCGCGGTCAGGGGTACTCGGTGCGCGAAATGACCAACGGCTGCATTTGCTGCACGATTGGTGGTACGTTGGGTCTCGCGTTGCAGGAGGTCGCGAGCTTCCACCCTGATGTCATTTTTATCGAAACCACTGGACTAGCCGACCCAGTAGAATTGATCGACCAAGCCACGAAAGAGGATGTCTTTTCGCTCGTGCGTGTAGCTTCGTTAGTGGCCGTTCTCGACCCAGTGAATTTTGCACGTCTGGCCGAGGAGCTGCATTCCGGCATCCGCCAACAGACAGAACTGGCGGACATCGTCCTTCTCAATAAAAGCGATTTAGCCGACGCGGCCACACTTGCTGCCATCACGGCTCAAGTGCAGGCGTTGAATCCTCGTACGCACATTCTCGTCACCCAACGTGGGGCAATGGATTACGACCTGTTGCTCGGCAAACAAGGTGAAATTTTCGCTCCACTCGCCCGCCAACGTTCAGCACCGGTGCACGATCATTTTCATACGCTCACTGTGCTGTGCGAGACGCCGCTCGTCCGTGAGCGTTTCGAAGCGGTCATGCAGACCTTGCCGCCGACCGTCTGGCGTGCCAAAGGCTTTGTCCGGTTCGTCGATTCTGACGAACAGTGGATGTTCCAATCCGTGCTGGGCGATTTCGCCATCGAGTGGATTGATCTGCTCCCCGAGCCACCCGAGCATGTGGTGTTCATCGGCAACGGGTTCGACCGCGAAGCGTTGCGTCGTGCGCTGCTGGGCTGTGCGGCAGATGCGGAGCAGGGCGAGCAGGAATGACTGGAGATGATTTGCTTGCTTCTCATTCTTGGACCTCTGCCTCCGATGTTAGGAAAGGCGTTTCTGTTGTGTTCGGCAAGGGAATTTGCTAGTGTCCCCCGCAGGAAGTTTGTATCCGGATCGTACCGGTCGTTGGAGTGAGTTGGTTCGAAAGCGATGAGGCCCCTTGGAACCCACTCATGGGTTGGAGGGGCCTTTTGTTTTAACACTCCACGGAGGTGGACGATGGCAATGAAGCTTTTTGTTGGCAACCTGCCGTTTAGCACGTCGGACGCGGACCTCATGTCGCTCTTTGGGCAAGTCGGGGAAGTTGCGTCAGCCAACGTTATTATGGACAAATTTACTGGCCGCTCGCGTGGGTTCGGTTTCGTGGAGATGACGAACACGGACGAAGCCGAAGCAGCGATCGAGCGTTTCAACGGGCACGAAATGCAGGGGCGTCCGTTGACGGTCAACCAAGCGAAACCACAAGAACCGCGCACCGGTGGCGGTGGTCGTCCCGGTGGTGGCGGTCGCGGCGGCTTCCAACGTGGAGGCGGGGACCGGGATCGCGATCGCGACCGTCGTTGGTAGGCAGCTCTCTGCGGCTGTCACGGCTCATCATGTCTCTCACTCTGCCGCGCGTTACACCCGCGCGGCGTCATGTCTGCTAAACAGCGGCGGTGGCAAAGCGAAGCAAAGGTTCTCTTTGCACTGCCGTGCTGGAGGTTGCATTGAGCGTTCGTCTGTATGTCGGCAATTTACCGCCGCGCCTGTGTTTTCCCGAACTCGAAGATCTGTTCCTGCCTTTTGGCACCCTCGTATCTGCTGAGTTGATCACCGATCCTACCACTGGCCGCTCGCGTGGCTTCGGCTTCGTCGAACTGGAGTCGCCTGACGCCGCCCGCACGGCTATCACCACTCTCAATGGTTCGGTTGTTGACGGTCAGACCCTTACGGTCAACGAAGCTGGCGCTGGTCGCGATGCAGCGGCTTCAGCACGGCGGAATGCCGACCGTCCAGCGTTCGCGCGCCCGAGCGGAGACCGTCCCCCGCCGTCTGCCGGTCCTCCACGCAGCTTTGGCGGTGGCGGCAGCGGCGTCCGCTTATTTGTCGGCAATCTTCCCTACAACGCGAGCACGTCCGATCTCGAAAAGGTCTTCTCCCAAGCTGGGAAAGTGACCTCAGTGAGCATCGTTAATGATCGCGCCACTGGCCAGTCGAAAGGGTTTGCCTTCATCGACATGGGCTCGAAAGAAGAAGCCACCGCCGCGATTCAGAAGTTCGACGGTCGAGAAGCCTTGGGACGTATCCTCAAAGTCAACGAGGCGCGCCCGCCCGAGCGGCATGACGGGCCGCGACCATTTGGCGGTGGCGGTGGGCGACGCCCGATGGGGCGGTAGCCCGCGATTGAGCCAGAGGAGACCCACTGTTGCGCTAAAGACTATGACAGAGGACTTCGAGCTGCTTAGCGAGGTGATGCGCATAGACGTAAGATGAAGGTCAAACGCGTCTTGGACTAACGCCAATGGACACTAAAGAAACACTAATCAAATTTGCCGTTTGCCTTGCAACCACAGGGGATGAGGACTTAGAGGTTGGCAAAGTCTATCGCATCTTGCCGGATGCGAGGGCAGTGGAAGTGGGCTGTCTACGGGTTATCGACGAGTCGGAGGAGGATTATCTCTACCCGGCAGCGCGATTCATGGTCTTGGACTTGCCTGCGGCAGAGCGGGAGCGCTTGCTCGTCGTGCTTGAGGCCGATGCGGCCTGACACGCGCCTCCAGCGGACGCGGCCCCTATGGCGGTTTCTACCGGCCCTGAACTGCAGCGGTTAGGGGCCTTACCGCTGAGGCAGGACGCTAAGCCGCTGGAGCAGTTTCAGTGGAGGGACAGGAGTATGGCAACAAGGGCACAGTTGGGGTCTCTTTTCTGAGTAGGTGCGAGTGGACTCATCGCCTATTGCCATCAGCCTAAGAAACCCTTCCTCCACCTCGATGCTCTTCCTCTCTTAGCTCCCGCTTAACCCGTACTGACGTTAACGTACTCTATTGAGCCCTCGATCCCGCCTGCAAGGAGGCTGTCGTGTCGAACCCAGTAGACGCTCTGATCCTCAATCTGTTGGAATGGATCGGTTCGACCCCTCGGCCCTACGCTGAGGTCATCGAAGTTTGGCGAACGTCTTGCCCGCGTCTTCCGGTATGGGAAGACGCCAATGAGCGCGGCTTCTTGGAGCACCACCATGAACCAGGACGCGGAACTTTCGTCTTGGTGTCCGCTGAGGGAGCGGAGCACCTGAGAAAGCATCGGCAGTAAGTTCTCCGCCGACAGACGCAATCAGGCCTTTCGCCTCCGCGCCTCACAGCTTGTAGAACACCAACCCCGTCAGCAGCTTGGGGAAAAAATAGGTGGACTTTTGCGGCATGGTCTCGCCGCTTTTGCACACCTCGGCCACTTGCTGAAATGTGGTCGGATTGAGGAAGAACGCCGCTTGGTTCTGATGACGAGCCACGCGGCTCAACGCTTCATTCTCGTCAATAGTGTAGGTCAACTTCTCTTTCTGCACGTCCGGCGGTAAGCCTAGAAAGCGTTGCAGCAAGACATCGTGGAGCACGGTGACATCCAGCGCACGTAAAGACGCCGGGATGGCGAGTCCTTCGGTCACGCGATCATCGAACGCCACCAGCCAATAGTAGCCGGCTCCAGCAAACGCACAGCCGATGTGTCGCTTTCCTGGCGTGCGTAACGCCGCGAAGAACGCTTCTTTCTCCTGCTCCCTGTAAACGGCCACACGAAACTGACGCTGCAACACCATGCGCAGATGTTCCATCTTTGGCAAGTTCACCCCGTTGAGCAGTCGATGCGTGGGTAGAATGACTAGTCCTTCCTCTAGCGCATTAGTCAGGAACGCAAGTACAAAATTGCACGGCTCTTCGCCAGTGAGCTTGGCTTGCTGGGCCTGCTCGTTGCGGTAGCGCAAGGCTGTTTCGTAGCGATGATGGCCGTCGGCAATAATCAAGGTTTCGTGTTCGAGTTGCCCAGCCATTTTGGCGATTAAGGCAGGATCGGTGACCCTCCAGAGAGTATGCACGGTGTCGTTCTCATCGGTGACGTGAACGAGTGGGGCCTCGGTCAGCGCTGAAGCGAGAGTGCGATCCACAGACCAGCCCGGACGTGCGTAGAGACAGAAAATCGAACTGAGATGCGTCTGACAGGCTTGTAGGAGCGCTAATCTGTCGGCTTTGGCATACTCGAATGTGCGCTCGTGCGGGCGGATTTTTCCTGACGAGAACTCTTCTAGTTGCAAGGCGGTCAGGAGTCCCACCCGGCGGCGGCGGATGCCATCTTTCAGCGTGAACTCTTGCGCATAGACGTATATTGCTGGCTCTTCTTCTTGCAGGAGGGCGTGTTGTTCAAGCCAAGTCGAGAGCATCTGCGCGGCGACGGTGTAGCGTTCCGGGTCGCGGTTCAAATCGAGATGCACGGCGTTGTACGGGCTGCGCAGATGCAGCAACGTCTGCTGCTCGGTAGAAATCACGTCGTACGGAGGGGACACGACATGTTGGAGGTCGCCGACGACGGCGGGGTTATACCGTACCCCGCGAAACGGTCGAATGGTGGCCATATGAGTGCTCGTTTCTTGTTGGTCGTGCTCGTGGCTCGTGTTCGTGGCTCGTGGCTCGCTTTCCCAAGCACGAATCCCGAGCACCGATCACGAAGACCGAGCACGAGGGTTATTCATCCTTAATCGTTCGGATCGTTGAGGATCGTTTAGCGGTTGAGTGCGCGCTGGCCAATGTCCCGGCGATACTGCATCCCCGGCCACGCGATTTTGTCTACCGCCGTGTACGCTTCGGCAATGGCGTCGTGAATGCTTGTTCCGGCAGCCGTCACTCCTAAGACGCGCCCGCCTTTGGTCAGCACTGCATCTTGTGCTCTGACCGTGCCAGCATGAAAGACCATACCATTTTTCCACGACTGGAGAGCCTCAAGCCCAGAAATAATGTGGCCGGTGGTATACGTCCCAGGATAGCCTTCTGCCGCGAGCACGACACACACAGCGGGCCGTGCATCCCACACGAGCGAAACCTTGGCGAGCCGTTCGTCGATCACTGCCTCCATAACCTCGACCAAGTCAGATTGCAGGCGGAACATGAGCGGCTGGCATTCTGGGTCGCCAAACCGGGCATTAAATTCCACGACGTTCACGCGGTCGCCATCAATCATCAACCCAGCATAGAGGATGCCTTTGTAAATGATGCCGCGCCTGCGCAGTTCTTGGATTGTCGGGAGCATGATCTCTTGCACAACTCGCTCGGCCAGCTCCGGGGTGACAACTGGTGCCGGTGAGTAGGCACCCATGCCGCCGGTATTGGGGCCGCAGTCATGATCGAAGATGCGCTTGTGGTCTTGCGAGGAGGCGAGTGGCAAGACGGTCGTGCCGTCGGTAAACGCAAGAAACGAGGCTTCCTCTCCGGTCAGAAGCTCTTCGATGACCACGCGATTGCCAGCATCGCCGAACACCCGTTCGCCCATGATTTTCTCGACTGCCGCGAGCGCCTCCTCGACAGTTGTACACACCGACACGCCTTTTCCCGCCGCCAAGCCATCGGCTTTTACTACCACCGGTGCGCCGGTTTTCCGTAGATAACTCTGCGCTTCGTCGAGATCGGTAAAGATACCAAAGGCGGCAGTCGGTACACCAATCTGCTGCATCAGTTCTTTGGAGAAGGCTTTGCTGGCTTCGAGCTGCGCCGCTTGACGGTTGGGGCCGAACACCCGTAGCCCATGCGCCTCGAAGTCATCTACAAGTCCGAGACTCAGCGAGATTTCTGGTCCGACCACAGTCAAGTCAATGCCTTCTTGTTGCGCAAACTGGCGGAGCGCTACGACATTGTCTGGGGCAATATCCACTAATTCAGCCAGCGTGCCGATGCCAGCATTGCCAGGCGCACAGTACAATTGCGTGACCTGCGGACTCTGGCGGATTTTCCAGACCAGGGCGTGTTCGCGGCCGCCGCTGCCGATGACTAAGACTTTCATAAGACGTTCACTGTTAATGTCGGAAGTGCCGCATGCCAGTGAAGATCATGGCCATGCCGTGCTCATCGGCAGCCGCGATGACTTCCTTGTCACGCATACTGCCGCCCGGCTGAATGGCCGCCGTCGCACCTGCACGGGCGATGACATCGAGTCCATCGCGAAACGGAAAAAACGCATCCGAGGCGACCACCGTGCCGCGCGTGTCGAGCCCCAAGTCCGTCGCGCGTGACACCGCGATCTTCGCGGAATCTACGCGGCTCATCTGCCCGGCACCCACGCCAATCACTTGGTCGCTCTTGGCCAGGACGATGGCATTTGACTTCACGTGTTTGCTGACGCGCCAGCCAAAATCCAGGGCGCGATATTCGTCTGCCGTCGGCTGACGTTGTGTGACCACTTGGCAATCGGCGACGCGCACTACACCGAAATCGCGCTCTTGCAGCAGCATGCCGCCGACTACGTACTTCGTCTCGTATCGTGCCGGCACCGGCGCGGTGATGGCAGGAATCTCCATGAGGCGAATATTAAGCAGTCGCTTGGAAGACGCGAGCATGTCGAGCGCCGCCGCCGAAAATCCCGGTGCCAACAAGATCTCAATGAACCCTTCTTTGTAGAGTTCGAGAATTTCCTGGGCCGTGTCAGCATCGACCTCGCGGTTCAAGCCGACGATGCCACCAAAAATCGACACGGGATCGCAAGCGCGGGCTTTGCGAAAAGCCTCGGCAAGAGAAGTCGCCGAGGTCGCCACCCCACACGGGTTGGTATGTTTGATGGCGACTGCTGCGATCTCGTCGAACTCTTTCAGTAGCTCAAAAGCAGCATTGGCATCGACGATGTTATTGAATGACAGCTCCTTGCCTTGCAGTTGTCGTGCGTTAGCGATGCACGATTCGGTAATGACTGGCAGGCGATAGAAAGCCCCGGACTGATGCGGGTTCTCGCCATAGCGCAGGTCTTGCGCCTTCTCGTACTGCAAATGCAGCGTCTCGCCAAACGGCTGTCGTTGCTGCTGCTCATCGAGGCTGCCCAAGTAATCGGCAATGGCGGCGTCGTAGCGAGCGGTTAAGCGGAAGGCTTTCTTCGCCAAGGCAAATTTCTGTACCGCGGACAACGCGCCGTTCGTTTGTAGCGCCTCAATGATGGCAGGATAATCTTCTGGATCGACCACCACGCCGACATCAGCGTGATTCTTGGCGGTTGCACGTAAGAGCGAAGGCCCACCAATGTCGATGTTCTCGATGGCGTCGGCAAACGTGCAATCCGGCTTGGCCACCGTCTGCTCGAACGGATAGAGATTCACCACCACCAGATCGATGGGCTTGAGTCCATGCGTTTGCATGGTTTGTACATGCGCAGGATCGCTACGGCGGTGGAGAATGCCAGCATGAATCTTCGGATGTAGCGTCTTGACGCGACCATCGAGCATCTCCGGGAACCCAGTAAAGTCTTCGACCGGAACGACGGCAATCCCGGCATCTGCCAAAGCTTTAGCCGTGCCGCCAGTAGAAAGGATCTCAATGTCGAGTGCGGCCAACTCGCGGGCAAACTCAATGATTCCGCGCTTGTCACTCACGCTGATGAGTGCGCGGCTCACGTGTACCATGCTAGGACTCCTTGGAATTGTTCGTGGGGGCGACGTTCATGACCAGTACGATGGAGATGAGGACATACCAAAAGGCTCCAGGGTTGTAAAGGTAAATGCGCCGGAATATGGTAGGGCGCGATGACGGTCAAACTCAATGGAGAAACGCGCGAGTGCCGCGACGGCATGACAATAGCGGACTTGGTGGCTGAGCTTGGCCTTGGTGCGAAACGCATCGCGGTCGAGGTGAACCGCGACATTATTCCCCGCGAAGATTACGCCCAGCATCGCCTCCACGTGGGCGATGAAATCGAGGTCGTGCATTTCGTTGGCGGGGGATGAACACAGACGAGGACGTTATGAAAGACCCGTTCGTACTGGCAGGGAAAGAGTATCAATCGCGACTCATCGTCGGCACTGGGAAATACAAAGATTTCGCTGAAAATAAACGCGCGGTCGAAGCCTCGGGCGCGGAGATTGTGACGGTCGCGGTGCGACGCGTGAACATCACCGACTCCGGCAAGGAAAATCTGCTCGATTACATCGACCCGAAAAAATACACCATCCTGCCGAATACTGCCGGATGTTACACCGCCGACGATGCCGTGCGTACTTGCCGTTTGGCACGGGCGGCTGGTGTCGGCAATTTGGTGAAGCTCGAAGTCATCGGCGATGAAAGAACCTTGTTCCCTGACGTTCCTGCCACGATAGAAGCCGCCAAGATTCTGGTGAAAGAAGGGTTCATTGTCCTGCCGTATATCCTGGACGACCCCGTCACCTGCAAGAAGCTCGAAGACATCGGCTGTGCGGCGGTCATGCCGCTGGCGGCCCCGATCGGGTCCGGGCTGGGGATTCGCAATCCCTACAACCTCCGCATCATCCTCGAACACAGTCGCGTGCCGGTCATTGTCGATGCCGGGGTGGGGACGGCGTCCGACGCGGCGGTAGCGTTGGAGATGGGTTGCGACGCCGTGTTGATGAACACGGCCATTGCCGGTGCCAAAGATCCCATTCTTATGGCCGAAGCGATGAAGCTCGGGGTCGAGGCCGGAAGAAAAGCCTTCCTTGCTGGGCGCATGCCGAAAAAGCTGTACGCCACGGCCTCCAGCCCACTCGATGGGATGATTGAGTAGACGGTGAGGAAATCCTTATTGACTTCTGAGCTGCTCGATTCATATGGTCTCCGCGAACGATGACTCACGAAAGGGTCAAGCATGCAACTTACTCTCGAACTATCATCTGACACTGAAGTGCAGTTGCGTGAGAGCATAGCGCATAGAGATGCTGATGCTGTCCGCCGTCTGTTGGTGGAAGTCCTTACCCCGACAGTGGAAGCATTGCTACAGGAAACGCCTGCTGAGTTAACCGATGCCGAGTTTACGGTTGTAGCGGACCAATTAGCAGACGAACTAACAGCGGGCCTTGGGCCGAATGTTCCTTCTTTGTCAGACTACGCGGTGAGTCGAGCAGGTATTTATGAGGATCATCCATAGCCGTGATTTACCTCGCAGATACAAATGTTTTACTGCGATCCGCAGACCGCACTCACCCGGTTCACCCAATTGCCCGTGCGGCAGTCCGTAAGCTACGTATCAGCGGACACAGCGTGTGCGCCACACCACAGAATTTTGTCGAGTTTTGGAACGTCGCGACTCGGCCTATCGAAAGAAACGGGTTCGGATTGGTACCTGCTCATGCCGACCGACTGCTACGTCTTGTGGAACGGCTTTTTCCTTTGCTGCCGGATTCACCGGCAGTGTACGCCGAATGGCGTCGCCTTGTCGTTTCCTTCGGAGTTTCCGGAGTCCAAGTACACGACGCTCGCATTGCTGCTGCCATGATTGTTCACGGCGTGACGCATATCCTTACTTTCAACACAACTGATTTTGCCCGCTACGGAACGAGAGGAATTATCGCTGTGGACCCGACCTCTGTGTGAGTGAGATACGGATACGATAAGGAACTGGTCATTGCCCGCAAACGGCTGAAGGAGGTGCGCCGTGAAAACGCATGATGAAATGATTGGCGCGTGGAAAAAGGACCCGGCGTTTCAGAAAGCCTATGACGCTTTGGGAGAAGAGTTCGCCTTGTTTGACGAATTGTTCAAAGACCGCAGCATCCGCCGAGAGCAGACGGGCAAGCCTAGTCAAAGGTCAGCACCTCACGAGGCCTCGTGAGGTGCGGTCAGCCTAACCCGCCCGCTTCCTTGTCTTGCCGTCCGTTTGCAGTTCCAACCGACGCATAGTCTCTCACCCCCATGCCTGACTTCCGCCTCTATTTCGTGACCGACCGTAAACAGACGAATGGCCGTCCGCTCGTCGAGGTCGTGCATGCCGCCTTGGATGGCGGGCTGCAAGCTGTCCAGCTTCGTGAGAAAGATTTGGAAGGTGGCGAGCTGTACCGCCTCGCCTCGGCACTCCGCGAGCTGACCGCTCGCTATCAAGCGAAGCTGCTCATCAATGATCGCCTCGACGTAGCCTTGGCTGTAGATGCTGACGGTGTCCATCTCGGACAGGCTTCTGTACCTGTCTCTACTGCTCGCCAATTACTGGGGCTTCAAAAACTGATTGGCGTTTCGACTCATTCGCTGGACGAGGTTGCTGCGGCGGCAGGTGCAGATTTCGTGGTGTTCGGTCCAGTGTATTTCACCCCTTCGAAAGCCGAGTACGGCGACCCTCAAGGTATCGATCAGCTCCGCGCGGCAGTACAACACAGCCGAATGCCGGTGCTCGCTCTCGGCGGTATCAAGCTGGCACAGATTCCCGAAGTGCTGGCTACCGGTGCTCACGGGATTGGGGTGATTACCGCCATTAGTGCGGCGTCGGACCCGACGCAGGCCACGCGGAAGCTATTAGAAAATCTCGCCTCGTTCAGAGGCTCGCACTGAGGCCGTGCTCCGCCTCGGCTTCGCGCGGTGGAGTTTCCAGCTCATATTTGTCGATCTTGCGATAGAGCCGTTGGCGATCAATCGCCAACAGGCGGGCGGCTTCGTTTTTATTGCCGTGACTCTTGCGTAGCGCGGTAGCGATGAGGGACCGCTCCATCGCTTCGAGAGTTGGCAATTCGGCAAACTCCTGAAAGTTCAGGGGCTTTTCCTCGAAGCCAACAATGGAGACCGGCAAATCCGCTAGGGTAATCTCCGTGCTTTGCGAGAGGGCAAAGACGCGTTCGATGACGTTTTGTAATTCGCGGATGTTGCCCGGCCACGGATAGGCGAGGAGCTTGTCGAGCGCTGCCGGGGCAATGCGTTTAGGTTCGACGTTGTACTCTTTGCTGAAGGTGGCAATGAAATGCTCGATCAGGAAGGGAATATCGTCGCGACGCTCGCGCAACGGCGGCAGGTGAATCGGCACGACACTGAGGCGATAAAAGAGATCGTCGCGAAACGTTCCTTTTTTCACTTCCTCTTCGAGGTTGCGATTGCTCGCCGCGATCAAGCGGACATCGACCTTCACCGGTCGGCTCGATCCCAGAGGCGTGACCTCTTTTTCTTGAATAGCGCGGAGAAACTTGACTTGCAGCGCCAGCGGAATCTCGCCGATTTCATCGAGAAAAAGTGTCCCACCATCAGCGGACTGAAAGACGCCGTTGTGGTCGGCGATCGCGCCGGTGAAAGCCCCGCGCCGATGCCCGAACAATTGGCTATCCAGTAATGTCTCCGACATCGCCCCGCAATTGATGGCGATAAAAGAACGCTCTGCCCAGGGACTCTTCTGATGAATCGTGCGCGCGACCAGCTCTTTGCCGGT
>SXGS01367719.1_pt1 | contig 20919 bp, 13 predicted proteins | sample 3174681 | NCBI WGS metagenome assembly SXGS01 (sample SAMN11356861, study PRJNA531348) | freshwater metagenome | isolation source: freshwater sample F1-80 | place: China: Fuxian Lake, Yuxi | collected 2017-12-25 | reverse complement strand
TGCTCGGTGTCGAGATCGCAGAAGGTGTTCAGGATTCCGCTGTTGTCGAAGCCGTGGCGGCCCCTGAAGCTGATGACCGGCATGGCAAGGGAGCCAGTGCTGCCCGTGAAGAGCGGCATGTAATAAACCGGACCCGTCAGCCGCGACGGCTGAAGCACGTAGAGCCGGGTGGTGTTGTCCGGATCGCCGGGAGGCGTCGCGTCGAGGATGGGGGACAGCACGACCTGCGCGGGCATGAGTGCCGCGCAAAATGCGACTGCCACCAAGAGAGCGGATCGGGCCATGATGGCTCTCCATGCCGGAGCCGCTCGCACCCACAGGGACTTCCACCCCGCGGGGGCGGGATGTGCCAGAAGTCCTTGATGGAGAGGAGCGGAACCAAGCAAGGTTGGGGGTTTGCTCATGAACCTATCACCCCATAGCGGGGGGAGCGCAAACATTATCCGACCTGACGGAAATGCCTCCCGGGCCGGGCGATGCGCTGCGGGCGGAATCAGCTCCCGGGCCAGAGGTGGGTGAGCGGAGATCCGGTTGGGCAAGTCGGGGCCGGGAGGACAAACCCCTGGCTCCAGAGCGCCGCGAGTCGGAGGGCGAGGTCTGGTGCGTGGGGGGAATTGTCGCGGATCGCGAAGCGAAGGCGGCCGAAACCACCAAAGGCTGCCGGTCCGGAGAGCGCACCTGCTTGCGCGGGCACAGTAGTGCCACCGTTGGCGAGACAGAAGGGTGAGGTCAGCGTGACAACCGGTGCGGTCGGCGCACAGGCCGTCGGCCCCGCACCCGGAAGACAGATGTGTGCGAGGGCGCAAACGAGGATGGTCCCGCCCGAACCGCCGCCGCCCGTGCCGGGGATGCAGACGGGCAACACCGGCCCCGCGCCCGCAACCGGGAACACGTCGAGTCCGATCTGCCCCGCTTCACCATTGCAGCGCAGCACAGCGCCCGCGCTCAACTCCATCACGCAATTCGCGAGCAGCACCAGCGCGCCGCCGCCGTTGCCGCCGCGCCCGCCCATGGATTGCGCTGGCACGAACAACGCCGTGGCTCCGCCGCCGCCGCCACCACCGGAACCGCCGAAGAGCTTGCCCGTGCCGATGCCGTCGCCGCCACCGAGGGATGCGAAATCCGCAGCGGTGCTGCCATAGATGAAACAATCGAGAATAGGCGTGCCAGCCACAATCGGACTCGGAGTGCTGTTGCCGAAGTAGCTGCCGCCGCCGCCACCAGGCACAGATGCGCTGAGACCATTCGCGCCGACGCTGGCATAGCCACCACCACCACCACCGCCACTCTGGAACCCGAAGGGCGCAGCAGCAGTGCCGCCGAAACCCTGAGTCGCCAAAGCCGGGAGAATCGTGACGCGATCCGCCGGCACATCGCCTGCATAGCCCGCGAGGGCTGTCGCGAGCAGCGCGAAGGCTGGAGCCGGAAGCGTGAGCTGAGCCGGAGGACCAGGGCGTCCGCCTCGTCCGCCGCGTCCGGCACCCGCAGGTGCGAAGGTCTGCTCCACGCGAGTCCGCCAAGGCTGCGAGGATTGCAGCGCTTCGGGCACCAATGCACCGCCATCGAGATTCATGAGCGCCGCGCTCGCGAAGCGGTCATGCGACGCGAGCACCAGAGCGTGATTACCCACGGGCTCGAATACGAAGCGCCCACCCGCATCGCGACTGAAGCCAGCAGCCTTCACGATCACACGCAGTGGCACGTTGGCCGGAACCACGCGTGTCAAACCCGCAGGTTGGGTGGCATCGAGCGCCGGATCAGCGACGAGCCCTGGATACGGCAGCGTGAATGTGGCCGGGAGGTCGATCTCTTCGAAGAAGAATTGCCGTGCCGTGCCATCGCCGTTGCGCGTGTTGAAGAGCAGGATGAACTCGTAATTCGTATTGGCGGGAAGCGTGCTCGCAAAGGTGTCCGCAAATCGATCCGCCTGCGGTGCGGGATTGGCAACCAGAGCCAAGGCGGGTGCATCGCCTGGATTCACGCCGGGCAAAACCATGCCGGTGGCGAGCAGTTGCAATGCCACCTCATCGAGTTGCGGCAGGCTGGCCGGAGCAGTGATGACTGAGGTGTCCACGAAATCCGGTGCAACCGTGAGCTGGCCGAGAACGGTGGCGTCGCGTCCATCCGGATTGAAGACCTGCACGGTGAACGGCGTGCTGGTACTCACAACCTGCGCCGGAGCTTCGACAAGCAACTCCGTTTCTGAAACCAGCGTGACGCGAGGCGCGAAGCGGTCGCCGAAGAGCACGGCCGGAATGCGCATGTTCGCGAGGGACAGCGTATTGATGACGCCCGCCCCATTGGCGCAGCCGGAGTAATCCGCCGTCGTGGTGCCGTACTCCGTCGAGAAGAAGTTGCTGCCGAAGATGCGCAGCTCGCGGCACCCCGACGCGGGAATGATGCGCGGGAAGAGGCTCGTGACCACCGGCGGCTGATCGTCGCGCACCAGCACCGAGCAGATCGCCAATGATGTGCTGCAGGGCGTGCCCGGCGCGCAGGGCGCGCTGGTGATGGGTGTGACATTCCCATTGGCAACACACGGCGGGTTCTCAAGGCTGAGAGTGCGCACACCATTCTCGGGACGCACCAAGCCGCTGGAGACATGCCCCGGCCACGTACCCAGCATCACTCCCGCCGAGATCGGCGCAACAGCCGTGATCTGCACGCCCTCAAGCAGCGCTCGCGTGGGATAGAAAGTCCCGGGTGGCACGGTGGCGGCCGTCGCAAGCGGACTCGTCGCGGTGAGATAGCCACTGCCGCTGAGAGTCAATGGATGGCTCACCTCGTTGAGCACCAAGTGCGCGCCTCCGCCGAGTGCAGGTGACAGAGTCGAGAGTGGCCCGCCGCCGGAAAGCACGGGCGGCTGCTCCCACACATTCACGACCAGTGGCAGGCTCACTACCTCGTCCACATTGGTGACGCGCACTTCCACAGGACCGGAGCAGAAGGTCGGCCACACAAAAGTGATCGTGGTGCCCCCGGCGCCGACATTTCCGGGCGCAACCACTTGGGTCCATGTGAGCGATGGATTGGACGCACTGCGAATGTTGACGCTCGCACCGTTCAAGAAACCGCTGCCTTGCAGCGTGCGCCAGACGCCACCGACGGGCGGCAGAAACAAATCGTTGATGCCAACGACAACCGGCGTCACTCCCGAGAGATAGAGGTATTGCATCGGCGCCGGATGCAGAGAACCCGCGGGCGAGATGCCGTTGTGATTGCGGTACGTCACATCCACGAGGCCGGCCGTGGTGAAAGGCGGATTGGTCGGCTGCGGGCGCGGCGGGGCAAGAACCATCAACGAATTCGCGGAGAGGACTTGCATCACGGTCACGGGAACGCCGCCAAAGAGAATCTCCGGCGGATGACTGATCCATGTGGATTGCGGCAGGAAGTTCGTGCCGCTGAGCGTGACCACGCTGCCACCAGTCTCCGGGCCGGAGGGCCGCACGACTCCCGTGCCTGACGCGAATTGAGGCGACAGGTTGCTCAGCGAAGGCTCGAAGCCCGCCGCTGCGGGATCGATCACATTCAAGCGCACCGCATTGCTGATGAGCAACGGGTTGCCGGGAATGTCGTCGCAATAGCCCTGCAAGACGAGCGTAGGGAGCGGCACTCCCCACAACGGGCCGAACAGATGCGCGCCGAGGTTGAGAGGGATGGTGCTCGTGCTGCCCGGCACGCCACTGAACATGGGTGCCCATGGCATGCTGAAGGAATCAAAGAGAAGCGTGGCTGGTGGCGTGCCTCCGAGTGCGAGGAACACAGGGCCTTCGGGGAACAGGGTGGGCGCCACAGCTTCGGCGCCGATCCAGAGCGAGATGCGGCGCGGGAGCAATTGTCCTCCCGGACCTGCGGACGCGGTGGAGCTGAGTGAGAGTTGCAGCGCTTCCGTCCGCACGATGTTCGTGAGCACCGCCGTCGTGCCCGTTGGCCCTGTGTTGAGGCTCGCAGGATGCGGAGCATTCAGCGAGAGCGTGAACGTCGCCTGTGCGCTGAGCGGCGCGAAGCTGACACATGCGAGGCACACGGCGCAACAGAGAAAGCTGTTCATGAATCTGCGCATGTCAGTACCCCACCGTGCCCGCAGCAGGCGTAATCGTGGCCGTCGGTGAAATAATGAGACTCAGCGCGGGGAATGCGCTGTTCGCTGGCAAGGCAAAGCGGAAGAGGCCGCTGCTACCCGTTCCGCCATCATTCACGCCGCCTGTGCCACCGAGGCCACCTGCACCGCCGCTCCCATTCGCCGTGGCAGCATTGCCAAAGGCGATGCCCCGGATGGACTGCAACAACACCGCGCCGCCGCTGCCCCCACCGCCACCACCGCCCGAGCCATTGGTGCCGACCGCACCGACGCTGCCGACTTCGCCGCGCACGTTGATGCTGCCGATGATGTTGATGTTGGAGTCCGCCATGATGGCCAGCGAACCCGCGCCGCGTCCGCCCGCACCGTTGAATCCAATCTCCGCGAGCGGCGGCGGATTGAGAGGATTGAAAGGTGTCGGTGTGCCGAGCCCACCCGCGCCGCCACCTGAACCGGCGGGCGGCCAGAAATTCTCCATGAGTGTCGCGCTGCCGAGCACTGGAATGGGCAGCGCCGGGAATCCGTAGTTGAGGCCGCCAGCGCCGCCGAAGAGCGAGCCTGCGAGGCCTGCGGCGCCATTCGTACCCATGCCGCCGCCGCCACCGCCACCCGCATCAGGCGTCGCGTGCCAACCGCCGAGTCCGCCTCCGCTGTAGAAGAACGCCGTCATGGGGTCGAAGGCCGAGAGCCCGCCGTTGCCCTGGAACGGATCTTGTGCAGCGAGGGTGAGTGCCGTTGCGGCCGCGCCCCCTGCGACCGCGCCAGCGCTCAATTGTCCCGGCAGGGAGTCGCCATCCAGATTGATGACCCCGGAGATGTTCGCGTTGCCACGGCAGCGAATGAGCAGTGGCGCAGAACCGGTGGCAGTGATGGTCACGCCCGCGGGGATGTCGAGATCGCCGGTGAAGGTGTAGACGATGGGCGTGGCAAGAGTGCCCGTATTCACGGTTCCCGTGACGATGGGGAAGGTGTTCGCCGTGGTGCTGGCGAGTGATGGATAAAGCCAGAAATCGTCGCCGCTCCCGGAGGTCACCTGCCCATCCGGGTTCGTGACCACGAGATTCACTTGCATGGGCCACGGCCCGCCAAGAGAACTCGCGTCCGGCAGCGTGCCAGCCATGGCCGTGCCACCCAACATCATGAACGGATTGGTGAGCGGCAGAAGCGTGGCGCCGGATTGAAGCGCCAGCGTCGGCATCAAGCCGGGTTGGTACGGCGCAAAGACAGTGGCCGTCGTGAAGAAGTTCGTGCCCGTGATGGTGACGAGTTGCCCGCCCTCGAAGCGCGCGCAGTTGTTGGGCCCGATGAATGTCACAGCGGGCGGATTCGTGGCACGATAGAGGAATGCGTTGCCGGGCTCGCCGGAGGTGATCGCCGCAAAGGTCTTGTGCGGGTTCAGTCCCGGATTGAGGCAAAGAGTCGGAGTGATCTGGAAGTGCTTCGTCCCGCAATTGGACAATCCAGCAGCCGTGGGCCCGATGGGGTTCAAGCCCGGCGGGAAGGCGGGCAGCGTTGCATTGATGGCGAACTGACCGGGCGCCGGAATGGTGACGCTGTTCACGGCGACAGGGAGCACTGCGTCGGTGCCGAGAATGTTGCTGCCGACATTCAACTGAAGGACGCCAAGTGTGCTCTCAAGAGCCGTGTGCGCACCTTCTACAGGGCAGGTCCCCGAAATGGTGACAGCGGCTGGAGCGCCCTCGGTGACGCTCGCGGGTGTGACACTGGTCACTTGAATGGCGCCGAGCACGGGTGCGAATACGACATAGTCCGTTGCGGGCGCTGCAACCGTGCTTTGGCGCGGCGACGGCGCCACATGGTCGCGATTGCGAATCACGATGTCATGCACGCCCTGCGGCAGCGCCGGAGCAAACACCAGAATGATGTTGCCGCCGCCGAATACCGTTGCGGGCAGAGGCGTGCCTCCGATCATCACTTCGGCACCACTCAGGAAATTCGCGCCATTGATGGTGAAGGTGCAGGGTTGTCCGGTGATGGCGGCGCGCGGTGCGGCGGAGTTGAATTGCGGCTGGATATTGGATTGCAGTATCAATGAGAGCGGCTGGGCATACGGTTGCGCAGCGGTTGTCGATGCGGCATTCAAGGGGTTGTTCGGATAGAGACCGGAATTCGCATAGCTCACCGTCACGACCACGCCGCCTGCGCTGCTGTTCGGGGGCAGCGTCGCGGCGCCAATGAACGGCGGTGCAGTGACGAGCAGCGCGGGAGTGATGGCCGTGCCGGGATTCACATCCACCATGGTCACAGTCACTGCGGGCGCGCTCGCGCCACTTGCGACGGAGGTGAAGGTCACCGTCGGCAGGACCGTGGCATCGGGGAGCAGCCCGGTCCCTTCCATCAGGATCTGTGCTGTCGTGCCCTCGCTCCAATAGTGCACTGAGAACTGCGTCAGTTGCGGCGTGGTTGCGGGTTCATCGACCAGCACGTCCGCAGGCGTGCTGAATGCGAAAGCCTCTCCGCCCGGTGCGATGAAGGGATTGCGCAGCACGAGCGCCTGGATGCGGAAGGTCGAGGGCAGTGTCGCGCCGAAGTTCCCCGGGATGAGAAGCGTGAAACTCACGCCGCCGCTTGCATCGGTCATGAGCGGATAGCCGCCACCGAAGATGCCGATGCCGTCGAAGGGGCCGAAGGGTTGGATGCTGGCGGGGATGATGGCGAGCGCGCCAGTGATGCCGGGTGTCGAGACGCCCGCCATGGCGCCGCCCATGAAGAGGGTCACCGGGCGGAAGGGTTCGGCGCCCGTGAGAGCGAGGGTGATCATCTCGCTGCGGATGAACGGCGCTGCGCTGCCATCGAAGGCCGAGGTGATGGAAAGCGATTGCGCGGCGAGACATCCGCCCACGCAACCGAGCAAGAGGAGCATCCTGAGCATGGGCAAGTTCCGGTCCTCGGGCCTGCTGGTGCCCGCTGGACTCCTTCCCATCCTAGTGATGGCACAGCACTTCCGCCATGCCCGGGGGCGCTTTCGCTGACGGCCGATTTCAGGCACAATCGGCGTCGCGCGTATCCCCATGACCTTGAGCCACGACCCTGTGATTTTCCCGCGAAGCGGTGAGCAGCTCTCGATGAGTTGTTCCGGGGTCCTCGGCATGAAGTGCGCGCAAGATCGCAAGCGAAGCCGGGGTTCCAAGCAGCAAACCTGCATTGCACCACATCCCGCTCGCCAGAGGTTCACGTGGATCGACAAGTCAAAGGACGTGGCGCCATGGTCGGCATGGCGCTGGGTGAGGCCCGCGGCACACCATTCAGCGGGTTGAGCTCGGAGAACATCCGCGCCCAGGGGGGCATCCCCCTGCAGATCGCGGACCCGAAGGAATTCCAGCTGAAGGAACAGGCGGTGCGCATTCAGCGCGGCGTCTACGAAGACGACACGCAGGGCGCGCTCTGCGTGAGCGACACGTTGCTGCGCGAAGGGCGCGTGAATCCGGAGTCGCTCCGCATGCGCTTCATGGAACTTGCGCAGCCCGTGCCGGGGCACCTCTTCGGCAGCTGGCGCCGCCCGCACAGGAATATGCGCGTTTCCGTGCGCCGCATGATGGAGGGCAAGCCGCTTCCTGAGTGCGCCATGCCGAGTGCCGGCATGGGAGCGGCAGCGCGCGGCGTACCCATCGGCATCATGATCCAGGACGACGAGGATCTGGTGCGTGCGTGCATCGGCGCCACCTCGCTCACCCACTCAGACCCGCGAGCCATCGCGGCCACGGTGGCCGTTGCGGGTCTCGTGCGCGCCGCCATGGGATCCACCGTGGACGACCTCGATGCGGATGACGCCTTCGAGGACGTGCTTGAAATCGTGCGTCTGGCTGAAGCGCGCATTTCGGAAGCCCGCGGCGGCGCGAAAGTGCCTGAGAATTGCCTCCTTTCCACGGCCATCGACGCCATCGCGGACCAGTTCGACAAACCGCTCGGGCAGGTCTTCGCAGGCATCGTCGAGCGCAGCAACGCGTGCGCGGCGCGGAAGATCACCAGCGTCAGCGGCGGCTTCGCCACCGCGGCCATTCCTGCACTCATGCACATGCTGCTCACCGATTTCGACAACTTCGCAGACGGCCTCGACGGCGTGCTTGCGGAGGGCGGAGGTACCGACAATTTCGGCGCCATCGCGGGTGCGTTCCTTGGCGCACTGCACGGGGAACCCTCCATCCCGCGCCAGTGGCTGATGCACCTGCCGAGCATTCCGGAACTCGAACTCCGCGGTGCCGCGCTCGCCGGTGCCAAGGGCGCAATGCTCACGCCCATCCTCATCCTTGAGGCGCAGATCACGCGGCCTGTGAAGAGCGAGATCAAGAAGACGGCCTCCAAGCGTTTCCGCGGCAAGCTCGGTTACCGCCAGCGCATGCAGGCGAAATCCGCGCGTCGCAAGCGTCTCGGGCAGCACATGCCGGGCCCGGGTCAGCATTTCGAGGACGAAGGGCCGCGCAGGCCTCCGCCGCGCGGGCCATACCCGGACGGGCCGCGCGGCGGCCCGCCGAGAGATTGGTGATCCGGAACATGGTTGAGCACAGATGACCGCTCATCCTGATTTTTCGCGCTTTGAAACACACGCGGCCAGCGACATCGGTCGCGTGCGTGCGGAGAATCAGGATTGCTGCGGGGTCATCTATTCGCCCGCGGGAGTGCTGCTCGCCGTCTGCGATGGCATGGGCGGCCACGAGGGCGGTGGCATTGCAAGCAAGTTGGCGATGGAGGCGCTGCAGAACGGATTCAAGGAGTTCCACTCGGGGAGTCTCGCGCGCGATCTCGAAAGTGCCGTGTACGAAGCGGGCCGCACCGTGCGCAGTGCAGCGCGCGAGAGCCACAGGCTGCGATCCATGGGCACCACCTGCGTCGCGGCACTCATTGGCGCGGACAACAGCGCTCATATTGCGAATGTTGGCGACAGCCGCGCCTATCTCCTGCGCGGAGGCGTGGCGGCGCAGATCACGCGCGATCACACGGTCTACGAGGAGCAGCAACGCAGTGGCGTGCAGTTCATGGCTGAGAACACGGACGCCTTGCGCCATGTGCTCACACGTTGTCTCGGCATGGATGCCAGCCTGCGCGTGGACATGTTTGAAGTGTCACTGCAGCCCGGGGACATGCTGCTGCTCTGCTCCGACGGACTCATGGCGCATGTGCCCGATGAGGATTTCGCCGAGGCCTTCGAGGACGCCGATCTCGCCACCGGCACAAAGATGCTCATCGAGTGCGCGAATGCCCGTGGCGGCTGCGACAATACATCCATTGTCGTGCTTCGCTGGGCCGTGCGCACAGAGCAGGAGCCGGGCATTGTGGAGGCAATCGCGGTGCAGTCTGAACCACTGACCGCGACGAACTCCGTGGGCAGCGCGCCTGCAGGTGATGCCGCAAGCAGAGGCGGCGGAGCGCCGTGCGCAATGCACGAGGCAACGCGGACACATGTCTCGGACGGACTGCGCATGGCAGGAGCTGTCGTACGTGCACGACCAGGTGTCGTGCACAGACACACCTTGCCGCTGTGGTTCCGTATTCTGAAGCCGACCGCCTACGCGTTGCTCTTCGCGTGGATCGGACTGCTGCTGTTCGTGACGTTCTTCATGTGGAGACAACGATGACCAAGTTCATGCTCTACGGTATCGGTGCGGGCGCCATCGGCCTGTTCGTGTTGCTGAAGTGCTTCTTCCCCTGATGCTGAGCCCTGAGGGTGCGGTCGCACCTTCAAAGCTCATGCGTTGATGGAACCCGCCGCGCGAACTGTGCGGGCCATTCAAGGCGCGCGGGGTGCCGCGTCGTCACCCGCCGTGCAGACGAGATGGCAGCGTGACGGTGCCAGAGCGGAGTATGCAGCCGGAAGCAGCATGAGCATCGAAGCTGCACTGCCAACGGCGAGATGCAGCAGCCGCGCGGCGGCGCCCCCGCCGCGTGGTGCGCCACGGAGCGCATCAAAGAACGCCCGCTGAGGCAGGCCAGCCGCGTCCAGCGCGGACTGGCTCCATCCCAACCACTCGTATTCGAATTCCGGCCCGAGTGTGTCGCGCGCCGTGAACCCAGCAGCGCGCAAGGTCTGCAGTAGTGAAGTCGGGGAGAAGTGGTGTCTGTGCCTCGGGACGTCGAGGTGCAACCAGTGTCGACCGAAGGTGCGTGCGGCGAGAGAACGAGCATCCGGCACCGCGACGAACAGCGCGCCCGCGGGATGCAGCAACGCCCGGCATTCACACAGCAATCCCACTGGATCATCAAGGTGCTCAAGACTGTGCCAGAGCGTGATGGCACCGAAAGGCGCATGCGCTGCGGCATCATCCAGCGAGGTGCCAACGTTGAGCTGCTCCAGCGCCGCAGCGCGCTGTGCGCACTCGGTTCCAGCCACCTGCCAGCCCGCGCACTGTATGACGCGGAGGAATGCTCCATCACCGCAGCCGATATCGAGCACGCGGCGCGGCGCGCCAGTGTGCGTGAAGCGCTGCACCCAGCGCGCGCGGCGCCGAGCACACCAGCCGTCCGTGAAGGCGTGCCGATTCATGCCGTAGTTGCCGCCGTGGGCAGTGCTGCGTGCGGGTTCGGGCGTAATCGTCACCCCATGGCCACACGCCGCGCATCCGAGCACCGCGAAGGATTGCGATGAATCTGGCGCAGCAACAAGGGTGTGACGCGACAGGAGCGGGCCTGCGCACACGGGGCACGAAAAATGGCCGCCGGTGCCGCTCATGGATTCCGCGCGAGGGGCGAGGGAGCGTCACGAACATCCGAGGGGCGCGTCGCCAACGCGAGCCGCCGCCCGTCGTCGCGAAGAATCGCGGGCCGCGAGAAACCCCAACGCGCCAGCCGCCAACGCAGACTGCCCCACACCACACCGGCGCCATAGCGGAGCGACGCAGCGGCCGAGATGCTTGACGACTCCGCCGTGTAGCGCGTCGGGCAGGTCACCTCGGCGATGCCCCACCCGCGCCACAGGACTTGCAACAACATCTCGTGATCGAACACGAAGGTGTCGGCGTTCTCTTCGAGAGGCAGCGTCTCCAAGACCTTCCGCGAGAAGGCGCGGTAGCCGGTGTGGAACTCGCTGAGCTTGGTTCCGAGGACGAGGTTGTCGAAGAGCGTGAGGGCGCGATTGGAGAGGTAGCGCCAGAGCGGCATGCCACCTGCCACCGCGCCGCCTCCGAGGATGCGGCTGCCCAGCGCCACTTCGAAATGTCCGCTGGCGATGCAGCTCGCCAGCGCTGGGATGAGCTTGGGCGTGTACTGATAATCGGGGTGCAGCATCACCACGATGTCCGCGCCGCGGCGGAGCGCCTCGCGGTAGCAAGTCTTCTGGTTCGCGCCGTAGCCGCGCGTCCGCTCATGCACGAGAGTGTGGATGCCGAGGCGCTGCGCGAGGGCCACCGTTGCATCGCTGCTGCCGTCATCCGTGAGCAGAACATCGTCCACCACGTCGCGCGGAATCTCCGCGAGCGTACGTTCCAGCGTGGCGGCGGCGTTGAGGCCGGGCATCACCACGCACACCTTGAGACCGTTCATCATCGGAGGCTTGCGTTTCAGCCGTATGATAGCCACGCGAATGTGCACTCTGGGCGACTTCAATGCGCGCGCGCACCGTTGGCTGATGCTGGCGCTGTTCGGGCAGTTGCTCCTTCTTTGGAGTCTGCCCCTCACGTCCAGCCTCTGGCTCGACGAAACCGTGACCTGGTGGATGGCGTCCGGCTCATTCGAAACGCTCTGGCAGCGCGGCAGCGAGTTCAGCGGCGGCAGCCCTGTGCCGTGGATCCTGCCGTGGGCCTCCATGAAGCTCTTCGGCAGCAGCGAATGGGCGCTGCGCCTGCCGTCGCTTCTCTGCATGGCGGGCGCAGTGCTGGTGGTCGCGGCCATCGGACGCCGGCTCTTCGACCGCGGCACGGGCTTCTTTGCAGCAGCGGTCTTTGCGTTTCATCACGTGGTGCAGTTCGAAGCGCGCAACGCGCGAGCCTACGCGCTGGCCATGCTCGGTGCGGCTCTCGCAACGCTGGCGTTGCTGCGCTGGTTGGAGCGGCCGGGGTTCCTGCGCGCCGTTACCTACGGCGTATGCGCTTCATTGACCGTGCTCGCGCATTTCATGTTCGGCGGCATTCTCATCGTGCATGCCGCATGGGTGCTGGTGTTCCGTGGTGTGCGTGGCCCGTGCTGGAGTATCCGCGAGATCGCAGTCCTCGCGCTCGCGACGCTCGCCGGTCTTGTGCCGGCCATCGGGCTTTTCCTGGATGTGGGCGCGCGGGCCTCGGGCTTGATGGTGAGCGGCGTTCCCTACATCGAGGCGTTGCTGCGAGAACTCGCACCGCACGCGACTGTTGCCGCCGCACTCATCGGTGTGATCGTCCTCGGTGTGCTCGGCCGCCTGCGCCGTGACGCCGCCGCGCCTCCGCTGGCGCGACGGGTGCTGCTCGCGCTGGCGTTGCTCTTCGTTCTGCCCCCCATCGTGCTCTTCGTCGTTTCGCGCTGGACCGCGTGGCAGGTCTTTCTGCCGCGTTATGCGAGTTGGCACGCCATCGGCTTTGCACTGCTTGTGGGTTGGTGTTGGCGACAGGTTGCGGGACAGGGCTCGCGCATCCTGTTGGTGGTTGTTCTCTGTGTCATGGGCTCAGGCGCATTCCTCACCCGCAGCCATTTCGTGAATGAGTGGCGTGGGGTGAGCGCCGCCGTTTCCGTGGAACTCGAGCGTCATCCGGGGGCGCCGCTGCTCGCTCACACTGGATTGATCGAATCTCTCGACGCGTCCTTCGTGCGCGACCCGGAGAAGAGCGCGTATTTGCTCGCACCCTTCGCGGCCTATCCCGTGCCGTCAGGGCATGAACTGAAGGCCCTGACGTGGAATGCACACACGCTGGACGCGCAGGTCTTGCTCGAAGAACTTGCACTCTGGCTCGAACGCGAGCACAAGGCCTTTGTGCTGGCAAGTCGCGACACCAACGAGCCGGGCTTCTGGCCCTTCTTCCGTGGTCGCCTCGGCCCACTCGGCTGGAAAGACCGCCGTCTAGAGGACATTCGCGGCAACATGATTGCTGTTGTGTTCGAGAAACTGCCGTGAACGCTGAGTCACAACTAGCGAGCTTCTTCTCGAAGCACAAACCGGCGACGGTCAAGATCGGCAAGGCGCTGCGCCTCAAGCTGCGTGCTCGGCTGCCGGGCCTGAACGAGCTTGTGTATGTGTATGAGCGTCGGGAATCGTTGGTGATCTCGTACTCACCGACCGGAAACGGCATGGAAGGGATTTGCGCGCTCGCGTTGTCGCCGAAGGGAGTCCAACTGCACTTCGGGAAAGGCGCATTGTTGTCGAAGTCGGATCCGAAGAAGCTCTTGCAAGGCCAAGGCAAGACGGTGCGCCACATCGTGCTGAGCAAGTTGGCGGATTACAGCCGCGCAGAAATCGAAATACTGCTGGCTGCGGCCGTGAAGCTCGCGAAGCTGCGCCTTGATGCGGGCACGCAGGGATCGGTGATCATCAAGACTGGGGGCCAGAAGAAGCGCGAGCGTCAGACGACGCGCGGGACTCGACCAACCGCCGTGCGCCGGTCGGCAAGACCTCGACGCTGATCTCAGTCGATCAAGCGCACGGGCGCATTGCGGTAGCGGGCGAGGGTCAGGCCGAGTTCTTCGCCGCGGACAGCGTGATGGGCATTGGCGGTGCCGGAGCCGAGACCCGCGATGCCGTCCGCAGCGAGGAGGAGATCCCAGCCGTGGGCGCTGTCTTCAATGATCCATGCGGAGACGGAATGTGCGGCACGGCTGGTGAATGGGCGCGGAGACAGGCCGATGCGCCATGTGAGGACGATGTTGCCCGCTGTTGCGAAGCGGGGCGGATGTTCAGAAGGAAGGCCGGGTGAGGTATCGAGCAGTACCGCCGCAGAGTCCGGGGCGCTGCGTATTCCGAGCACAGGCCGGGCGGAAGCGAGGCCCGCCGCCGGCGCGATGAGGAGCTGCCCGCCGCTGGCGATGAGCCGCTCGCGCGCATGTGCGAAGGCGGGTCTGGCAATGAGCACGAGATGATCCGCAGCGACAAGTGCCGGCGCGAGATCGGTATGCAGCCAGCCGCCATTCGTTGCGGGTTCCGCGAGCACGAGACGCGCGAGCCCGCGTGCATGGATGGCGGCAGCTTCAACATCGGCGGCCGTTGGTGCAGCGGTTGCAATGCCGGAGGGTGCAAACCACCACCAAGCGCCGCCGCCCACGAGCAGGGCTGCAATGAGGATGGTGAGGCTGCGCGTGCGCAACGAGTGCGTGCGTCGAGGGCGCCATCCATTGGTCGAGCCGTCTCTGCGTGAGGCAAAGCGGTTCGGCGCGTCGGCATCCACAGCGGCCATGGTGGCGAGCAAGTCCTCAGGCAATCGGGACTCACCGCTGAGTGAAAACACGAGCCGGGGCCCCTTGCGTCCCAGTCCGATCACATCGCCTTCGACAAGTCGTTCGCGACGGATGCGCTGGCCATTGAGCCATGTGCCATTCAGGCTGTTGCAATCCACGAGTTCAAAGCCACTTTCTGTGCGGCGCACGTCACAATGCTGCAGGCTGACACCGCGGTCCTCCTTCGTGATGAGAGCGCAGAGGTTGTCGAGACTGCGGCCGATGGTGACACGCTCACCCTCAAGCGGGAGCACGATGCCCGCGCGTTCGCCGTCGGCGTGTTGGAGGAAGAAACGCACCCCGCTGGAGGGTTCCGGGACTGGAGTCATGGCCTTGAGTCCGCGTTGACCGGTGCCCGCCTTGACGACATGAGACCGAACGCGAAACGCATGTTCATTCTATAGTGAAATGAAACCGGGCTTGCGGAGCATCCCGTCGGGGCGTGACAAGGGGCAAAGGGCGCCGGCAGCGCGGCTTCGCCGGAACGCGTGCACCAGCCACGGGCTGCGGATATCCTGCGCGCCAGAGACCCAACCATGACCTGGCACCGCGGCGCTTGCATCGTCTTCCTTTCCGGCTTCGTGGCCCCGTTCCTGTCTGCGCAGAACGAGCAGGTGAACCGGCTTGAACTGGAGGTGCGCGCTCTCAAGGACGCCATGGAGGCGCAGCGTGCGGAGTTCGACCAGCGCATGGGCAGCATGCAAGCGGAACTCGCCCGTCGCACGGAGGGGGCGGAGGGTGCATTCCTCGAGGGCGCAGTGAACGCGGCCATGCCACAGGTCGCGGGCGTGGCGGACGCAGGACGCATCCGCTTTTTCGGCGCGGCCCGCGCGCGCTTCGAGGCACGCAATCACGCGGTGGATTTCCGCGATGGCGCGCTCGACGACGAAGGCACACGCTTCAACGGCCGCATGCGGCTCGGGTTCGATGTGCGCGTGGCGGGCGGAACAACGGGTCCGGAGATTCGTGCGCTCGCGGAGTTCCAGGCCGCAGGGCGCATGACCGGCAACACGATCTTCGATCAGGCGGGCCCGGGCGGTACGCCGTTGCCCGCGGACTATTCGTTCTTCGACACGCCCTTCGACCGCATTGGCCTTCATCAGGGATACATCGACCTCGCGCAGCTCTGCTGCGAAGAGTGGAGCCTCCGCCTCGGGCGCCAGGAATTCACACGCGGCGCGCAGTTTGCGCTGGGCAATCATGAATGGCAGGGCGGCCTCAGTCACGATGGTGTGAGCGCGCAGTATCGCGGCAACGGCTACACCTCGACGCTGTTCCATTTCGTCGAGGCGCAATCACCGGACGCACTGCTCGTTACGCAGCCCGGCGACGACATGGATGACGACACCCTGAGCGGCATCTACGTCGAGACGCACCCCATGGCAGGCATGGACCTCGACGTCTACGCGCTCTACTTCAATGGTCACGGCTCGACGAGCGTGCTCGACCGATTCCAGACACTCTCGACAGCCACGGCCTTCGATGGCGCGTGGATCTCCACCATTCGCGGCTCTTTCTGGACATATGGCGCGCGCTGGCAGCAGACCGGCGTGAAGCTCGGCAAGGGGCTGCTGGCCGTGAGTGCCGAGGCAGCCTTCCAGAATGGCGACAACGCCCTTGATGCCACGCTCCTCGGAACCGACAACGAGGAGATCCGCGGCTTCGGCGCAGAGGTGCTGGCCAACTGGTGGCTGCGGCCGTCTTCTGAACTCTCGCCCATCCTCTCGCTGGCTTTCTACAACGCCTCCGGCGGACAGAAGAATGCAACGACGGGAAGCGGCTGGCCCTACGCGCGCAGTGGCTACATGCCGCTCTTCATCAATCGCCACTTCCTGCACTCGGACCGCAGCGATCCGCATGCGACCTATTTCGCTGGCGGTGGTCGCTATGGCGCCCTCGATCTCATTCCGCTCGAGAACACGCGCATCCTGAAAGCGGGCTTGAGTCTCGCGCCTACCGAGGACAGCGAGGCAGGCCTCGTCTGGAATGCGGCTTGGCTCGCGGACGACATGGGCTACGGCGACAAGTTCTTCGGCCACGAACTCGACCTCTTCTGGGCTTGGCGCGTGAACGAAGATGTTGTGCTCTCTGCTGATCTCGGAGCGTTCTTCCCGTCCGAGGGCGCAACCAGCGCCGCGAACTGGATGTTCTTCGCTCCCGGTTCGCCCGAAGCAGGCTCGGCCACCGCACTCGGCCTCAACCTGCAAGCCACCGTGCGCTTCTGATTCTGTCGGAGGACAGCGGCATGAAAGACTCTGAACCGGGCGACGTGGTGAGGGGCGTTTTCATCATCTTCCTCGGCCTGATGTTGTGTGCATGCGTCGGAGTCGGGGTCTGGACCTTCTATCCTGCGCCCGATCGCTACAGCGAGCGGAATGAGGTTCCCAATCGACGCGAGCAGGAACTCAGGGACCAGAAACTGCGGCATGAACTGACAGATGCAGACAAGAATGAACTGTGGGAAATCGAGCAGGAGCGGACCCGATCGGAGCGCTCCAGAACCTTGTCACACGCCGCTTGGGCTCAGCTGACGAGCGTCGCTCTCGTCGTGTGTTCTGTGCTCATCATGGCCGTCTCGCTCACATGGGCGGCGCGAATGCCGGTCATCGGCGACGGCCTGCTGCTCGGCGGAGTCTTCACCATGTTCTACGGTGTTGTCGTGGTCATCTCGGAAGACACGTCCATCAACCGCTTCCTGATCATGACCGTGGTGCTGGTGATCACATTGGGCCTCGGCTACGTGCGCTTCGTTCGTCGCGGAAAGGTGGCACCACTCGCCACGGCAGCGGGGAGCCAGGAGACGCATGGGCTCATGGACATCGAACGCCGTGTGCATGGCCTCGAAGAGCGAATGAACGAAGCGGCGCGCGCCTTCGGGCACAGACACGATGGGCCGGAGCCGGTCTGACCGCCGCGACCGGCGACACGACAGAACACCAGTTCTGTCGATGACTTGTGCAGCAGCTCCGAAGGCGCGAAACCTTCGCGTGCATCGGGCGTTGAAAGAGCGCATGGCAAGGATCGCATTGTTGGTTGCGGTGATCGGCGGCACTCTCTGCGCGCAGGGCGCGACGGACGGGTTGCGGCTGTTCGGGCTCAATGCGGGTACCACCACGCAACTCATGGATACCAGCCTCGGCACGGTGCACACGTGGACCAGCGCGTACCCGGCGGGGCTTGGCATCCGGTTGGATGAGCGCGGACGGTTGTGGCGGAGCGGGCGCGTGACCGGAGGACCCGGCATCGGCGGTCAGGGAGGTGTGGTGCAGCGCTTCAGTTTGTCCGGCGTGTTGGAATGGGAATTCCACGTGCATGACGCCACGCGCTGGAGCCATCACGACATTGAGGTGCTGCCGAATGGCAACGTGCTCATCCTTGTCTGGGATTACCTGACGGTCCCTGCGGCAACGGCTCTCGGGCGCAATCCCGCGCTCATTCTTGGAGCCACGGTGCGTCTCGACAGCATTCTCGAAGTGATGCCGACCGGCGCGACCAGTGGCAGCGTTGTCTGGGAATGGCACGTGAAGGACCACCTCATTCAGTCCTACAGTCCGGTGGTGGCGAACTACGGCGTCATTGCGCAGCATCCCGAGCTCGTGGACGTGAACTTCCCCGCACTTGCCGGGCAGGCCGCAGACATCAACCACCTGAATGGTCTCGATTACGACGCTGCGCATGACTGGATCATGGTGAGCAGCCACAACCAGAGCGAGATCTGGATCATCGACCACTCGACGACGACCGCGCTGGCGGCCGGTCACACAGGCGGCTTGCGCGGTCACGGTGGCGATCTCCTGTATCGCTGGGGCAATCCGCAAGCGCATGGCGCTGGGACGGCCGCGAATCAGCAGCTTTACGGGCAGCACAATCCGCAGCTCATTCTTGCGGGCCGCCCGGGCGCAGGACACGTGACGGTGTTCAACAATAATGCGCCCGGCGGCTCGCGCGTGCATGAACTCGTGCTGCCCGTGAATGCGGGCGGGGGATTCACCATGATTCCCGGTGTGGCGCCTTTGCCGGCCGCGCCGCTGTGGACCTATATGGCCACGGGATTCAACTCCATGAATATCTCCGGCGCCGAACGCCTCCCGAGTGGCAACACACTCATTTGCAGCGGAGCACAGGCGCGCGTCTTCGAAGTGACACCAGCTGGTGCCACAGTGTGGCAGTACCAGACCACCGGCCAGATCTTTCACGCGCACTTCGTGGATCGCGCGCTTTGGGCGAGCGGCACATCCATTTCTCTCGCGTCGGGCGGCAGCATCAATTTCGACATCATCCTCGGGGCGCCCCACGCTGGTGAGAGCCACCTCATCGCAGCCTCGGCGTCGGGTACAGCGCCAGGCATCGGATTCGGAGCGTTCACGCTGCCGCTCAACCTCGACCCTCTGACGAGCTTTTGCCTCGATAACGCGAACAGCGCGCTCCTCGTGAACACGCTCGGAGCCCTCAATGCGCAGGGGCGTGCGCAGGCAAGTCTCGCACTACCTGCACTTGCGGGTTTGCCGGGAGCACTTGCGACGCACTGGGCCGCGCTCATCTGGAATCCGGTCACATCCGCCATCCGCGCCACGAGCGTTGCCCTGCCCATCACGATCCTTCCTTGATGACGTAGCGCCTCGGCCGCGCCACATCCGCCAGTAGCGCTCTTGCAATCGCGCGGCTTGCGTGGACGATCACGCCATCGCGGCAATAGCGGCGCTGCATTGGCGCCGTTGGCATGTCGCGGGATGGTCGTTGGTACCGCCGTGCCAAGCCGGATCGTACGACGCTCTCTCGTCCTTGTCGGCGCCATGGCCCTCGGCCTCATGGCTCAGCCCGCGCTCCGCTTTCGCGACAAGGTGTTCGACGATGTCACCGAAGCAACCGCCATCGCGTACGGCGCAGCACCCCTGCTGAACGGTTCCATGCAGACGCTGCTGCTCGATCTCTACACGCCGATGGGTGATGTCGCCGTGCTGCGGCCCGCGGTGGTGCTGATTCACGGGGGCGGGTTCACCACGGGGTCACGGCAGGTGGAGCCACTGGTGCGTCTTGCCAGGAACTTCGCGTCGCGCGGTTATGTGACGATCTCCATCGACTATCGCCTCGTGCCGGTGGGCGCAGACATGAACGTCGCGCTGGCCATGGCTGCGGACGATGCGCGCGCCGCCGTGCGCTGGCTGCGCATGAATGCGTCGTGGCTGGCCATCGATCCAGAGCGCATCGCGGCCCTCGGCAACTCTGCCGGCGCCGCCACCGCGATGACGGTGGCCTACGTGCAGACGTATGGCACGAGCAGCAATTCGGGCTGGCCATCGCACGCGAACGCTGTCGCGGATCTGTGGGGCTGGCTGCCCGCCCCGCCGGTGATCGGTCCGGGGGAGGCGCCGCTCTGCATAGTCCACGGGCAGATCGATCTCGTGGTCTTCTACTCATTCGCGATGGCACTGCAGCAACAAGCCATCGCTGTGGGTTTGCCCAACCAGCTGATCACCCTCGCGGGTGCCGGACACGAACCGTGGGATCGCTACTTCACGGATGCGCATGCGCACGTGCTGGCGCACTTCCATGAACACCTCCGCCTCGGCAGCCTCGCCGGCCTCACGCAAGTCGGCACCGCCTCGGCGCCTGGCCAGCTCGTGCTCGCTTCGTGCGGGAAGGCCTGGGATTTCCGCGTGAGTGCCGTGGGCCTTGTCGGCGCTCCCGTGCCGATTCCCGGGATTGGCACGTTGGCGCTCGATCCGGTTGGGTATTCCATTCTCGGGGTCACGCTCTTTCCACCGACGAGCCCGCTTTCCGTTCTGCTGGATTGCATCCAGATTCCCGCGACGCTCTCGGGTTGCACTCTTGGCTGGCAGGAATTGCACGTGTCCCCTCAGGGGGCTCCGCGCCTTCTCACCAACTGCGTGGTCATCAGCCTTGGTTGAGCCTCATCTGCGCGGCAAGCATGGCGCTGACCGTCGCAGGCCTTCTGTTTGATGCAAGTGAAGCTGGCGGAGCTCAAGCGTTCAGCGCAAGCACGCAGCGCGATCCAACTCGACCATGATCAGATCCTTTGCGCCGCAGCTGAGGCGGCGAAATGTGTCACGTTTCAGCAGTGTCAGGTCAGATTCCAGCCAGCCCAGATACTGGAGGCAAGTGCCATCGGTCACGAGCAGGATGCGCCGGACAGCATGCTGTCCTGTGCGCAGCTCGCGCAGTGCCCATCGGAACACGCGTTCACTGGCGGCTCCAGGAATCACGGTGTGGCGGACGTAGAGCCGTTGTCCGGGTCGATACATCGTGGCGAGCAGAATGACATCGCCGTCCTCGCACACGCTTGACAGGCACTTGTCCAGGTCCTGCTGCGAATCCTGACGCAGCCCGTCGTGCAGTCGGACTCCCGCGCTGGCGAGAGTGGCGAGGCCGGCGAGCATGGCGACGAAGATCGCGGCGAGCATGCCAACGCGCATCATGCGCGGCCATGCAACGCTGCCTTGAGCCACGGTGTTGGCTGCGTACAGGAC
>SXGS01284361.1_pt1 | contig 20920 bp, 11 predicted proteins | sample 3174681 | NCBI WGS metagenome assembly SXGS01 (sample SAMN11356861, study PRJNA531348) | freshwater metagenome | isolation source: freshwater sample F1-80 | place: China: Fuxian Lake, Yuxi | collected 2017-12-25 | reverse complement strand
TGGCCAAGCTGACAGCCAGCAGCACCGCAGCCGGCGACATCCGAATCAACGAAACCAACGCTATCGAGTTGACCAGCGTCACGAACACTAATGGCGCTATCATCGTCACCGCCGGTGGAGCCGTAACAGCGATCAGCGTGTCGACGACTGGCGCGACGGACACCGACGACATCACCATTTCTGGCACAACGATCGAAGTCGGCACTATTTCAGCCGCAGGCGCTGGCGATGTGACATTAACGGCGACCACGGGAGCCATAACGGACGCTGACACAAACAGCGCTGTTACCGCAGACGTGCTGACGATGAGTGCGGTCGGAGCGATCGGAGGCGCGAATGCAATCAATACGACTGCGGCCAACCTGACCGCCAGCAGCACTGCAGCCGGCGACATCCGAATCAACGAAACCAACGCTATCGAGTTGACCAGCGTCACGAACACTAATGGCGCTATCATCGTCACCGCCGGAGGTGCCGTAACGGCGACCAGCGTGGTGACCACAGGAGCGACGGATGCAGACGATATTTCGATCACCGGTGCGGGGATCGCAGCGGTATCGATTACCGCTGCGGGACTTGGTGATGTAACGCTTAAGGCCACGACGGGATCGATTACGGACGGCGACACTGGGCCAGACTCACTGGACGTGAGCGGCGATGACGTAACGCTTGAGGCAACACTGGGCAGCATCGGTGCAACGACAGCCGATATTTTCAAAGCTACTGTCAATACAGTCGAAGTTTCCGCCGCTGACGACTTGAAAGCGACCGCGACGACAGGGGTTATCGCCCTGGATGCGGCAGTCATTGGCGACTTGACTCTCGATACGAACACAGCTTGGATTCAAGCCAATGGCGATCTGAATGCAACGGCTTTAGCGATTACGGTTACGAATCTGGCGCTCATTGCTGACGCGGACAACAACGGAACGGGTACGCTGCTGCTCGGGAGCGAAGTCAAGGTTCCTGTGACTGGCGACCTAAGACTTCAGGGAGCCGATATCACTGCGGCAGACGGGTCGATCGACTTGACCGCGATGCGGCTCATGTTGGTTTCCGGGGTTGGCGAGACATTTAACGTTACCGTTGATCAATTAGATGCGTCGACTGGTGGGAATATGAAAGTAAACTCGACCAAGTCCATCGAGTTAATCGATCTGGACGATAACAATGTCGCACTGAGAACAACCGCGACCGCCGGTTCCATCGATGTTGCGGCCATCGGAGCGATTAGAGTCACCGACGATGTCGTAGTTGGTGTGGATAGTGCAAACAAGACCACTGGATCGAGCACGGGAAGCATCGCACTCAATGCGGTAAATCCAGGTGGCGATGTTTTGATTAACGACGCGATCTTGGCGGATAATGGAAACATCTCGATCACGGCGGCGAACAACATCGCGATCGAGCCGTCGGCGAAAGCTGGCGAGCTGACCGACGGACTCTTGGTCGTCAGTACTGTCAACGGCAACATTAGTTTTGATGCTGGAAACACCTTCACAATGGCCGACGGTGCCAGGGTAATCGCGGGGCGAACTTCGGCGATTTACGATCCAGGCTCTCTCGGCGCTGCATCGCCATCGTCAATCGTACTCGAATCAGTTTCCAAGCCGCTGGGAAGCGCGCAGATCGTCGTAAATTCCCAGCAAGATACGACGATCGGTTCGCTGCAAAGCGCCAACGAATCTGATAATGCGATAAAGGTTACAAGTGTTAACGGCAGAATCCTGGATGCTGGTGACGCGTCAGGTGATGCGAACCTAATCGCCAATTTCGGCGATGGCATTGGAGACAATGCTCTAGTGACGTTGCGCGCCGTTCAGGGCATCGGACAAGGCAACGCGCTGGAGACTCAAGCCTTCAGATTGGATGCATTCAATACAACTTTAGGGGACATCCGTATTCGAGAAGTCGCAACTGGTGGCGATCTTATCCTCGTCAGTGTCCGCAACGATGCTCCTTTGGGGAACGTCGCAATCCAAGTCGACGGCGGTAATCTGCGGGTCGATGGATTGGTCCGCTCGACGGGTGCAAACGTTGCACTGAACGCCGCCGTAGGCTGGATCGATGAAGGGAACCTAAGTGCTCGCGTCGAAGGCACGACGCTGAATGTGGCGGCGGGCCAATTCGTGCACTTGAGCGACGTCTCGGTCAATACGCTAGTATCTGCGACCGCAGGCGCGAACGGCAAGCTGAATGCTCTCGGAGCGGTTGGGCAAGCGCTCAACGCCAACGCCCAGATTCATAGCTCGCGATTCTTGGATAATCTCACCACAGTCCCTGGTGCAGCCACTAGTCCTGCCATCAACGCCGATTTTCGGTTGGAAAAGTTTAATGGCGAATACGCATTGTTCATTAGCAACGACAAAGCGCTCGAGGTCCAAGCCGCCGACGCACTCGGTGCCAATCCAAACGTCTACATCGACACGCGAGGCAATTTCGATTTAAGGGTCAGCGACCGAGTCACCACAACCAGTACCAACGTCACCGAAGGTGGAATCGTCTTGGTGGCTGGACGAAACCTCGTTCTCGATACTGCCAGACTCGAAACGACGAATGCGACTGCGTTTGTGCAGACCATCCTCCAACTCGGCCTCAATGCCAAGTTCTTTAATGGAGGCGAAGGTATCGAACCGGACAGTTTGACGATGACCAGCACCGAGTTTGTACTCGCGCCAACTCAAGCTCTGTTCGTTAACTTTAACCAACACATTTTTCAACGCGTGGCGATGCAGTTTGGCAATATCAGCGAGGCGGGATTCGTCGCATTGGTGGGCTATGCCGATAGCGTGCTGAATGTTTTCGCTACTGCTAGCGATCAAGGGATCATCGAAACGCATTTGCCAATTGATGCGAGCCCGATACTAGCTTTCCCGCAGAATCCGCTGTTGGCAGCCGTCTTTACGCGCTCGACCGAGTTCGCGGAAATATTCCTCGATCAAAATCCAATTTTGCCAACTGACGCTATTATCCGACGAGCGTCCGACTTCTTCTTGTTCGAGAATTCCATCGGCGGAAACGCCATTCGCGACCTTACTTTTGACGCTCAGCCAATTGAAAACGTGCTGTCGCAAGGTTTGCAGGGAGCATTGCCAGTCCCGCCAGATGTGCCACCGCTGAAGGGACCTGTGCCAGTTAGTTTTGCGATACCTGCGGGTATCATTCCGATCTCTGCCTACCAACCAACGCAGATTGAGTTGGTGGACATTATCGAAAAGCCGATTGAAGTTAGTGTCTACCGAATCGTCTTCGATGACGCCGACCACGACGGCCAGCCCGACCAGAATGAACTGCCCAATCAGCAAGCGATTTTGGAAGAACTCAGTCCGGAGAAGAAGATCAAGGACGTGCTTTCCAAAGATGGAGGCACGCCGACTCCCGAAGAAATCGACAATGCCAAGGCCGAAATCAAGGCTGATCCGGAATCTCCCGCTGGTGTTTATGCGATCGTCGAGACCGATGCTAATGGCAAAGAGATCGTCGTCGATATTTTCTCGATCCGTGACTATGCGGAAGTCGAGGTCGAGGGTAAAGACGAATTGCCATTGCAACCCATTGTGGCACCGCCGGTCAATGAACCTCCTCCTGCGGCTGAGCCAGCCAAAGACGACTCGGCGGCTTTGGCGCCAGCAGTCGATCCATCCGCGCCAAGGTACGCCTCTCATTTCGCGGACTCAGATTCCAGCTCTGCGACCGGACCAGGCAATCGTCTGGCCTCCGCAGGACTGCTGTTCGGGACGCTGTGGATCGTACGAACTTCCAAAGGCAACCAAGAATCAGGTGGAACAGTCCAATCGGACATGCCGGTTTCGCTAACCAGCCGAGATCGACGCCGAAGAAAGCTTTTGTCAGCGCTGGGCAAATAGAGTCAATCACTAGTCTTTAACGAAAATACTCATCACCGCACTCGAAGATTTAGAATATCGAACTGGAGTACCAGGCAATGGCAACCTGCCCGAAATGTAACAACGAAGTTGAGAAGCAAGCTGCGAAATGCACTCACTGCGGAACGCCTCTGAATCGGCCAGCAGATTCTTTAGGTACTCTCAGCCCGGATAAATTATTCGATCTTGAGAAAGATGCACCTCCTTCTGCAAATATGGTTGATCCACCCGCGGCGAAGGGGAAAGGCTCTGTCGGCACGTTGAATCCTGATAACTTGTTTACCGGTGCCGGCAGCAGCACCGACGGCAAGACGATTGAATCTGCCGCATTTGCCCCGGACCAATCTGCAGGCAATGCCCATGACTCCTATGCTGCGACGATCGTATCGCACGACATGCTCTCAGCGGCCGCGCTTTCCAGCAATGAAGCGCGAACAATGCAGTACAGCAATGACGACCTGCGTGCCTTTGGATCCAGCGGGACAGGTACCACAGGTCGATTGAATCGCGTCTGGGAAGCGGCCATTGGTTCTTCCGGAAAGGGATCGAAACAATCGCTGCGCTTCGCTCGCGAAGAAGCGTCGGATTCTGTTTTTCGACGAGTCGCGCGGCGCTTTGTGGCGGATGCAAACTCAACCAGTTCGGAACAAGCCGACTACAATGTTAAAAACAAACTCGGTGAAGGCGGTATGGGGATCGTGTTTTCTGCCGTTCAGACTGCGGTTAATCGAACGGTCGCGCTGAAGACCCTTAGGAAACTGAGCGACGCCGATGTAGCCAGATCTCGCGATCCCAAGGCACAAGAGGACTCGCGACGCAAGCAGTTCTTCTACGAAGCAGAGATCACCGCAGAGCTGGACCACCCGAACATTCCACCCATCTATGAACTAGGCGTCGCCGAAGACGACGTTTTGTTCTTTACGATGAAGTTGATCCAAGGAACCGAATGGGAAGAGGTGATCGGCAAAAAATCGCGCGAGGAAAACCTGGAAATCCTTGGCAAAATGCTCGATGCCGTGGCGTTTGCCCATTCCAAGAACATCATCAATCGCGACCTCAAGCCCGGCAATGTGATGTTAGGGCATTACGGTGAAGCCTATGTAACTGACTGGGGGTTGGCGGTTAACCTCAGCGAAGGCAAACAACCTGGGTTCGGCGGTACACCCGACTATATGGCTCCCGAAATGGCCATGTACCCAGAGTTGGCTGCTGATCGAGGAGTGAAGGTCAGCAAGGCCAGCGATATTTATCTAATCGGCGCAATCTTGTTCCAGATTCTTCACGGCACACCACCTCATGCCGGCAAGGATCAACGCGCCCGATTGCGAGCAGCACTCGAGAACGAGATCGCTGAAACTACTTGCGACGATCCATTGATGGCCATCGCATTGCGCGCTCTGGAGACTCGTCCTGAGGATCGGTTTGAATCCGTTGAGGAAATGCAAGAGGCGATTCGCGAAGTCTTGCAACACGCAGAGAGCATCTCCCTGTCTCAGCGCTCTGAGGAATTGACTGAACAGGCCATCAAGCTCAAAGATTATGATCGATTTACGCGAGCGATATTCGGTTTCCGCGACGCGCTGGAACTGTGGAAAGGCAACCGCGATGCAGAATCCGGACTGCACAAATCGCGGCTGGCATATGGCCAATGCGCTTATGAGAAAGGCGACTACGATCTTGCGTTACAGACGCTCGATCGCGGCGTCCCGGCTGAAGCGGCGCTGTTTGATAAAGCTACCAGCGCAAAGCTGGCCGTTCAGCAGCGTGAACAACGCTTCCGCAGATTGCGCCGTTCGTTCGTCGCAGCGTTGATCGCGTTCCTGGCAGTGTCGCTGTCCCTGGCCGGGATTGCCTGGACCCAAAAGAACAACGCGGAGGAGGCACGAGACGTTGCCCAGGTTGAGAAGCAAAAGGCAGACGATGCAAAAGTTGTAGCTGTGAACGCACAAGGTGAAGCTGAGAAAGCTCAAAAGAAGGCCGAAGCTTCTGCGGAGTCAGAAAAAGCCGCCAAGCTAAGCGAACAAGAGCAAAAGTTGGCCGCTCAGAAAGCCCAAGTCGCCGCCGAAAGAGCTCAAAAAGAAGCTGAAATGTCCGCCGCCGCCGAAAAACTCGCCAAAGAGAATGAAGCAATTGAAAAGCAAAATGCACTCGACGCGGCGGAGGCTGAGAAGACCGCCAAACTTGAGGCTCAGCAGAACGCTGCCAAGATACAGATCGATGACGCGCGCTCCAAGCTCTCACTGGCTCGAGCGCAACTGGACCAATTCGATATTCGTGGAGCCAGTCTATCGTTGGCCGACGTACTCAATATTGGCGCGTCAGGAGTTGCCAATTTATTCGCTGGCAAGGCGCCCAACTTCGATTCGTGGGCCGCGCGTCGCGTGAAATTGCTCAGCAATGCAGACCTACCTATACGACCTCTGCAGAGCCCTGTCGCAGCCATCAGTTTTGCTTTTGGGCAGAATCTGGGAGTCGCAGGAACCACCGACGGCAAACTACATTTGTTGCGACATCAGAACGGACAGCTCTCGATCGATCGCACGCATAACTTTGGTGAGGCTAGTCAAACGAAAATCCACGCTGTGGCCGTTTCACCAAGCGGTAAAGAAGCTGCCATCGCGGCGGATGTCGGCGGCAAGGGAAATCTCTACATTTGGTCCATTACCGAAGCTCAACCTGTGCAAATTCCCTTTACCGAGAATCGCAGTTTTCGAGGGCTGGCTTTCAGCCCCGATGGCGGGCGTTTGCTGGCGGGCATCAACGGGGGCATTTGGTTGTTCCCCAGTGGATCGGACAAATGGTACGACAAGCTGAGTCAGGACAGTGTCGAGCGATTGGAAAAATCTCAGGGCATATTGTCGAAATTGCAATGGATCGATAACAACACTGCGTTGGCTGCTGCCGTCTTCAATGGCAAAACGAATCTATATCGCTTGGAATTCACGGTCAGCAAAAAGGCAACCAGTCAATTGATTGAATTTCCTCCGGCGATCGCTGCCGAGGACGTGACCGCCGTCGCTCATGTGCCCGGCAGCAATCGGTTGCTGCTTGGCCGTAACGATGGCAGCATGTGGGCTGCCGACGTCGGAAACGCTACTACCGACGGTGCGCGCCGAGCGCTCTCGAACGTTGTCGAGTTACCAAAGAAACATCGCGCGGCGGTTTCCCAAATTATCGTGAATTCTAACGGCTCAGTACTGTCGATGAGCGACGAGCCGGTGTCACATTTGTGGCAGGCTGATAAAACTGGACAGCTAACGTACGATATGTTTCTCAGCGGTGTTCCGGGGTCCACCAAAGAATCGACTGCCACAGTGAACTTGGCTCAAGCGGCCTACATTGGACCGGATGCGATAGTGGGCGTCGACGGACAGGGCGTCGCATTTTCGTGGAACGTCCAGCGTCAGAAACAGCGCCGCCAATTAACGCGATTGTCCGACAACGGTAGTGAGTCTTATGCATCGAGCGTGATCGGTGTGTTCAGCCGAAGTAAACACCAGCAAGCCCTTGCAGTAACCAGCGATGGTGCCGTCGACCTGTGGGATCTGCGTACTGGCAAGACGATTCCCATCGATAGCACACCCCAAAATCCTACGGTCGCTCGGTGGAGTTATTTCGGTCATACGCCTGGAGCGGAGTTTGTGGATTCGGTCGTCGATCCCAAGGCCGGAATTGTGGTCACTTCGGCATCGCTGCGCAATGCTCAGAAAAAGTACTTGAACAATCCGGAACACACACGCGAATTCTGCGTGTGGGATCAAACAACTGGCAACATGTTACGTCGTTGGACCGAGGCGACTGATGAAACTTTGGCGCCACGGCTGTCGCTACTCAGCGGTGGCAAGGATCTGTTGATCGCGGGCGAACGTGAAACTCGCATCGTATCCACGCATGGCCACGAGGTTTTCAGCAACACCAGCGTCGGAGCGTACTTCGCGGTTCCACATCCTCGTCAACCCAATTTGTTGGCGATGGTGAAGCGATCCGGATTGACGTGGCTGTGGGATCGACCCAGTACGCGCTTGGAGAGTAGTCTGCCGGAGAGATTCGTCAGTGAAATCAAGAACGGTTATCCACAAAAAGGCGTTTGGACCCAAGATGGTCAACGTTTTTACACCGTTTACACACGTGGCGATGTTGCAGTCTACGAATTGAAAGATTCCAAATTGGAATTCGTTTGGTCCAGCAATCGGCTGGCCAGTGATCCTTTGCACAAAGAACTATGGGAGGCTACTTCCGGTGCAGAATATCCGACCAATTCGCATTACGATATGGACGTAGCCGTTGCGACTAGTGGTCCCACGGACCGGCTGTATATTAACCTTCGCGATGCGCTGACCAAGGTAACTCGGCAAACAGTTCTCGATTTTGGGCGGGCCGCATCAATTCCGAAATTAGTCACCGCGAAGCGCGTTAGCGAAGTCGCTTGGCTGGACGAGGGGGCCAATGGAGTTCCGACGTTTACAAACACTGTGCACACGAAATTTTCGCTCAGCAAGAGCAGCGCCGATCGAGTACTTGCGCGGCAGCGAGTTGGCCAACTGGTATTCGTTTCCACTAATTCTGCGCGAGTGTTAAAGCTGGCCGAGGCTCCGCTGAAGTTAACCAGCTTGGGACGGCAGACGCTGCTCAGCGCCTCCGCAGATCGCGCGGGCAACACTTTGCTGACGTTGCACGGCGACGGCTCGGTTTGGCGACTGGACATCGCGGATGACCATCGAGGAACCTGGCGTCGCATGGCGTATAGTCTGCCGTCAGCACGCCAGATTCAGATTTCTCCAGATGGCAAACAACTGCTGGTACACAGCACCTCCGGGGACTCGATCCGGCGCATCGACGTCGCGACTGGCAACAAGATTGACGAATTCTCCGGCGCAGTTGCGGCGGCTTGGGATCCAACTGAGAATTCGGTACCAGCGATCGGTTTTTCAGTGGGCGGCAAGATCGCGGTCGTCGGTGCCGACGGAACGATCCACAATAAGGCGATAGATCTAAAAGCCGGCGCGGTGATCAAGTCACTTCACTTCTTTAATGAGATCTGGAGTGACCCCAAAGTTCCGGCCAGCCGATATCTGGCCATACACACCGAGGGTGCAAGCAGCGGTTCCATGAACTTTATTCCGTTGGAGGCTAACGGAGCGGCGAAGTTGGACTTGATGGAAATCAAGAAAGACTCGCTGGTAGCCTGTTCTCCCACGGACTCGACGATCGTTATAGGAGATTCTTCGGGAACAATTTCAGTGTGGTTTGCGTCCCCGTTTTGGGAGCGAGCGGGGCAGGTCTTCGACTTAGAAGGTCATCGCGGCGCACGCATTGAAAGTCTAGTATTCAGTGGTAACGGCGAAACATTGGTAACGTCGGACAGCAATCGACGATTGTTCGGTTGGCTTTCCCGCGATGCGTCCAGCAATTAGAAGGTTCACATAAACAAGTGGCCTAGGCATCGTGCCTGTGGAAGCATATATATCCACAGGCCGAAAGCGCCGCAAGCTTATGCGGCGTGCCGATTCACTTGTCCTACCTGTCGAGACTGTCCGATAAGAGGTGCGCGATATGCAAGAACCGTCTGGCAACAATCCGAACGAAGTAGTTGCCGCGAAAACGGATGTATGGAACGAATTGCTCGAATCGACGCTGGCTAACCGTGAGCGCTCGCTGTCAAGTGCGGAATGGGAGCGACTGAGTGAAATTGCTCGACAGTACAACGGCCAATCTGATGCATTTGAGGAATTCGTCATCGCCATCGTCGAATCGCTCTTGTACAATCGGTTCCCCACGCTGGTGCGAGCGACCAACGACATTCGCGCGATGAGCCGTCGCATTGGTCAAACTTTATGCAGCGATCCTCATTCACGCAGCAAGCTCGTGGAATTTCAACGGCAACTTTGCGGGAATCATTGTGGAACCTGAATCGGTTTCACAGCGCCATGAATTGATCACCGAGGGGCGAGCGATCGTGCGATCGCTCGCCTTGCGAATTCATCGAAACTTGCCAATTCGAGTCGATTTGGACGACCTGATTGCTTACGGTGAACTAGGTTTGGTCGAAGCTGCTCAAGATTTCCAGGCTGATCGTGGAAACCAGTTCAGCACATTCGCCTATTATCGCATTCGCGGTGCGATCTACGATGGTTTGGCAAAAATGACCTGGACCAGCCGTGCTCGGTATCGCCGAATGCGTTTTGAAAGCATGGCAGCCGATACGTTCGAGTCCGAGCAGGAGCTCGATCGTGGTTCGGCGGACCATGTTGAAAACGGTAAGTGGTTCGCGCGAGTTACTGAACGACTGGCGATGGTTTATTTGGTGTGCAATGGTGACGAGAACAACCTTATCGAAACGACGGACCCGCAGCCGAGTGCTCCGAGTTTGTTTATGCACCGAGAGGCCAGTGAGAAACTGCGCAGCATGGTCGACCGGTTGCCGGAAATGGAGCGTCGTTTGATTAATTTGGTTTATTTTGATGGATACACGCTGCAAGAGGCCGGTCGTATAATCGGATTTAGTAAATCATGGGCCAGTCGACTGCATGCTAAAATACTGGAGCGACTGGCCGACGACATGCGTAGGCAAGATCTGCACGACTAGTCAGCACATGCGAGATGCAAATGTCCGATTCATCCTTGTTTGATTTCGATGCTCTGGTTGCCGCAATCTCGGAGGCGCAGCCGTGCGGAACGCTGCGCGAGACCGGCGAAAACACGGAGCTCAATCAAGCGTTCAGCGAACTGCGCGATTTGGTAACGACTGCTCGCCGCATCGAAGCCAAACGAGCCGAAGTAGCCACGTTCAGTCCCGAAGAACGAGAGCGATTTCTGGTCGATTATGAAGGTAAGTCCGATGGCCCGCAGGCAGACCCGAAATGGGAACGCATTGTGGAGCTTTCGCTCGACATTCTCAGTCGACACAGCAAAGACACTCGCGTGTTGGTAATGATGACCGACGCAGCTCTACGCATCGGTGGGATCACCGGTTTGGGCGACGCGCTCAGAGTTAGTCGTTTGATGCTGGAAACTTTTGGGCTGGCGCTGTTTCCCGCGCCGGAGACTGCGGACGAAGGCGCCGACACCTGCCTGCGTGCTCTGGCGAAATTGGAAGATTCAGCGAACATTCAGTCAGGCCTCGATCACGCTCCAGTTTTCCCAGACAACCCGGATCTACATTGGTTCTCCCATACCAACGCCATTATTCTGGAAAAGCGTCCAGGAGAAGAACGGGCCCGATTAATACAGGATGGCGTTATTTGTCTGGAAGATTTCAGCAAAGAAGTCGAACGCAGCGGTGCCCAAACACTGCGCGCAGGCGAAGCGGAAATCGCGGCCGCAATCCATGAGGCGGAACAGCTAGACCGGTTGATGACGGAGCGGAGCGACCGCAAGAATCCAGTGGGAATTTCGTCGATCGTCGATCGATTGAAAAAAATCCACACATGGTACAAGAACTTGACCGAGGACCGTCTAAGTGCCTTGAATTCTCAGTCCGACAATGGCCAGGCACAGGCGATCGAGACCGGCCCAGGACTGACCAGTGGCGCTGCCATTGGTGGCTCGACCGTTACCAGCGTGCTGGTCAATCGCGAACAGGCGTTTTCCAATCTCCTGCAAGTGGCCGCGTTTTTTCGTAAGACAGAACCTCATTCGCCGGTATCCTATGCTCTGGAACAAGCTGTCCGCTGGGGAAAGATGCCGTTACCAGACTTGTTGCGGGATTTGGTTGCCGATAGCTCGGTCTTGGGCGATGTTTTTCGGCGTATGGGAATTAAGGAACAGTCGGACAATGGATAAATCGGCAATTGGGAAAAGTTGTTCCCAAACCGCGTTGAATCACTGGCGTGTGCACGGTGCATACTCTATTTTTTTGTATTAAGATTCGCTCAAGAGAATATGTGTGAGGTACCTTTTGCGAGGAACTCGCACTTCAGGTGCTGCGCACAAAGGTACCTGACACTTATTTCGCAGCTATAGCTAAGAACATCGATCGGCCTTGTTAGAAGTTGACCCAATTTTACTCCAAGACCTGAGGGTATTATGAGTTCCGTTCACAGCAAACTGAGTCGAGTACGCAAACCTCGCGTTCACATCACCTACGAAGTCGAAACCAACGGGGCGACAGAAAAGAAGGAATTGCCATTTCTGATGGGCGTGGTCGGGGACTTCTCCGGCAACAAACCAACGCAATCTCTCAAACCACTGCGCGATCGAAAATTCGTCAATATCGACCGCGATAACATCAATGAAGTGCTCAAGCAGATGACTCCGGGATTGAATATGGAAGTCGAGAATACACTCGCCGGCGACGGATCGATGATGAAGGTCAATTTGAAGTTCGAATCCATGGACGACTTCAATCCGGCGCGAGTTGCCGAGCAGGTCGAGCCCCTGAAGAAACTGCTGGATGTTCGCAATCAGCTCAAGGATCTGCGTTCCAAGGTCGATGTCAGTTCGGATTTGGAATCCACGTTGGAGAAAGTATTGAAGAAGACGGAGAATGTCGGCAAGCTGGCTGACGAACTCGGTTTGAAAAAGGACGAGTAGAACTCGATTGACAGTTTTATCGCATTAGGAAATTCAACTGAAGGGGTTTTCACATGGCTGAAGCCAAACTGCAAGAATCATCGTCCGCGGAATCAACGGTCCAGTCGAGTGCCGGTTTTCTCGAAGCTGCGATCAAGGCCACCAAACAGACCGAGCGCACGCGGGCCGAAGAGCTGCTGCGAAACTTTACCGAGCAGGCGTTGCAAGGTACGGTCAGTTGGGACAAGAGTTTGACGCGTTCGATTCAAAACGCCATCGATGCGCTGGACGAAAAGATTTCCAAGCAGCTCGCTGCGGTTATGCACAATGCCGAATTCCAAAAGCTGGAAGGCTCGTGGCGAGGACTGCAGTACTTGGTCATGAACTCGGAGACCGGCACAACGCTAAAGTTGCGAGTATTGAACTGCTCCAAGCGGGAATTGCAAAAGGACCTAGAGAACGCCGTCGAATTTGATCAAAGCACCTTCTATAAAAAGGTCTACGAATCGGAATTCGGCTCGCCCGGTGGAATTCCTTATGGTGCGATTGTCGGCGACTACGAGTTCAAGAATCATCCCGATGACATTCAGATGCTGCGCAACGTCTCGACCGTCGCAGCCGCCTCGTTCTGTCCATTTATCGCTTCTGCGGGTTGCGAAATGTTCGGGTTTGATAACTGGACCGACCTGAACACGCCGCGCGACCTGAAAAAGATCTTTGATACGGTCGAGTATACGGGATGGAAGAGTTTTCGAGACACCGAAGACTCACGCTTTGTGACCTTGACCATGCCTCGCACTTTGGCTCGGCTACCTTACGGTGCTAATACAAAACCGATCGAGGAATTCGCTTATGAAGAAGTGGAACTGGGCCCCGATGGCAAACCCAAGACGACCGACCACTCCGATTACTGCTGGATGAGCACGGCGTATGTCGCAGGTGCGAGGATGACGGACGCCTTTGCCCAATACGGTTGGTGCACTGCGATTCGCGGACATGAGGGTGGCGGCAAGGTCCAGAACCTGCCGACACACGTGTTCAAAGCCGAAGATGGTGATATGGAACTGAAATGCCCGACGGAAGTCCTGATTCCTGATCGGCGCGAGAAAGAGATCAGTGATTGCGGCTTCCTACCTTTGTGCCATTACAAGGAAAAGGACTACGCGGTTTTCTTCGGCGGCCAAACGACTCAGAAGCCCAAGGTTTACGAGGGAAAAACTGGCGCCGAAGCGACCGCCAACGCGGCCATCAGCGCTCGGTTGCCGTACATCATGGCTACTTCCCGGATTGCTCACTACTTGAAGGTGATTGCACGAGACAAGATTGGTTCGTTCCTCGAACGCGACGAGTGCGAAAAGTGGCTCAACGAATGGATCACGAACTACGTTACATCGGATCCCAGTCCAAGCCAGGAAACGAAAGCTCGTTATCCGTTGGCAGACGCCAAAATTGTCGTCAATGAAATCCCCGGGGCGCCGGGCTCGTACAATGCTGTTGCCCACCTTCGACCGTGGTTGCAATTCGAGGAACTGACGACGTCACTGCGATTGGTGGCTAAGATTCCTCGTAAGCAGTAACGACCGCTGACCGGATCAAGACAATCTAGGAAGGCGATGGATGAACTCACCAGAGCGAAGCGATAGGGATGCGCCAGCGTATGCTCAACCGCGCGAACTCGTGCAGTCTAGTCCATCGTTACAGGATCAGGAGACGGCCCCAACCGCCCTGCAAATGGTCGCGATCGATCTTCGATCGCGAGCCAATTCGAATCAGCTTCAAGAGTTTCTAACTGCCCCGGACGATTTTCGGCGTTTCAAGATTTGGTTTGGCGAAGAAACGCTTAGGAAACGGCTGGCAGATTCCGCTGCCTGGGTAGCCGATCAATTGGATCGCGACATGGCCTCGATCGACCGGTTGATCGAGAACCAATTGAACGCAATTCTCCACGCCAAGCAATTTCAAAAACTTGAATCTGCATGGCGCGGAGTCGAGTATTTGGTCGACAAACGCGACGAGCATGCTGGGGCACCGATTTCGATCAAAGTACTCAACGTTAGTTGGATCGAGTTGCGCAACGACGTTGAAGCGGCGATCGAATTTGACCAAAGCCAGATGTTCCGCAAAATCTACGAAGAGGGGCTCGGGACGCCGGGTGCGGATCCATTTTCCGTATTGATTGCCGACTTTGCCATACATCCTCGTCCTAGCCGCGAACATCCTGCCGACGATCTATTCATACTCAGCAGTTTATCGCAAGTTGCCGCGGCTGCGTTTTGCCCGTTGATCGTTAACGCCGATCCGTCGATGTTTGGCAGCGACAGCTTTTCCGACTTACGACCGACGGTAAACGTCGAATCATTGCATGCGGGATTAGATTATTTCTCATGGCAACGTTTTCGAGAAACTGAGGAATCTCGTTTTGTTTCATTGGCGCTGCCCAAGATGCTAATGCGTCGCCCTTATCGCGATCGCTACGATTTGGGATTCCCGTTTCGCGAGACCGTTCGCAGTCGCGACGATTACTTGTGGGGTGGCGCCGCCTTTGCTATGGGTGAAGTGTTGCTGCGCGCGTTCGCCGAAAGTCGTTGGCTGGCGAATATTCGCGGTGCTCAGCGCGGTTCGGAAAGCGGCGGCGTAGTTACCGGACCGGCGTCCGATCCGTTTACTACCGAACCACATGAAAACGCCATCAAGTCAATGACCGATATTCTGATACCAGACGAATTCGAACGCGAGTTGGCCAGTTGCGGATTCCTGCCGCTATGCCCTTGCAAGGACATGCCGATGGGTGCATTCTTCTCGTGCGTCTCGGCTCAAAAGCCTAAACAATACAATTCGGTCGAAGCGACCATCAACGCTAGGCTGTCCAGTTTGCTTAACTACGTTTTGTGCGTTTCTCGATTTGCACACTACTTGAAGATCATCGCGCGCGACAGGATCGGATCGTGTGCGACGCCTGAGGAACTACAGAGTTTGCTGCAAACCTGGATTACGGAATATGTTTCGCCAGATCCGGACGCGGGCTTGAGCACTCGGGCTCGTAGGCCGCTGATCGATGCCGAAGTTCGTGTGCGACCGTTGCCAGGTACGGCAGGCGAGTATGGCTGCGTACTGCATTTGTCACCGCACTACCAATTGGACGACATGCGAGTTTCCATTCGATTGGACACGCAGTTGGCGCAACCTAGCCGCACGTAATGTTGCTTGTAGGAACTTACCGATTTCATTGGATCAATAGGATTAACACAAGATGGATGCCAAGAGTTTGTATTCTGCCGGTCGGCTGGCCGAAGCGGTGGACGCCGCGCTGGCTCATGTCAAAACGAATCCGATAGATGTCGATGGACGATTTTTTTTGGCCGAGCTGCTGTGCTTTCAGGGAGATTGGGACCGGTCGGAGAAGCAACTGGACGCTGTGGTACGGCAAAGCCCGGACGCAAACATGCTGGCGATGCTCACTCGCCAACTAATTCGCGCGGAAATCCTGCGCGAGCAAGTCTTTGCCGAGGGACGGTCACCTCAGTTGGTCGGTGAATTGCCCGACAGCGCGCGAATCCAATTGGAGTTGTGCGCCGCGATTCGCGCCGGCGACAACGCGGCAGCCGAGCAACTCGCCGCGGCAGCCGAACAACAGCGGACCGCGGTCAAGAACACTTGTGATGGTAAAGAATGCGCCGATATTCGAGATCTGGACGATCGGATCGCGGGTGTCGTCGAGGTATTCACCACGACCGGCAAATACTACTGGGTGCCTTGGCAGGCCGTGCGCTCGTTGGAATTTTCCAAGCCGAGTCGCCCAATGGACCTGATATGGCGCAAAACTTCTATCGACGTCGAACAAGGGCCCGAGGGCGAGGTCTTCATTCCCACTCGCTATCCGTTCCCTACGGCGCCGGGCTGGGACGATGGGTTGCGATTGGGGCGAGCAACCTCTTGGGCAGGTGAAGAACCGTCGCCAATTACTGGGTTGGGACAGCGCATGCTGCTTGTCGGCGACGAATCGATCACGATACTAGAGCTCCAGCGCGTCGAGGTTGCACCAGTTCACTGAGCATTTCGGCTAGGTCCCACGTCGAGTTTCCGCAACGGAGTGTTTCTGAAGTGAGCCGCATTCGCCCCGATCAATTACTAATTCCGTCGATTCTGGATCGACTGCTGGACGACGAACCCGACAACAAGCACGAGCGTCCGGCATCGCGAGCTCAGGTCCTTCGTGAATTGAAGCAAAGCGTTCGCCGCGACTTGGAACATTTGTTGAATACGCGAGTTTGTTTGCGGGAGTTGCCCAGCGATCTCGAAGAAGTTCAGACTTCCGTGTTGAATTACGGTATTCCAGACTTTGGCGGCTTGGCCATGGCCTCCTCCGACCAACAAGAATTGCTGAGGCGCCGTGTCGAAGACGTCATACGGAAATTCGAAACGCGATTCAAGCAAGTGCGGGTCGAGTTCGCGCTGGACGCACGTGACCAACTTCAGCGAACGATCCGCTTTCGCATCAATGGCGTTCTGCATGCCGAGCCGGCCCCTGAGCCTGTTGCGTTTGACTCGCAGTTATCGCCGACTTTGGGACTGTTCCAAGTGAAAGCCAGTGACTCATGACGGATCCGCTGCTCGATTTCTATGAACGCGAACTGAGCTTCATCCGCGGAGAAGCTCGAGAGTTCGCGCGGCGTTATCCAAAGATCGCGGGACGATTGCGATTGTCGGACGCGGAGACTGTCGAGGATCCCCACGTTTCGAGACTGATCGAAGCTTTTGCTCTATTGTGTGCCCGCTTGCGGATCAAGATGGAGGACGAGTTCCCCGAAATCTGCTTGTCATTGCTGCAGGCCTTGTATCCGCAGTACGTCGCACCCGTCCCGCCGATTGCCATTTGCCAATTGAATCTGACCGATGTAGCCATTGAAATTCCAACTGGGCGCACACACGCTCGTGGTGAAGTGCTCGAAGCCGAGGAAATCGGGGGTGTGCGATGCTTGTTCCGCCTCTGCTACGACACTCAATTGCTGCCGATTTCGATTGATGCGGTAGAGTATCTCGAATCTCCCTTTCCGTTTCCGGTCGAGCCAACATGGAAGAACGACGTGCAAGCGGCAGTGCGGATTCGCTTGTCCAGCCAATCGGAGAAACTCCCGCTGCGCGATATGCAATTCGATCGCTTGCGGTTTTACTTGGGAGGCTCCAACGTACTGGGCAATGAACTGTACGCGGCTCTGTTGCGCGACGCATTGGGTGTGACGTTGTACCATCCCAAGAACCCAGGTGGTGTTTCATTGCCGAGCAATGTTATCGAACCGATTGGGTTCTCAGATCAGCAAGGATTGATTGATCACGATCCCAGAACGATCCGAGCCTATCGGCTGCTGTGGGAATTCTTCGCGGCGCCCGAAAAATTCCGTTTCGTTGAATTTGACCTCAGTTCTATTTGGAAGACGGCTGTCGGAGCTAGTCACGTGGATCTGGTGGTCCTGCTGCGACGGACGCATTCCGAGTTGCGGTCCATGCGCACCGACACAATGCGGTTGGGATGTTCGCCAATTGTCAATTTATTCGAGCAAGTTGCGGATTCGTCGCGATTGTCCGCCAATCAAACCGAATATCGCATCATTGCGGACGCTCGCAGGCCGCGAGGCGTCGAGGTCATCTCGGTGGATCATGTTTCCGCGTCCAGCCCTGGCGGCCAAGAGAAATTGACGTTCAAGCCTTTCTTTTTGCCCAGCCATCAACCAGGCGCCGATCCGCAGGAGCTGTTCTGGCACGGCAGTCGTCGACGGCGCCTTTCCGAAGACGCGGAAGGCGATCGAGGCACCGAAGTGTATCTCACGCTGGTAGATCTAACTTCGAAACCGCATCCGTTGGACGAGTGGACGTTGCACGTGACCGCGACCTGTTGTAATCGAGATATGGTCAGCCGATTGCCATTTGGTGGTGGATCGCCCAAGATGGTGTTGCAAAACGCCGGTGGAGCGGTGTCGGTCGAACTGCTGACACCGCCGACGAACACCTTGCGCCCAGCAGATTCTGACGAGTATTATTGGCGGCTGATTTCCCATCTTGGAATGAACCATCTGACTTTGTTGGACAATGAAAATGGAGCTGAAGCGCTGCGCGAAATCCTGCGGCTGTACAATCCCAATAACTCGGAAGAGACCAAGCGTGCGATTCAGTCGATCGAATCGGTCACTTATCGACGAGCGGTCGGTCGCTTGCCATCAGAGTTCGGCGCTGGTTTTTGCCGCGGCTTGGATATCGAGGTACGAGTTGACGAAGAACGTTTGGTCGGGATGGGGCCGTACATGTTTGCGACCGTTTTGGACCGTTTTTTTTCGCTCTTCTCGACAATCAATTCGTTTACTAGACTCTCCGTCCGAACTTTGACGGGAACGGAACTGTTTATGGGCCGGGCCAGAGCCGGTGATCGGTTCCTATTGTAGGACGTGCATTATTATGTTGAACAACCAGCTTTCCACTTTGCGCGCCGAAGATGTTCCATTAGTCAATTTTTTTCAACTCGTGCGCCTGGTGGAACGCGAGACCGGAACGCGCCTGGGTGGCGATCTTCCGGCCCAAGAGGAACCTATTGTTCTGCGCGCAGATCCAGATTCTCAGTTTCCGTCCAACGAAGTCGCGCGTTGGGACATGTCTGCCGCTCGTCCTAACGTCTTGGTGTCGCTGTTTGGATTATTCGGAGCCGCCGGTGCATTGCCACACCATTACACACAATTGCTGGCTGAGCGAGCGAGAATCGGGGATTATGCGCTCCGCGACTTTTTGGATATTTTCAACCATCGGCTGTTGTCGTTTTTCTATCGGAGCTGGGAAAAGCACTGTTTCCCGGTCGCCTTCGAAACTGCTCGATCGGCCGGCATGGAAGATCGAGTAACCGGAGCGCTGAAAAGTTTGATCGGCATGCGCACCGGTGGTCAGTGGGATCGCATGAGTATTCCGAGCGAAGATTTGCTGTTCTTCTCAGGACATTTCGCCAATCGACGACCTGCCGCAGATGCAATTTGCTCGATGGTCTCGGCCACCTTCGGTGTTCCCGTGCTGATGGAACAATTTGTTGGCCAGTTGATGTTCATCGCCCAGCCCGATCAGACCAGGATCGGACTAGCACCGCTGGGCGTTTCGCTGGGCAATCGATTGGGGCAAGACACGATCGCAGGACAGTGGGTTTGGGATTACCAAAACAAGTTTCGCATTCGCATCGGTCCCATGAATTACGACCAATTTCTCGATTTCAATCCTGGCCGCCAGTCGCTAGCCAAGCTTTGGGATTTGGTCCGCGCTTACGTCGGACCCCAATACGATTTTGATGTGCAAGTTGTCGTCAAACGCGACGAAGTTGTGATCGCTCAACCCAGTCACCGCGATCGAGCTCATTTAGGCTGGAACACATGGCTGGGCCAGTGGGACAAAGCTCACGACTCCCACGATGCGATTTTTCAATTGTCCGATCGATAACGCTGATCTGTAAAGTTTGCAACGCTTACCTTTTTGAGACCCAATACTATGGTGCAAGTCGATCTAAAGAAACTGTTCGAACGCCTCAGTCCCTCGGCCAATCGAGCGCTCGAACTGGCAATTGCCACTTGCGTGAAACGCACGAATTACAACGTCGAGCTGGAGCATTGGTTGTCGTCGTTGTTGGAAATCGACGACACGGATTTCGTCCGTATTCTGGAATCGTTCGAGGTGGACCAAAGCCGCCTGAAAACGGATTTGACCAAGTGTTTGGATCGTCTCAAGACGGGAAATGCAAAATCGCCGTCGCTCAGCCCCGATGTCTTGGACTTGACGACCGAAGCTTGGACCCTGGCGACGATTAATTACTCCGCTGGCCAAATACGTTCAGGTCACTTATGCGTGGCGATGATGCTCAATGACGCTTTGCGGCGGGCAGCATTGGGAGCTTCCAAACAATTTGAGATGATCAATGCAGAGTCCCTGCGCAAGGGCTTGGTGGAGTTGTGCGTGGACACGGCCGAAGACCGCGCCTCGACGAATCTAGTGAGTAAGCCTGGAGAACCATCGGCAGTCAGCGGTACTCGTTCGCGATCAACTCCATCGCTCGACCAGTTCACGATCGACCTGACCGGCAGAGCCAAAGCTGGCAAGATTGATTCGGTGCTGGGTCGCGATGCCGAGATTCGCCAAGTAATCGACATTCTAACTCGTCGCCGACAAAACAACCCGATCTTGACTGGTGAAGCAGGAGTTGGCAAAACGGCCGTTGCGGAGGGCTTTGCACTGCGCATTGCGGCCGGTGACGTTCCAAATCAGTTGAAAGATGTCGAATTGAGAACTCTCGATTTGGGACTCTTGCAGGCTGGCGCTGGCATGAAGGGAGAATTCGAAAATCGCTTGAAATCGGTGATCGACGAAGTGAAATCCTCGCCCAAGCCAATCATCTTGTTTATTGACGAAGCGCATACGTTGATCGGTGCCGGAGGTGCTGCCGGCCAAGGGGATGCGGCCAACTTGCTCAAACCGGCGCTGGCGCGAGGCGAGTTGCGTACGATCGC
>SXGS01240875.1_pt1 | contig 20920 bp, 18 predicted proteins | sample 3174681 | NCBI WGS metagenome assembly SXGS01 (sample SAMN11356861, study PRJNA531348) | freshwater metagenome | isolation source: freshwater sample F1-80 | place: China: Fuxian Lake, Yuxi | collected 2017-12-25 | reverse complement strand
GTAGAGCATATCCCTTACAAGGATAGGGTCGGCGGTTCGAGCCCGTCACGGACTACCACTTCTTCTCCCGAAATCGTGATTACCTCAGACAGCTTTGTGGCACGTTCGGCGCGCACGTTGACGGGCTGAACGCCTGCGGCGTTCTGTGCTCGGGGATCCATGGACCTGCGAACCGCGCGAGAGACGCAACCAAAGCTCAAACCCAAATGTCTCGTTCGTCTCTTTATCCAGCCAAGGTTGACCATCAACGAACTAAATCCTAACTGTCTCTGAACAATTCGGCTAGGATGCGACAACTCTCGTCTGGAGAAGCATTGGCGGCTGGATATTTCAGTGTGGGCTGCACGCCAGGCGATCTCCGGTCTGTTTTCCCAAACCAATTTTTCGCATGACCTCCTATGCGCATCGAGTGAATGCCAGATGGATCGACAGCTCGAACTCCTTAGAGATTCAGAAGGCCGAAGGTACGGTAATCTCCTTCGAGGTGTCCTAGGGGTTTTGCTAGTGTCGGGCGTCGCGTTGCTCGCGCAAGCGTTTGTGAATCAGTTTTTGCTGGGACCGTATTTTTTCTTTTTCATCCCCGCGAGCATTTTTACAGCGTGGCGATACGGGTTTAGAAGCACGCTAGCTACCATTCTTATCTGTACACTCGGTGCTAACTTCTTTTTCCTGCAGCCAAAGTTTGAATTCGGATTCGATTCGCCTGCCGAAAATTTAGCCCTCATGTTTGTGACGGCGGCGTCGTTACTTACGGGTTGGATCATTTCTCGACTCAACAAAAAACATCAGGTCGCGCTTTTAGCGCAGCGGGAGCTCGCAGCAACTTTATCAAGTATTGGCGACGCGGTTTTGGTGGTCGATCGGAATAAGAAAGTGGCCTTCCTTAATCCGATTGCGGTGAAGCTAACCGGCTGGTCGCTCGATGATGCGCGAGGAAGACCGCTCGATGAAGTGTTCAAACTCATCAGCAAGAGTTCGACAGATCAACTCAAAAATCAGCAAACCCTTGTGAGTAAAGACGGAATCCATCGAAAAATCGAGGAGACGGCAACACCCATCGTGATGTCAGAGAATGGCAAGTCGAGTGGTGCCGTGCTTGTCTTCCGAGACATTACAGAGCGCGAAGCCTTGGAGCAACTTCGCCTGACGAAGGAAGAAGAAGTTCGCAAAGCTAGAGATAGTGCGGAGAGAGCGCGAAAAGAACTCTACACGTTCTTCATGCAGGCGCCCGCACCTATGGTGATCCTCATGGGGCCTGAGCATACGTTTACGCTGGCGAATCCCTTGTACGAGAAGTACGTGGGAAGAAGTGTCGTCGGAAAAACGATTCGAGAAGTTTTCACGAATGAAGAGGTTGGGTACTACATCGGTCTGCTCGATCGGGTTTATCAATCGGGTGAACCGTTCGTCGGTCGAGACTTACCGCTCACATTGAAGGACCCATCAGGCGTCGAAAGACAGAGTCGAATCGATGTCAGCTATACGCCTTTTCGCGACGAGTATAATCAGATCAAAGGCATCTTAGTTTTTGTTCAGGATACGACTGAGCAATACCTCGCGCGCGAGGAGTCCGCACGACATACAGAGCGGTTAGAGCGGCTCGCGAATTCGATTCCCCAGATTGTCTACATCAGCGATGCCGATGGTACACCCAGATTCTTGAACGATCGATGGTATGAGTTCACGGGAGCCGATCGTTCGAGTTCCGTGGTTGATACGAATAGTTACATTCATCCCGATGATCTGCCGGGCATCGTTGAAGCGTGGAAGAATGCAGTGGAGAATCATGTCGCATTCGAAGCCGAGCTGCGGATCAAGAGTGCAGATGGTAGTTACCGATGGTTCGTCACTCGCACGGCGCCAAACCTTGATCAGGATCGTCTCATCGGTTGGTTCGGAGCTTCAACCGATATCCACGATCAAATTCAGAAGCGGTCTGAGATCGAATTTCTAAATCACGTAGCTCAAGCCTATTCTCAAGGGTTACCTAGCTTGCGTGACGTTGCCGATACGATTGTGTCCTTAACCATGGAGCGGTTCTCCGGTTGGGCGCACGTTCACCTCCTCGAACCGAGCGGTCGCATTCGCCTAGTCGCCGTGAAGCACATGCGAACACAGGCGACGGAAACTTCATGGCAATACGATGAGCGTTTCCCATCGCACGTAAATGATCCAGCCGGGTTGGGCGAAATCATCCGCACTGGCAAAACTCAATATCAGAAAGAAATTCTTCCCGATGGCTTTAGCGCTGTGCCGAAAGAGCAACGTGAACTTCTCGAGCAACTTAACCTAAAGTCGTCGATCTCGGTCGCTCTAAAAACCACACAAAAAGCTTTCGGCGTGTTAACTCTCGTTTCGGACGAGCGACACTACACCGAGGATGATGTTCGTATCGTTGAGCAATTAGCGGAGCGGAGTGCCTACGCGATCCAGAATGCTCAACTTCTTGATGAGTTATCGAGAGCTAAAGATGAAGCCGAAAGAGCGAACCAGTTAAAATCAGCGTTCTTGGTGAATATGTCGCACGAGATTCGAACTCCACTCGGAGCGATGCTGGGATTTGCGGACCTCATGCGCGATCCTAACCTCACGGTAGGGGAGCGGAAGAACTATATCGATATTCTTATTCGTAATGGTGATAGTTTGTCCGTCATCATCAACGATATTCTCGATCTCTCGAAAGTTGAGGCCGGTCACCTTTCTCTTGAATACACGGACACGAACCCTCACCAATTAGTCGAGGAGGTCGTGTCGCTACTGCGCGTGAAGGCGGATGAAAAGAATCTGCGTTTGTCATTCGTAACTGAAGCCGATGTACCGCGCTCGCTCGTTACGGATCCTACTCGAGTCCGACAAGTTCTATTGAATCTCGTGGGGAACGCCATCAAGTTCACCCAGTTTGGTGAAGTTAAAGTTCGAACTCATCACTGTTCCAACTCGTATGGGCGAAGCGCCGTTTGCTTTGACGTCTCCGATACCGGCATTGGTGTTCCCTCGGCCCAAAAAGAACGCATCTTCGAAATGTTCGTACAAGCCGATGGCTCGATGACGAGACGGTTTGGTGGAACAGGTTTAGGTCTCGCGCTTTCAAGACGCTTAGCCCGCGAGATGGGCGGTGAGATTGAGATCATTGAAACTCAAGAAGGAGTAGGGACGGTCTTCCGAGTGACGATCGAAGATCGACCTGAGTATCGAAATCGGCAGCCAGATCACCCGCACGATTTGGCGCGAACCGAAATCGGTGAACTCTCACTCAACAATGTGCGCATCCTGCTGGTGGATGATGCTCCCGATAACCAGCTCTTAATCCGTAGATACTTGACCAAACACGGCGCTATCGTTGAATCAGCCGAAAATGGAATGCTCGGCTATCGGGCAGCTTTAGCAGGTCAACATCACGTTGTTCTCATGGACATCCAAATGCCGGTCATGGATGGTTACACGGCAACGCAAAACCTTCGTGATGCTGGATATCGCAAGCCGATCATTGCCCTCACGGCTCACGCCATGAGCGAAGTTAGAAAAAAAGCCCTCAACGTTGGATACTCCGATCATCTGACGAAGCCCATTAACTCACGCGAGTTGATCCTCACGATCGCGAAGCACGTCAGCGCGAACCAATAATTCTCAAGAGTTCTCCAATTGTTTCAAATTGAGATGTTCGTGACTCTGATCATTTATGATTGGCCTTCATCGCGCTCGCCATGAAACCGATAAGAACTTCATGTGGCGAGTCCTAGTTTTGTGTTTGATTCTGACTTCGTGCACGGGAGAGAGAGAAGGCGTCTTCCGTCTCCGTTCCGTTGTACTCAAGGAAGTTGCGGCCGTTGATCCCAAAACCGTGTCGACTCTCGTCACCCATACGGATGCTGGCGAGTCTTCTCTTCTTCAGCTCACAACGTCTGGAAGCACGCAGCTCGTGAACTCATGGGCTTCGTCTCAATCCGATTCATTTGCACCCGAAGCTGGCAAAGAACCCGCGCTCGTGACCAACGGTGGAAAAGCGTGGGTTGAGTTTGGCCCCGGCAAAAATTTGTTCGCAACGGGTCGTATGCCGGCTCATCTCGGCAACCAGTTTACGATCGTGCTTGTTGGAGTCTTCTCCGGAGGCGCGATGACTTTTCGCTTTGGAGCCGACGATGACACCGAGGCTTTCCGCGCAGTCATTAGCGGCTCAAACCTTACGTTGCAACATTCCTCATCGGCCGGAAACGTAAGAACACGCACTTCGCCTGCGCCCGGTAGCGCTGACCAGGTCCGGATCCTTGCTTTCTCTTTTGGCGAGACAAGTAAAGATCTCGAATATTATCTTGATGGTTTTAGATATTCGACTCCGGTAACGAGCACCACGGGCAGCCCCGTCGCGTTTGCTAAGACCGCACGTGATTTCAAAATCTCGAATACAAGTTCGAGCGGCTCGTTTCGCATCGGACAAGTCTTAGTTTTCTCGGAGAAGTTAACGCCTCAGCGTGTGTATGCCGTTTCGAGGTTTTTGGGCGACAAGTGGAACGCGAACATCTCGCTGACTCTTAACTCCGAAATTGCGAGTAACCTAGTACCTACCGTTGAGCCTGACACAACTGACTCAACTTACGTTTATGCGGCCGTGCTCACACCAAAATGCGTGTCTTGCCATCAGCCAGGTGGATCAGCGCTTCCCGCATTTGCAACCATTGCGGCACTGCGGACGGCGCGTGATTCGGGCGGCAATCTTCTCGTCATTCCAAATGACGGAACCAATAGCCCGCTTTACATCTCCGTCTTTAACAACTCGATGCCGTTTGGTGGTACGCCGCTTTCAAATGCCGAAAAGGCTCTGATCAAAGATTGGATCGATGCGGGTGCGCCTTAACTGTTTATCTACGTTACAGGCGCCAGCGAATGCCGGCTTGAAAGCTAAAGCCAGGATCAAGAAGTCCGCTCCCAAAAGAATGCGTGAAAAACCAATTTGGCGTGATCGCCCAGCTGAACGCGAGCTCAGCGAGTGAGCGGAACCGCAAACGGTTTTCAATCATGTCTTCATCGAAGGGCTTTTGCAGATCAATGAGTCGATAATAATTTCGGGTCGTGAGTCCTATGAGCGTGCCGTTCGGACGAACGAAGAAAGCCCACGTCAGCGATAAGCCAGCGCCGTAAGAAGGGACCGCGTTTTGGCGGAAGTCGACGTTTGCGTCCTTTTCAGAAGCGTCGGACTGTGCGTATTCGAGGAACGGCTCGATCAGCCATGACGTTCCCAGCCATCTTTGAAAACGTGTGTAACCAATTTGAATGCCTTGAGTTCCGACCTGGAGATCCGTCTGAAACCCACTGAGATTCGCGCGTAGCTTTTCTTGCGTCGCGACTCCGCTGATATTGATGAAATTAAATCCAGTTGCACGAACCGCGCGCGGGCGTGGTCTTGCACCAGGCTTTGTGACGGATCTTGCGGCGGATTTTGCGGCCTCCCGTTCTTGCGCCTGCGCCGGAGCCTCGATACAGACGCTAGCGATGATCAGTAAAGCTTTAAAGAGAAAGGTGAACTTGGAAGAGTAGCGACTGCGCATCTTCGGAGCCTCCTTCTCGTCGAACGGAGCGTCCGATTGAGTATTGCGTTTGGAGTTCCACCCTTTGAAAGGGAAACATTAAAAATCCGAGACCCCAGCGTAGATTCGTCGGGCCGCCAACATCGATACCATCACGCTGAGCTTCGGCCTGCGAGAGGAAGTGGTAGCCACGTGCAAGTTGCATCATCCCCCGCACAAGCCCATAAGCGGATTTAGTCGCGTCACCGCCGGTAACAGGGCTCGTATAAACAAAACCTGTTTCAAGCATGAGAGAATCTCGTGGATTCACCTGCAGCCGACTCGTGATCGCCGCTTGGCTCTTGCTTACAAATTTGTTGGCAGCGTATCCGGCGGCTCCTCCGAGCTTCCATCGCTCGCTTACGCTTGCCTCGTAGGCGAGCGTGCCGCCAGCTTTCTGAAGTTCCGCTTTTTGTTCGAGATTTCCGGCAAAGACATTCAGGAACAAATCCGAACCCTCAGATTTTCGGTACCACATCAATCCGTGCGCTTGATCGTTTTGTGCGGTCTCCGTCAGGCGTCGCGAGAACGAAGTATGGTCCGCAATGCGTAGGCCGAAGGGCTTGTCGAGAAGTCCTAAGTAGATCCACGACGATGACGAGATTTGAGAGCGTACGTAATACTCTCTCGAGATCAAAGTGCGGCTTTCTTCCGGCCTCGATGGCGAAGCACCGGAAGGGACGGGCACAAAGCCGATGGCGCCAGATAAAATCCATTTCGCATTGGCATCTAGCAAGATCGTTGCACCGAGATCGGCCTGCATGTTGATCCAACGCTGCTGAGAGTTCGATGAACCAAGATTTGAGATGTATTGGAGACCGCGATATTTCGCGTAGGGTTTTAGCCAATCGGGTCCAGCGTCGATGCGGCCCCAGAAGCCTGCACTTTCGCCCAGTTGTTCGTCTGTCTTCTTTGTCCAAAATGGACGTGCGGCAATTTCACTTGCCCACAGGGCTCGGCCGTAATCCGTAAGGGGACCGCCTCCGGCCGAGTTGTAATGACAGACGATGCACGACGAATAGCCGAACGCGACGAAGTCTGGGTACGCCTCAGCGATGCGACCCACGCCTAACGTCGAGAGGAGTAAGGCGATTCGGACGCATTTCTTCAACGCTTCCAAGCGATTCCCTCGAGTCCCAAATCCATGTGACCAGAGAAAACGTTATCTGATTTTTAGAGCGATTGCCAATGTGGGTTTGCGCAGGTCAAGTAAACAACAGCGCGCCACTGCTCGAGGTTTGAGAGGGTCGGTGTGTTCGTCTTCATCGCCGAGATCACGGCATTCGTTGAAGTAATGACTTCCGGCCCGACGTCGGTGCCTGGTCTAAAAAGTTCGTAGAGAGATTCAATCCCAGCACTTGAAACGGGTGTCGTTGTTGGAGCCGTGACGCCAATCTTCAAGAGAGCTTCGTTCAAATAGCTATCATTAACGTTCATCAACTGACGGCAGAAGTCTTTCAAAACAGAAACCCGGCCAGGAGTGGAAGCGGCATGAATGCCAAGTTCTTGCCAATCTTCGATATTCATTCTTCCGTTCATTCCGCTTTTGAATGCGCTTGGCAGCTCTTTTAAACCAAGTGTGGAGTAGAGATTCATGTTGCCGCCGAACGCTTGCGAGTTGGCGGTAATCGTATTGTTAAAGATGGTTTTGAAACCCGTCTGAACTGCAGTGGAGCTGGTTTCCGAGAGGAAAACGTACTCCAAAGTCGAGCGAAGAAAGTCTCGATCACCGAGGACCATTGTGATGTTGGTTGTTTGTGCTTTGCTGACGACCGGCTGGCCACCGGGTTCGCCGTCTCCATGTTTAGGAGGCGGAGTCGGCGTGGCGCCGACAAGCCCGGCCTTCGGCATCGTCGATTCAGATGGAAGGCATCCTGAAAGCGACAGAGTGGCAACAACAGCCATCGAATACAATGAATATCGAGTCATGCCGGCGCGAGAAATCATAGGATTTTCGCTCCGATCTTGGGCTGGAGCCGCCCTGAAGAGTCGAGCTGCCAGACGAGGTTCGTGAAGTTCCACGGATTTTTTCCACCAAGAAGATGGCTGACTGCAGCGGCCATATGCCTAGGGGACAGAGTTTCTTTCGAGCCGTTGAAATCAACGAGAGCGGATCTTCCCCAAATCCCTTTGTAGCCGGATGTACCGGTCGCCGCGATGTTGCCGACGATAAACGGACCCGGAACCACACCAGAGAAAACGGAAGCCACTTGTCCGTTCCACGCGTGGTCGGACCCGATCTGGTCTGTACGAGGATTTCTCGCAAAGTCGCCCGTTACGTGGATCACCGTCTTGTCGAACATCGATCCGCCACCGACCATCGGCGTATTCTTCAGCACATCGATGAGTTCGATGAGGTTCGAAGCGAATCCACGATAAAAACCAGCCGCGATCACGGTGGCGATCCGATTCGGTGTTCCGTGTTGGTCGGAGCCGCAGAAAAGTTTTGTAACCGCCGTTTCGCCGACTTTCACGACTGAGAGTTCTTGAAGCATATTTCCGAACCCTAACGAGAGGCTTCCGGTGATCCCTTTCGTTAGGCAATATTCGGCAAGCGCAAAGTTTCGGATCATAGCGTCGACGGGGTTTGCTGCCGCGTAAGCGCCGCGCATATCAAAAGCGGGGTCTACGGGAGTTCCTTCAAATGAATTCGGCTCGCCCGAGGCAAACCGGATTGCGTTCTCCGAAAAACCAGGTGTCGTTGCTGTATTGCGAATCGACGTTCGAGCTAGTAAATGGTATTTGTTGAATAGCGCGCTCCACTGAGTTCCGAGATCTTCAGCCGCCATGAGGGCGAGCTTTCGGGCCGCGCTCAATTGATCTTTGATTGCAGCTGAACGAGCGTTGTCGGCGGAAGCCTTTGCTTGAGCGACTTCGTGAAGCTGATCCACTACCGATTGAACAGCGTCGATTCCCAGAAGACCCTGACGTGAAGTTGCTGTCGCTTTGAAGGCCTTCATCAGACCGTTGATGGATCCACCGGTAGCGTAGTGATCATAAACGGTCGTGAGCGAATGACCATTCATTGAATGAAAATGCCGCGCGCTGGTGAGGCTGGAAGAAATTCCGGCGATAAGGTCCTTACGATTATCAGCGGCTAATCCCGAAAGGCTCGGCGCTCCCGGATCGGGATAAGTTTGTAAAGGCTCGTTGATCTCGTGACCATCGGTGACGCTGTTATAACCACGAATGACCGCCATGTGATCAAGAAGGTCCGACATCGGGCGATCGGCGTTTTTGCCCGTGATGTTTGACTGATAATACGAGGGAACTTGTACGCCTTTATAGGTCATGAGTTTGTAGACGGGATTATTCGAGTCGAACGCCGTTGCAATGCCGGGATTCCAAGTCGTGGCATCCGCGGCACTCAATGTGATGTCGGTCGCATTCGGCGTTAACCATTGGTCAAACAAAAATCGAGGTGGCGCGCCCGAGAGATGGAAGTTCAAGTAAGACCGAGAGAGAACGTCATCGCCCGAGTTCGCAAACGCCTGCCGAAGAATCGTTTTCTGAACGCCAGTGTAAAGTCTGATGACGTCGGCGAGCATCAACCCAGTTCCGAGACCAGCTGCACTTTTTAAAAGCTTTCTGCGATTCATAGCGAGCCTGCCCCGAAATCCGTGCGTCGGTAGATCTCTAACTTGAGGATCTCTTCAATTGTCTGGCGCACCTTTTGGTGTTTCTTCAGATTTTTTCCGAGCTGGATGACGAGATTGCGGTACTCCCAGTCCTTCTCTGACATCGCAGCCAATGCTGCCGCTTCATCTGGATCGTAGATATCATTGAGATCAACACGCACACCGGTGAAGTACTGAAAGAGTTTGCGAGCTTGGCAAACGTAGACGTCATCTTGCTCTGACAATCGAGCCGAGAGTTCGTCACCATTTGCTACCGCTACGTTCACAAGCGCGCCTGAGAGATTTCGGTAATAGAGGCGTCCCGTGGCTGGTCTCTTGAAGTAGTCGTTGTCTTTAGCGGCTGGCCAGCCGGATTCTGCGGAGAAGCCAGTAACAGGGGCTGATTTGTGGACGTGAAGTGCGTACCTATGAAGAACATCACTCTGGAAGTCACCCGCGGAGATATAGCCTACACCGCGGTAAACACCAGCCATCGGATCGATCGTCGCATGACACCGTACGCAGGAGCTTCCTTTGCGGAAGGCATTGGCGTTCGTGTCAGTACTGACAAAGGAAGCAGCGTCAGAAGCACGAATGACCGGCAACTCACGGCAAAGGAAATCGTGCATGATACTTCTCGAAAGGCGACGAGGCATCGCATCGAGATTTGGGCGAGGATTGTTGCCTGCGATCAGATTCGTATTTGCGATGACGTAGGTTCTAAGAAATGGAATGCCCGCAAACAGCGTTGTGTTCATGTCGAAGTTTAGCGGAATCCCTTGTATGTTTGTAACCCCTGAATTCGAAGTGCGAATGATTTGTTGAGGCGAGTTGTAGTGAATGCCAACGAGTTCCCCGACTTCAATCATCGCGAGGTTTTGATCTTCGCGAGTCGGCGTGCTGCTAGCGTAATACATCAAAGAAACAGGCACCGAATCAGGGTTGGTACCAGCAGGCGAGAAAGCAAAGCCGTAGCGGGAGCGAGGACTATATACGTTTGTAGTTGTCGAATGACTACCACCGTAGATCCAGTTGAGCGTGAAGGGATAAACAACAGTCGTGTCAATTTCACGTTTCGCCGCCGGCGTGCGCGTGATCGTGAAGAGATCTTTAAACGATCGATTCGGATTTAATGTGTTTTCGGTGTATGCCAGGGCAGGTGAAGTGAAATCATAAACGTCTTCGGTAGCCGGGAAATCCTCGAAGAAGTTCGAAAGACTTCGCGCCGTCGGTGCCGAAATGAATCCGCTATAAACCTTGTAGAGGCGCCGAAGGACAGCGAGTCCTTCTGCATCCGTTGGGTTCACTAAGCGACCCTGAGCATCGTTTGGGTTGATACGTGCGCGATCTAGAACAGCTAGACATTCCGTAACGGGATTTAATGAGCCGCTCTGTAAACCAGCAATGCGGGAATCATTGGGCTTCAGCGCACGTCCTGTGAGTTGAGCGTAGCAACGGCGAAAGAGCTCAACGTTGTTGAGATCACGGGCTTCGGCCGATGGTGTGAAGGCACCCAAAACGGCCAACGGAACGATTATTCGCTTCAACAACGTTCTCCGCACGCGTGCTCCTGCCCAATCAAAAGTCTGGACATAAGGAGATCGGTTTAGCGGCGACGAAAGTTGAGGAAGTCGAAGAAAGCGTCTCGCGGTGAGACAATTCGCCGTGAAGCTTGAGCCTCACTTTGAACCAGTAAAAGAAATCAATCTATACGGGCTGTCTTGCAGTAAGTAGCTGAGTTGGTCAAAAGCTCTTTACGGATACCCGAGCAGTTACCAGGCGACACTTGGCCAAACAGAATCTCGCATTGAACAATGAGAGATTCAACGGCCAGTGAGAGAGTATCACCAACTCCGACGACCGGAATCTCGTTCATCGTCACCTTGCAGATGCGGGCGCGCTCGCCAGCTGAGTAGAAGCGACCCATCGCTTCGAGTCGGTCATTCACCATCGAGCGATGTTGAGAGTGAGCTTCGCACGATAAGATGATTTCTTCCTCAGCGCGAGCTTGTGAGAACGAACCAAAAGCGACAAGTGCCACGGCTAGGACGCATAAATAACGAGCGAATTGTTTCATGATCGGCACTCCCTAGAAGAACAGATTCTTCCACGAGAGCAAGGGTGCAGGTCGTATGCCACGACCAGCGTGACGGCGTGGGCGATCTAACGATTTACGGCTACCGAAGGAGTAGCCATCTCTGAGTTTTTTTCAGTCCCGGGTGTCGAAGATGAGCTTAGGCGGCTCGCTTCTCCGCAGTGGCTTGGCTTGCCGCTACGAAAGGCAAAATTTTGCCAACTTGCGTGCTAGCTCCACCGTTAACCTCGCGCTGAACCTTGCTCACGAGTTCACGAAGCTCTTCGGCTTGGCGCGAGAGGATCGCGGCTGAGTCGCGCACGCGTTGGGCATTGTTCGCGTTCTGCTGAGTAGACGAATCGATCTGCGTCATCGCCGACGAAATCTGGTTCACGCCCTGCGCTTGTTCCGTTTGCGAGCTTGCGATCTGGGTCATAAGCTTACTGACTTCGGAGACGTTGGTAACGACTTCATCGAGGACGCCACCGCATTTTTGCGCGATCACGGATCCCGATTCGACTTTCACGCGACTTGAGCTTGCAAGCATCGAGACGGACTCTTTCGTTTCGCTGACGATCAGTTCGACTCGCTGGACGCTCGATGAGAGCATGTCTTTAATTTCTTTCGAAGCGCGACCGCTCATCGCGGCGAGGTTTCCAACTTCTTCCGCGACGACGGCAAAACCTTTTCCGTGTTCACCCGCGCGAGCTGCTTCAACCGAGGCGTTGAAGGAGAGAAGCTTCGTTTGAAAGACGATGTCATTGATGACTTGGGTCTTTGAAGAAATCTCGTTGATGAGTTTTACGATTTCAGAGAAGCGTTGATTGCTTTCGTTGATCGCCTCGAGAACCAGTTTGTTGTCGCTATCGATTTCGGCGATGGTTTCAATCATCTCTTCGACCGACGCTTTGCCCTCGAGGGCGACGGAGTTGCTCTGCTGAACGGCCGCGAGCGAAAGATTGGCGGCTTCAACGCTTCGACCAACCATCGCATCGATTTCGTTGAGGGTCGAAACTGTTTCTTGCACGGCAGAGGCCTGCTGAGTTGTGGCGCTAGCAACCGAGTTTGCGCTTTCAACGACGTCTGAGCTTGTTGAAGTTGTTAGATCGGCCGCGCGCGAAAGAGCCGTGACGGCATTCAGAATGCTGCGAACGCTGGAGCGCAGAGAGAATCCGATGTAGGTCGCGAAAAGAGTGGCGGCAAGAAGTGCGAAGGCTGAGTAGTACAAAGCCATGCTGCGATCGGCGCGCAAACTGCTAAGACGAAGGTTTAAAAGAACGTCGAGTTCATCCACCGAAGCGAACCAGAGTTGGTAGCTCGATTCGATCGCTGATTCGGCCTTTGCGGCAAATTCTTGCGCACTCACAGGCTTGCCAGCTGCAATGTCCGCAAGGGCTTTGGTGACGGCTTCCGACTTCGACTTGTGGTCATTTAACAAAGGCTCAGTCTTTGACTTTAAAGTAGGGCTGATTCCAAAAAAGTTAGCGTCTTCGTTCCACGCAGTTTCCATGCTGCCGACGAGGCGAGCGAGATCTGTGTCCCTTAACATAAACGCGTAAACGGCAGCTTGGGTTTTCTCAGCTTCAGTCAAGGTACCGCGACGTAGCCAAGCCTCGACATTGACGAGAACATCTTGGTAATGATCTTGGATCTGCGGAAGTGCCGCGAGAGTTACGTCCATGAGGTAGTAACTATCGAGATCCGGATCCAGGATGAGATTCGAAGTATCACCAGCATGCGTGATCATCGTACGCACGCCAGCTACGAAGTCTTGGTGAGCCGCCGTGCTTGCCGAAGCCGACATCGAAGCTGATTTCGTTTTGAGATCATCCCATGCTGTCTTCATAGCGGCGACGTTATACTTATCGCGTTTTCTTTTGCCGAGTCCTTCAGGTGTGAATTGAAGTGCGGCTCCAATTCGCGCATCGACTTCCCCAAGCGCCGCGAACGCTTCATCAGCCGACGTCTTTGCGGACTGAAGCGAGCTTGTCGCTGAGGAATCACCTAGCAGAATTCTCTGGCTGTAGATGCGGTGGAGAGAAGCGTTTTTCAAAAGCGACTCGAGCGGGCGTTGGTATTGGTTCCCAAGTTTTTCTTGCTCGCCGAAGTCGATGTTCACCGTCTGCGCGCTGAACATTTGGAATGTCAAAACTACGATCGGCACCGTGTACACGGCGTTTGTCAAAATCAGTCGCGCTACGAATGACATTCTTTTTACAAACATGGAAGCAGCTCCCTTGGCGCCGGGATTGTGCCCGGTATCGAAGCTCTTCATCGGCAGATCTTAAAAACACGTAAAGGCGAAGATTGACTGGAATTTTCGATTCCTGGTTACGAAAAAAGTATGAACTGATTTTGTTTGATTTATCCGTTGAAGAAACTCGACTCACGTCTTGGATTTCTTTCGTGGCGTCCCTTGGTGAATCACTTTGTCCTAGGCTTCTGTCTCAATCGGCTGACGAAAGTGCTTGCCGCCTTGGGTCGGGGGGCTTTAAGACAACCGCATGACAAACATCGGTACATTGCTCGAAACGGTTCCGGCTCAACGCGACGAGGCTTGGGAGCGCCAATTCATGGCGGCCCTTCCCCAAACGGAGATTAAGCTTCTCGCGAACGAACCTCGCCCGGGACCTGACAGCTGGCCATACCTCATGGTGTCAACCGAAGAGGGTGCCGATGAGCCTCTAAAGAACGTCCTGGCTTGGCTCTCTGATAAGGGCATCGGTCTCGCGATCAATCCGCAAAAGCCAACTCCCGATTTCGTTCTGACTTACGGAATGATCTGGAACTACCGCGAGCGCGGTGAGTTCATCACCGATGAGTCTAAGCAAAACCGCCCAGGTGCGATCGCGATCCAAGATGGTCAAGAGCTTCTTGCGGGTCCGCCAAGCGAGGCTTACCTGCCGCAATACGTGCGCAGAATTTTAAAGCAGTTCTTGTTAGATCAGGGAATTTTTGCGCCAAAGGTTTTGATGGTGAGCTTTGATAAAGTGAACTTCGATCTTTGCTTCTCGATCGAGTCATTCAAATCGCCACCGGCGCACGAGCACGCGCAGATCGCCGAAGCGATCTCGTGGTTTCTCCCCGCCCACTATGCCGTAAGCCTCGTGAGCGAGAAGACAGTTCCTGGTTTTCAGTCTTTGTAGTCAGATGCGCGGGGGAGCATATCCATCAGAGCTTCCCGCCAATACTCCGGAGCATCTTCGGAGTAATCCACGCAGACTTCGTAAACTTCCTTGTTAACACGCTTAGTGCGCGTGATTTTTCCGCTGATCTCGAGATCCATCGGAACAATCGTGAGCACGACTTGGTCGCCTTCTAGTTCCGCAAGCGAGAGAGCGTCGCGAAATTCGGGAGGGATCAAGTTCTTGCGTTCGACCAGGAGCCTAAAGCCCGTCTTCGAAGCGTTCACAATCGCGCCGTCACGCGAGAGCAGCGTGCGGTGATCCATCGACATCAGGCCTTTGATTTTGATCGGATCTAGGTTTTCTCGAGGAGCGATTCTGCGCTCGTCATCTTTGGTGATCTTCGTTTGTGCATTCGTCTTTGCCACTCGGCACCTCGATTCTGTCTGAGCAAGGCTCAGTAAACTTCTTCACATGTCTACTGATCGGAAGTGCCGGACCTAAGTTGAGGAGCTTGAGAGAAATAAACTGAGAGCAAACGCATTTATCTTGATCACAACGCCTCGTCCTGGGATTTGCTGTCGATCCTTTATACGCTCACCATTAAAAAACCATGCAGGAATCGTTTTTCCCTCAAGTGTGAGAGGGTGTTCGATTTTTTGCCAGTTGAGCAATCTCAGTTCACCGAGCACGCTTGGCTGATCGAACTCGCGAAGCGACTTAAACAAAGCTTCCTTACCGACCCAGAGGAGACTCACGTTCGGCGCGGTAGCGACTTCTTCGTTTGAAGAAACACGCCTCACGACGCGTTCTTCGATGCGATCCGCAATTTCGAGATCGAGTCCAACTCTCAAAGGTTTTTTCACCGCAGCAAAACCACCAGCGGATTTGCAGTGTGTGAGCGAGAGACTCCAAGTTTCATCATGAGGAAGTGCAGAAAGATCAGAAAAGTCTCGGCCAGCGAATTGACCGGCGGCTGAGCGAAGTTCGCTCCGCTTAAGCGCATTCCACTCGTCACTCAAATGAACCTCAAGCGACTCGCACTTCAGCGCATGCCTCATGAAAGACGCGAGTTCCGGAAAAAGCTTTACGCCCATTCAAAACGATCGGGCCAAGTGACCGTGCGACCTTCGGTGATCGCCATCATTCGATCAAGCGAGACGCGAGCTTTTTCGGCAAGTTTCGGATCAACGTCGACTCGAGGTTGCAACGTTTCGAGAGCGCGCGCGATCTTTTCAAGGTTGTTCATCTTCATGTAGGGGCACTGGTTGCACGCACACGAGCCTTCAGCCGGAGCTTGCACGAGAACCGCATCCGGGCGCGCTTTACGCATCTGGTGGAAGATCCCGTCTTCCGTTGCGACGATGAACTCCTTAACGGCTTTATTGTTCTTCACTTCATCCAACAGGCGCGATGTTGCGCCGATGACGTCTGCGTATTGAAGAACAGATTCATCGCACTCCGGATGCGCGATCACGAGTGCTTTGGGATGTAGCTCTTTCAGCTCGAAAAGTTTCCGAGCAGAGAAGAGAACATGCACTTCACAAGAGCCGGGATAATGGATCATCTCCCGATTGAGCTTCTTCGAAAGATAGCGACCCAAGTTGCGATCGGGTCCAAAGAGAATGCGTCGATCTTTCGGAATCGCGTTGATGATCTTTTCTGCGTTGCTTGAAGTGACGCAAACATCTGTGATCGATTTCACAGCCGCACTCGAATTCACGTAAGTGACTGCAAGCGCATCGGGATACTGCTTGCGCCAAGCGAGGTACTTATCGAACGGTGAGTGATCGACGAGAGAGCAACCCGCATTTTGATCAGGCACAAGCACGGTTTTCTCGGGTGAGAGGAGCTTCACGCTTTCGGCCATGAACGTGACGCCTGCAAGCAGCACAACCGGAGCCGTGAGTTTTTGACCGGCCTGCGCTAAGAACAAACTATCTCCCACGTGATCGGCAACATCTTGGATGTCGCCCTCTTCGTAGAAATGAGCGAGGATCACGGCGTTTCGTTTTTTTTTGAGCGCCTGGATGCGCGACTCAATCGACTGGGTAGAAGCAACGGCAGATAAAGCCATACACACTCTCTCTTTTGTGGATGCGCGAGAGTTGTAACATAAAGCGTTTAGGCGTCCAAGGGACGCCATGGTTCGCCAGGCGAAGGCCTAAAAGCTCTTAGAGAGAAACTTCCATCGTCCAGCCCAAAGGATCCGGGCGACGACCGTACTGGATGTCCGTCAACGTTTGGTAGAGCTCAGAGGAAAGAGTTCCTACTTTTCCGCCGTTGATCGAGATGAGCTCGTCATTAACGCCGAAAGCGCCGACCGGCGAGATGCTCGCCGCCGTACCGGTGCCGAAAACCTCTTTCAGATCACCCGTTTTGTGGGCTTCGAGAATCTCCGAGAGCGAAATTGGGCGCTCTTCTATTGGAGTCTTGCTTTCGCGAAGAAGCTGAATGACTGAATCGCGCGTGATGCCGGGGAGGATCGTTCCGCCTAGCGGAGGCGTGATTACCGTATCACCGATTTTGAAGAAGACATTCATGGTGCCGACTTCTTCGACGTACTCTTTTTTCGAGGCATCTAGCCACAAAACCTGCGCGAAGCCACGCTTCTTGGCTTCGCTTGCTGCTTTCAGGCTAGCAGCGTAGTTGCCACCGGCTTTGGCTGCGCCCATTCCACCAGGCGCTGCTCGCGAGTACTTGCGCTCTACCCAGATTTTAACGGGCTCAATGGCATTGCTGCCATAGTAGCCGCCGACGGGGGAGGCGATGACGTAGTACATGAGATTTTCTGCTGCCCGCACGCCTAAGAAAGCTTCAGAGCCAATCAACGTAGGGCGGAGATATAAGGCCGTGCCTGCTTTGCTGGGGACCCAATGAACGTCGGTTCGAACGAGACGAAGCAACGATTCAATGAAGACCGGAAGATCCACGAACTCCAAGCAAAGGCGTTCGGCGCTCTCTTTCATGCGCTTCCAGTTCATCTCGGGTCGGAAGAGGCGGATCTTGCCGTCCGTTCCGCGGAAAGCCTTCATTCCCTCAAAGATCGCCTGGCCGTAATGGAGGACCGCAGCGCCAGGATCGAGTCGGAGATTTTGGTAAGGAACGATTCGTGGAGCATGCCAGCCAAGGAGCTTCGAGTACTCGGTGATAAACATGTGATCGGTGAAATACTTCCCGAAACCAAAGCTCTCATCGGAGGGTAAGGGCTTAGGATTGTCGGTCTTTTCAATCGCGATCTCGATGTCCATCTAAGGTCCTTTCGCGGGTCGGGAGGAGGTTTATCAATCCCAGGGGGACTAATAAAGACTTTTCCCGCATGGGTCGGCTTCTTCAGGGCGCATGAACGCCAGATGATTCCGCGGTGCAGAAAGGTTTACTTGATCAAGGGGATTGGCTTCGGAGTCTAGACGTCGCCGCCCTTAAGGGTCGTGATGATCTGCTTAGAAACTGTGCGAAGAGTCTCGAAGACTCCGCGGCCAATGGAAGCCGTTGCTTCAAAGTCGGGAGCGTTGTAGCGATTCAAAGCTGCCCGCAATTCAGCAACAGAGGCGACGTTCGGAAGATCTCGCTTGTTGTACTGAATGACTAATGGAACCTGGCGAATGTCGTAGCCTTGTTGCTCGAGGTTCTTCTCGAGGTTTTTAAGGGCTTCGACGTTTTCGTCCATCCTTTCAATCTGGGAGTCGGCCACGAAAATCACGCCATCAAGGCCCTTCAAAATCAGTTTACGGCTAGCGTCGTAAACGACTTGCCCGGGAACCGTATAGAGATGAAATCGCGTGTTGAGGCCGCGGATCTGACCGACATCCATCGGGAGGAAGTCGAAAAATAGAGTGCGCTCGGGATTAGCGTTGAACTCCGCGAGGCCTGATTGCCCTTGGCCCGAAGTTTTTTGGTAAACCCATTGCACATTGGTGGTTTTGCCACCAAGTGAGGGGCCGTAATAGACCACCTTGCAATGAATTTCTTTGGCCTCTTGGTTGATGAAAGCCATTCCGTTTACTTGAGCCCTTCGAAATGGCTTTGGACCCAGGACTTAGAGTTCGACCCGGTTCTCCAAAGCGCGTCCCAACGTTCTATCGTCCACGTAGTCTATATCGCTTCCAATGGGAACGCCACTCGCACTTCGGGTGATCTTGACCTCTTTGTCGACCAGGGTCTTCGCGAGATAAAGAACCGTCGTGTCGCCTTCAAGATCCGGATCGAGCGCGAGAATGATCTCGTTGATCTTCGGTGCTGTCTTCGCGACTTCGTTATCCGAGTGCGGAAGGTAGCTGACCGAGCGTTGTTGAAGGCCTGCATCGACGCGCTCGATGAGCTCGCGGATGCGCAAATTCTCGGGACCGACATTGTCGAGAGGCGAGATGGCGCCGTGAAGGACGTGGTAACGTCCCCGGAAGACGCCTGAGCTTTCAACTCGCAGGATATCGGCCGGCTCTTCAACGACGCACACGAGATCGTCGCGACGGCTTGTGTCCTTGCAGAAACGGCAGAGGTCGGCTTCGTCGGTATACGAGAAGCACTGCACGCACGGGTGCACGGATTCTTGGACTTGTTGAAGCGCCGACTGCAAACGATCGGAAAAATCCGGTGTCCGCAGAATATGGTAAGCCAAGCGTTGGGCGGTTTTGGGCCCGACGCCCGGCAAGCGGTTCAACTCGTGAATCAGTTTTTCAAGTGCGCCGATTTTAAACAAATCGTGTCCTCAGCAGATGCGATGATGGAAGTTAAAAGAGTCCCGGCATGTTGAAGCCGCCAGTGACTTTTTCCATCTCGGCCGCGTGGGTATCACGAGCTTTTTTAAGAGCGTCGTTCGTCGCCGTGACGATCAAATCTTGCAGCATTTCAACGTCGCCCGATTTTACTACATCCTCGGTGATTTTCATCGAAAGAACTGTATTTTCGCCCTTCACTTTGACAGAGACCGCGCCTCCGCCAGAGGAGCCTTCGTACTCGCGTTCAGCGAGTTCTTCCTGGAGTTTTTTGATTTTCATCTGCAGCTGATTCGCCTGACGCATCAGGTTCGCCATTCCGCCTTGCATACCGCCTCCTCCTGCTCCACCACGTTTCATGAAGATGTCTCCCTTTTGCCCCCGCCACCTTTGGGCGAGTTGGCATCCTTGATCGCTTTAATCTGAGTTTTAAAAACGTTCTGAGCCGTTTTCACAAGCGGATTTTGCTCCACCTGTTGCTCGATCGAGCGCTTCTGCGCTGCTTTGTGCTCATCGACCATCGCCTTCGGCGTGGCCTTTTGAGTCACCTGCTCGTCAGCGAGTTTTACGTCGACGTTGTACTTCTTTTGCCAAATCGTTTCGAGGAACGTCTCGATGCGCTTGATGTTTTCGGGCTCTTTCACCTTGTCGAACAAGAAGCTCATCTTGCGCGGAATTCCGATTGTGAGGCTATCGCCTTCGGTACCGACAAGATGTGTGTTCTCGAGCATCGCGCCCAAAAGGCTATTCGCTTTTTTCACCTGCACGACGAATTTGAACCAAGGGTCGTTGGCTTTCGCCGCATCGACTTGCGGTTCTTCGGCGGGCGGGGGAGCCGACGCCTGGGGGGCTGCTGGCTTCGCCGCGGCAGCGGAAGTCGTCGGTTGGGGCGTGGCTTGTGGGATCGTTACGTTAGCCGGAGCTCCTGCCGCTGGGCGAACGAAAGAGGCCGCCGTGTACGCAGGTTTTGCCTGCGCTGCCGGTGCTGACGTGGCAGGAGCCGGTTGGTTTGCCGACGCTTCCTGCGCCTGACCTTCTTGCGCAGGTGCCGAGGCTTGCCCTACCGCAACCGGCATCCGAACGGCGCCGCTAGCAAGAGCCGCGAGACTTGCGATCCGAGGAGCAGCCGCCATGCGAAGAAGCAGCATCTCGAGAACGAGACGTGCATCTTGAGAGCGCAAAAGATCGCCGATGCCTTTCAAAGCCATGTCGAAGAGAAGGTGCAAATCTTCTTCGCTCAACTCTTGAGTCAAAGTACGAAGGTTCTCGATCTCGGTTTCCGGAAGGTCGACCACGCGCGAAGGATCATCTGGAGAGAGTCGCACGAGAAGAGCGTTGCGGATTTCTTCCAAAAGATCTTGCGCGAAGACTTTAGGATCGTAACCCGACTTGAAAATCTTCTCGATCACGTCGACAGCTTTGCGGGTGTCGCGGCTCACGAGAGATTCGAGCGATTCAAGAAGAAGCGAACGATCCGTAAGACCCAAGACGTCGATCGCTTGCGCGAGCGTCAGATCCGAGCTCGAAAACGTGATGACCTGATCGAGCAAGCTTTGGCTGTCGCGCATCGAGCCGTCGGCATGACGCGCGATAAGCCACAGAGCTTCGGGCTCGGCTTTAACTTTTTCGCTCTCGCAGATCTTCGCAAGTTGAGCGGCAATCTGGCGCGAAGGGATGCGGCGGAAGTCGAAGCGTTGGCACCGCGACAAAATCGTGCTCGGAATTTTTTGAACTTCCGTGGTCGCGAGGATGAAGACGACATGCGCTGGCGGCTCTTCGAGCGTTTTTAAAAGAGCGTTGAAGGCGCTTGTCGAGAGCATGTGAACTT
>SXGS01651558.1_pt1 | contig 20922 bp, 31 predicted proteins | sample 3174681 | NCBI WGS metagenome assembly SXGS01 (sample SAMN11356861, study PRJNA531348) | freshwater metagenome | isolation source: freshwater sample F1-80 | place: China: Fuxian Lake, Yuxi | collected 2017-12-25 | reverse complement strand
TATGTTACGTCCCCTCCAGTTCATCAGGATTGCGACTCTCCTCCTGAGTTTTTCTCCCATCCTTGTCTTCGCCCAACCCCAAACCGCCAACGACATCCAAACCCTTCGCGAGGAACTCAAAGAACTCCGTCGCCGAACCGAACAAATCGAGTCCAAATTGCTCCAACTTGAGCAATCCCCCACTCCGGTTGGAAAGGAAATTTCTCAGCCCTCACCAATCGTCGAAAAAGCATCCAACCTCCCGACTAGAGCAAACGATCCGATTATTCAGCCAAAACGAGACCAAAGGCTGTTCAACCTCTCATTAGACGGTCTCATCGCAGCAGGAGGATCCACCGCCGAGGATCTCGACCGCCTCCAACTCGGTGGCCACGATCCCATTCAAAATGGGTTCACCCTTCAAAGCTTGGAAGCGACACTCGATGGCGCAGTCGATCCCTACTTCCGAGCCCAAGCCAACATCGCCCTCCAACTCGACTCTCACAGCGAAACCTCGCTCGAGGTGGAGGAGGCATGGTTGGAAAGCTCCTACCTCCCCGGAAACTTCCAACTCCGCCTTGGTCAGATTATGACGGATTTTGGACGCATCAACCCTACCCACCCGCATTCGTGGGCGTTCGTCGATTCACCTTTGGTAAACGCCAGATTCTTTGGACCAGACGGCCTTCGAAACCCCGGTGCCCGTCTCTCATGGCTCACGCCAACCCCTTTTTATTCGGAGATCTTCCTTTCGATCCAAAATAGCAGCGGCGAAACCATGCAAAGCTTCGGATTCGATCACGAAGGCCAGACCTACCTTGGACGCTCACAAATCGAACGCCCCACAAGTCGGTTGAGTGATCTCCTCATCACTCCTCGATACGTTTTCTCTTATGATTTAACCCCCTCGCAGACTTTGCTTGCTGGATTGTCGGCCGCACTCGGCCCCAACGCCTCCGGAATGGATGAACGCACGGAAATCTACGGCCTCGATCTTTTCTGGAAATGGAAACCCACCACTCATTCAGGTGGTTTCCCGTTCGTCTCATGGCAAACCGAGGCGATGGTCCGCCACTACTCCGCAGCTTCAGGAGAAATTGATATCGCAGGAACCCCGACCCTCCTCAACCGTGAACGCATCGAGGATCATGGTGCTTATTCTCAAATCTCTTGGGGGTTCCACAAAGGATGGGTTGCCGCATTACGTGGGGATTACATCTCATCCGCTCAGTCAGCTGGTTACGAACAACTCCTCGGTCCAGATCCCGACCTAATCTCGCGATGGCGATTTTCCCCCAATTTGACATGGTTCCCCACAGAGTTTTCAAAAATCCGATTGCAGTACAATCTGGACCACCGCGAAACCATCGGAGCGGATCATTCCATCTGGCTACAGTTTGAATTCCTCCTAGGTGCCCACGGAGCCCACAAATTCTGACCATGCCACCCCTGACCCTTTCAACTTTTCTAGGGCCCTGTCGAGGTTGGCTTTTAGTTCTCTCGCTGAGTTTCCTCACACCCAATGCCGAAGCCAAACTAAACGTCGTCGTCACCCTCCCCGATATTGCCGCCGTCGCACAACAAGTCGGGGGTGACCTAGTGCAATTGACTACATTGGCTCGACCCAACGAAGATCCCCATTTCATCGATCCTAAACCCAGCTTTATTCGAATTCTCAACAAAGCTGAACTGCTCATCCATGGAGGTGCAGAACTCGAAAACAGTTGGCTCCCTTCCCTCGTCCAGACCACCCGCAACCCAAAAATCCTTTCAGGCGGTTCGGGTTTGGTTGATGCTTCCAGTGGCCTTCAACTCCTCCAAAAAAACACCGGCAACACAGACCGCGCGAGCGGCGATGTCCATCTTTCTGGAAATCCACATTACCTACTCAGCCCTGATTTCGTCGCCACCGTTGCAACAAATATCACCCGCGCCTTTGCATCCGCAGATAGAGTCCACGAATCCAACTACGCGACCAATCTTGCGAAATTCATCACCCGACTTCAGACAAAGCAGCAATCATGGCGGGCAACTCTACAATCAGGCACCGGTAGTAAAGTGATCACCTACCATCACTCCTTCGATTACCTTTTATCAACGTTTAACTATCTGCTCGTCGATACCATCGAACCCAAACCCGGCATCGAACCTTCGCCAACTCACATCACCACGCTTATCCGTAAACACCGCGAAACAGGAGTCAAATACATCCTGATCGAACCCAACCGTGGACGCAAAACGCCCCAACGCCTCGCCGAAATCCTCAAAGCCGAAGTTATCAGCCTGCCACTGATGCCCGGAGGCGTCCCCAACACGGATGATTATTTTTTGTGGATGGACTATCTCGTCACCCGAATCGCCCCCGCACCGTGAACCAAACCGCCCCAATTTCCATTACCCAAGCAACGATTGGCTATTTTGACCGTGCCGTCCTTTCTAACGTGTCTTTTTCTGTGCCTCAAGGAGCCTTCAGTGCATTACTCGGTCCCAATGGTGCTGGCAAAAGCTCACTCCTCAAAACCCTTGCTGGCATCATTCCCCTACTCAGTGGCTGCCTAACCCTTTCAAGTCCTAACACCACCCTTGGCTACGTCCCACAACGCGAAACTCTTGATCCCATTTACCGACTCAACGCCTACGAAATTGTATTGATGGGATCCTATCAGCGCGTCAAACCATGGCGGAGAATCCCTCAGAGTATCAAATCGGAGGCTCATAACTGTCTCGCGGCGGCGGGGGTTCAGGATTTGGCTGATCGAACCTTTTCAGAACTCTCCGGAGGGCAAAAACAACGGGTGCTCACAGCGAGAGCCCTCCTCACCTCCCCTGACATCCTACTACTCGATGAGCCCACCGCTGGACTGGACCCAGCGGGTGCGGATGCTCTGGTTCAAATGCTCTCTACCCTTCACAAGGATCGAAATATCGCCATGCTCATGGTTACTCACGATCTAGGGCTCGTCCGAAAATATTTTTTAGATGCTACATGGGTTCACCAAGGCAAACTCCACCATGGACCCGTCGCAGAAATGCTCCAACCCCAAAACGTCGCCCATTTCCTAGGCATAGGCGAAATGTCCCCTGCCCTAACCGCATAAGCTATGGACACGTTGCTCGAAATTCTGTCCCCAGATTTTCTTCTCCGCAACGCGTTCCACGAAAATTTATTAGTTGGCCTGTGCTGCCCCTTGATCGGCCTCTTTCTAGTCTTTAGAAGGCTAGCGTTCCTCGGCGTCGCATTACCACAAGTCTCTACCGTTGGAATCGCCTTCGCGCTCTCTCCCTTAGGAGTTCAAGTCGCTTCCTTCTTGCACATTCTCGCAGGACACGGGGATTCCACCGAGATCCATGCCACAGAACAACAACTGCTGGCCCTCCTTGGATCTGTCACCGCCACGTTGATCGCCGTAATTGTTCTCGCGGTGTTAGAACGTCGCGGTCGCGGGGTTGTCGAAGGACGATTAGGAACCGTCTACGTGGTTGCCAGTGCGGCTGCCATCCTGCTCATCGCGAAAAATCCTCAGGCAGAACGCGGCTACCTGAACCTTCTTAAAGGCGAAATAATCGCCGTCTCCAACCACGAATTGCACCTCACCTTTTTCATCTTTGCTGCCGTCCTCACCACTCTATTCGTCTTCAAACGAGAAATTCTGCTCGTCTCAATAGATCCTGACATGGCTCTCACCTTGCGCAAAAACCTCCTCGCTTGGGATCTCCTCCTCTACATCCTCATCGGTTTCACCATTTCAGTGGCGGTCTTCAGCGTAGGACCGTTAGTCGCATTCGGTTTCCTCCTGATCCCTCCCCTCACCGCACACCTGTTCGGCCTTCAACTCCGCCAATTCGCCTTATTCTCTTCGATTACCGGATTAACCTGCGCACTCCTCGGATTCTGGGTCGCTTACCGATTCGACCTTCCCGTCGGACCTACTGATGTCGTCCTCCTAGGCCTTGTTTACACGATCGCTTTCATCGTAAAACGATTCACAAAATAAAAACGCCCGCCCCTGTATTACAAGGGCGGGCGCGTTGAAAACTAAACTTACTTTGCTGCCTCTGGTGTCGTCGGAACAGTCGCCTCTGGAACCTCGGTAGAAACAGGAGCAACCGCGCTCGTCACGTCCACCCACTCCAAGATTGCTAACTGAGCTGCATCACCCTGACGATTATGCATCCGGACAATGCGTGTGTAACCACCGGGCCGGGTCTTATGTGCCGGAGCAATCTCAGCGAACAAAACCTTCACCGCATCCTCCTGAAGAAGGCGCGAAGCAGCTATGCGGCGATCATGAAGAGTTCCACTCTTACCCAAAGTAACCATCTTCTCTGCCACCGGGCGAACGGCTTTGGCCTTTGCCAAAGTGGTCGTAATGCGCTTGTGCAAGATCAGGCTGCAAACCATGTTAGCCAACATCGCTTTGCGATGGGACGAGGTGCGGCCCAACTTGGCCGTGCGTTTTAAATGTCTCATGGAGAGTAGTTCGGATTAAACCACCTTATTTGGATCTTCCTTGGGCGAATCCAACAAGGCTGGATCGATATTCATTCCCAAAGATAAACCAAGGCTGGTCAACTTTTCTTTGATTTCGTTCAGTGATTTTTTACCAAAATTCCGGTACTTCAACATCTCAGCTTCGGTCTTCATCGCCAATTGGCCAACCGTGGTGATGTTCGCGTTGTTCAAACAATTCGCGGCACGAACGCTCAGCTCGATTTCGTTCACGCTCATGTTCAGCAACTTGCGGAACTTAGCGCGCTCGTCATCCTGTTTGTCCTGCACTTCTTCGAATTCGACAGCGTTCTTATCGTAACCAACAAACACATCAAGGTGATGCTGTAAAATCGCACAGGACTGCGTCAAAGCATCATCAGGTGTAATTCTGCCATCAGTCCAGATCTCAATAATCAGACGATCATAATCAGTCCGTTGACCCACACGCGCACTCTCGACACCGTATCGAACACGAGTGACAGGTGAAAACAGCGAATCGATCGCGATGACGCCAATCGCTTGATCAACCTGCTTATTATCAACACCAGAGCAAAAACCACGTCCCACACGAACCTGAAGCTCCATCTCGAACTTCTTCTTCTTGTCCAAGGTGCAAATCAATTGCTTCGGATTAACAACCTCAACTCCTGCGGCTAATTTAATGTCGCCAGCAGTCACTTCACCATCCTTGTTCACCGAAAGCATCAAAGTCTGCTGCTCGCGACTTTGTGAGGTGAAAAGAACTTTCTTCAAATTCAGAATGATGTCTGTCACATCCTCCACCACGCCGTCAACCGTCGTGAACTCATGCATCGCCCCATCAATCCTGATCGAGGTAATCGCAGCTCCCTCTAACGAGGAAAGCAAAACCCGACGAATCGAGTTACCAATCGTGTGCCCGTAACCTGTTTCAAACGGTTCCGCCACAAACTTTGCATAAGTTGTGGTTGCGGTAGCTTCATCTTTGCTCAACCGCTTCGGCATCTCAAATCTTCCTAAACGCACTGCCATATGAACTATTACTTTCTGCAATTTTAAACTGGCTGGTTCTCCGACTTCCCGAACCGGATCCCCAACCCATATAATTGCTATGCTTCAAATCGAAAATGGCGAGCTTAACTAGCACGCCACCTCCGACAAAAGCGATTGGTTGACTAACGGGAATAAAACTCGACGATCGCTTGTTCGTTAGCGATTGGTTGGATCTCCTCACGTGATGGAACCCTGAGCACAGTTCCCTTAAATGCGTCCTTGTTCAAAGACACCCAATCAGGCACCGCACGGCTCGTTGAAGATTCCAACGCCTTGGTTGCGATCTGACGGGACACGCTCTTATCACGCACTTCCACCACATCGCTAACTTTCAACGCGAACGATGGGATCGCCACCTTCCGACCATTGACAACCACATGACCATGAGCCACCAATTGGCGGGCTTGAGCACGAGTGCTTCCAAATCCAAGCTGATAAATAACGTTGTCCAATCGCGTCTCCAAAATCTGGAGCATCGTGACACCCGTTACACCGCGTCGTTGGCGAGCGCGCTCATAAACTCCACGAAACTGCTTCTCCATCAAACCGTAGAAGAAACGGAGCTTTTGCTTCTCGATCAATCCGAGTCCGTAATCCGTGTGTTTCCGGCGCGACTTTGGCCCGTGAACACCCGGAGGATAATTCTTGCGCTCCAAATACTTGGAAGCACCAAAAACAGGAATGCCAAAACGGCGACTAATGCGAAGACGAGGACCTGTATAACGAGCCATATCTAAATACTTTAAAAGTTAATTCCTACACGCGGCGTTGTTTGCGTGGGCGGCAGCCATTATGCGGAATGGGTGTCACATCCTTGATCGTTGTAATCTCAAGACCAATCGCTTGCAAAGCGCGGATTGCGGACTCACGTCCCGAACCCGGACCATTCACGCGGATCTCAACCTCACGCATCCCATGCGACATCGCTTGACGCGCTGCATCTTGGGCTACTTGTTGCGCAGCGAAAGCCGTGCTCTTCCGAGAACCCTTAAATCCCACCCTGCCAGCACTCGACCACCCAATCAGGTTACCCTGCATATCAGTAATCGTCACTTGCGTGTTGTTAAAAGTCGCAGAGATGTGCGCCAAGCCGTTCGACACGTTCTTGGAACCCTTCGCCTTGACGATCTTCTTTGCATTGGGATCATCCCCCAACAACTCAGCCGCAGTAGGTGCGTTCGCCGCTGCTGGAGCAACGGGCGCCGCAGGTGCCACAGCCACAGCAGGCGCAGCAGCAGCAGCAGCAGCACCAGCCACCTTCTTAGGTGCCTTCGGCTCAGTCGCCGTTGCGGCAGCAGCAGGTGCGTCGGTTTTCTGTTCCTTTTTAGGAGCAGCTTTCTTGGTTTTTGCTTCCTCAGCCATGTCTCAACCTAAATAAAAGTCTAAAAAATCTTAGTGAATACCAGTCTTGGCGTTCGGGTTACGTTGCACGCCAACTGTCTTCCTCGGCCCCTTGCGGGTACGGGCATTGGTCTGGGTCCGTTGACCACGAACAGGCAAGCTGCGTAAGTGGCGAACACCACGATAGCATTTAATACCTTGGAGTCGCTTCAAGGTCAAACCAAGCTCCCGGCGTAGATCGCCCTCAATGACATATTTGCCATCCTGCATCGAGTGCACAATTTGAGAAAGCTGTTGCTCATTCAAATTCTTCGCGCGGATGCTATGATCAATACCAGCGCGGTCAAGAATGACCCGGGCATTCACAGGACCGATTCCGTAAATGTAGCGAAGAGCGATATCGATTCGCTTTTCACCAGGAATATCTACACCTAAAATACGTGCCATAATCTAAATCGTTATTAACCCTGACGTTGTTTGTGCCGCGAGTTTGTGCAAATCACGCGGATCACTCCTTTGCGACGCACCACTTTGCAATGCTCGCACAGCTTCTTTACAGAGGCCCTGACTTTCATGCGTTCAATTTTTCCTGTCTAACCGTAATACAACCTTTCGACAAATCGAAAGGCGACATCTTCACCGTTACCCGATCACCAGCGTTAATTTGGATACTGTTCATCCTCATCTTCGCTGACGTATGCGCCAGCATACGATGCCCATTGGGCAGTTCCACACGGAACACCCCACTCGGCATTACTTCCATTACAATTCCGTCAACCGTGAATCCCTCGCTGCTGGACACGTTAAAATCTCCGCATCTCCCTCGGTGATCAAGACCGTATGTTCAAAATGGGCTGAAACCTTACGATCCTTCGTCACCACTGTCCAACCATCTTTTAAAATTTCAACACCCGCTAACCCTGCATTGGCCATAGGCTCAATCGCAATCGTCATCCCGGGTCGCAATTTAGGCGACTGACCCCTCGTCTCCACAAAATTCGGCACTTGCGGGTCCTCATGCATCGTCCGACCCACCCCATGACCGACAAATTCTCGAACGACGCTAAAGCCGTTCATTTCTACATACGTCTGAATCGCTCGCGAGATATCCACCACACGATTACCAGACTTCGCACAAGCGATCCCCTGATACAGAGCCTGCTCCGTGACGTCCAGAAGCTTCTGTGTTCCAAGATCGCACCCACCCACTTTCACCGTGCGAGCCGTGTCTCCGATAAATCCGTTCAACACCACCCCCACATCGACACTTACGATGTCCCCGAACTGAACCCGTCGATCGCTTCCCATCCCGTGAACCACTTCCTCATTCACTGAGAGGCACAAGTGGCAAGGAAACTTCTTGTATCCCAAGAATGCACTCTTTCCACCTAACTGCTTGATCCGATCGGCACCAAAATCGTCGATTTGCCGTGTTGTGACACCGGGCTGGATAAAGGCTGCTACTTCATCTAAAACTGCTCCAGCAGCCCGCCCCGCTTGGCGCATGAGCTCAATCTCTCTGGCATTCTTAATGATGATCATTCCTTGAATGAAAATCTCAAATCTTCGAAATCACCACGCGGTGAACAACCAGCTCGCTCCGCCACTATTTCAAAAAACCTCCGTCGAACCAACCCCTACCCTGCAACCGTGACACCCACTCTAGGTGCGACCCTTGAGGCGGCCCTTCTTCAGGAACCCGTCATAATGCCGCATCAACAAATGAGTCTCCATCTGGCGCATCGTATCCAACAAAACGCCAACCGTAATCAACATACTTGTCCCACCAAAAAACTGGGTCACATATTGATTAATATTGAACATGTTCCCCAAAAGTTGAGGAATAAGCGCAATGAGCGTTAAAAAGATTGCCCCAGCCAAAGTGATCCGACTCATCGTCTTGTGAAGGAATTCACTGGTAGCTTGACCCGGACGAACCCCCGGAATGTAACCGTTGTTCTTCTTCAAGTCATCCGCGATCTGGATCTCATTAAATTGAGTAGCAACCCAGAAATAAGAGAAGAACAGGATCATCAAGGTATACACCAAGTAATAAATGATATGGCCGGGCTCCAACTCCCGAGCGGCCTCAGAGAAGAACGGAACGTTCGTGATCTCACCTAGCTTCAGAAGAATGATACCAGGGAACATGAGGATCGCTTGAGCAAAAATAATCGGCATGACACCCGCGTAATTCACTCGGAGTGGCATGAAGGAACTTCCACCAGCATAAACCTTTTTACCCACGTTTCGCTGAGCATATTGGACAGGAATTTTCCTCTGAGCCTGCGTCACCGCAATCACACCAGCCACGACACCTCCTAGAAGTGCGACCAGTCCAAGAGCATGAAACCCATTAAATTGACGTTCAATTCCCTCAGGTGGGAAGAACATTTCGACCACAGCCTGACCAGCCATCGGAAGGTCTGCAAGGATACCGACCGTAATGATCAGCGAGATACCATTTCCAATACCTCGTTCAGTAATTTGCTCACCCAACCACATCAACAGCAGGGTTCCCGCAGTAAGTATCGTAATGGTCTGAATCCGATACCACCAAAGATTCTCAATCAACACCAGCTTATCGACACCCGGGAATAACTTCTCAGGATTTTCCCATCCCAATGTCATCAGGGTTCCGTGACCTAAACACAGAATAACCGTTAAGAATCGCCCGTATTGGACAATTTTAGCACGTCCACCCTCTTCACGAGCCAATTTACTGAGTGTCGGAACAACCGCACTCAACAACTGGATGATAATGGTGGCAGTGATATAGGGCATGATGCCCAGAGCACCCACGGCACATTTTTGAAGGGCTCCTCCCGTAAACAAACTGTAGGTGCCAAGCAACGATCCACTCATCGCCGCACCGTTCTTAAGGAACCATGCCTGCAATGTCGCACCATCCAAACCTGGAACCTGAATATGGGCGATCAAACGGCAAACCGCCAGCACAGCCACTGTAAAGAGGATGCGCGACTTCAATTCAGGTATCTTGAAGCAGTTTGAGAATGTGTTGGCTATAGCTCCGAACATGCGGATGATTTAGAAAAGGTTGTTGATACCTGTGATCAATTTGAAGAACTCGCCTTGGCAACAACCACTTCGCAAGTGCCACCGAGAGCCTCAATTTTTTGACGTGCTGTCGCACTAAACGCAGCAGCAACCACGGTCAACTTGCGGGTTAGCTCACCCGTGCCAAGAATCTTGACTCCGTCACCTCGACCGTTAGCAACATTGACCGCACGAAGTGCTGTCTCATCCACTCGTGCACCATCCTCAAAACGGTTCAACGCTTGCAGATTGACCTCGATATAGTTGGTCTTGTGCATCGCATTGCTAAACCCACGTTTGGGAATCCGGCGGAATAGCGGCATTTGACCGCCTTCAAATCCGGGACGGATAGAGCTACCCGAACGGGCACTCTGTCCCTTACCACCGCGACCACTGGTTTTTCCGTGGCCACTCGACTCGCCTTGACCCAAACGCTTACGACGGTGCTTGGCTCCGGGACGAGGTTTTAAATCATGTAGACGCATAACAAAAAATCAAACAGATGGGGCAACCGGTGCGAGACGAAGGGACAGATCGCGGGAGCGATAAATCTCCTCACGCAAACGTAAACTCAAAAGTGCATCGAGCGTTGCCTTGGCAACATTCGCAGCGTTGCTAGAACCTAGGGATTTGGTAAGAATATCCTTAATTCCAGCCGACTCCAACACAGCACGAACCGTTTTACCGGCAATAATGCCTGTTCCGGGAGAAGCGGGTCGCAATAGAACCTCTGCTCCACCAAAACGGGACAACACCTCGTGTGGAATGGTGGTTTGTTTCAATGAAACTTTAACCATGTGTTGCTTCGCGTCCTCGCCACCTTTGCGGATAGCATCGGAAACCTCGACCGATTTGCCGAGACCAAGGCCAACCCTGCCCTGTTTATCACCCACAACAACGAGTGCGCTAAAGCTGAAGCGTCGACCGCCCTTAACGACCTTGGAGGATCGGTTGATAAAAACAACTTTTTCACTCAACTCGATTCCGTCTTTGGCATCCGAAGCCCCGTCGCCACCCTCATTGCGTCTGCGAGGTCCGCGTCCAGCACCGCCAGCACGCCCGCCGGGTCCACCAGGTCCACGCCCACCAGGACCGCTAGGTCCACGTCCGGCGAATCCGCCGCGACCACCGCCTTGAGGTTTCTTAGGTAAATCTGCCACGATAAGTTCTCCTATTAAAATTAAAATTGCAGGCCAGCTTCGCGCGCGGCATCAGCCAGCGCCTTCACTTTTCCATGGTAACGTGCACCAGCGCGATCGAAGACCACGGCATTAATGCCAAGTGCTTTCGCTGCTTCCGCTGCCTCTTTGCCAATCAACGCTGCGTTGGCAACATTAGCCCGACCCTTGGAATCGGTATCACCCTTCTTCAATGTGGTAGCACTCGCTACAGTTCGTCCGACGGAATCGTCGATGAACTGAACGAAGACATTGCGATTGGTGAACTTGACAGCCATGCGCGGACGCAAGGTGGTGCCAACTACTTTCTTACGGATCCGCCAGCGACGGAGCTGACGAAGTTTATTCTTTGTTTGTGGTCTCATCTATGGAGGGTATCGGATTTTGCCGCTACCCAATTAAAATTCTGTAGTAAAAAATCCCAAAGTTTACTGAACGGTCTTGCCTTCTTTGCGCTTGACCTTTTCACCGGCATAACGGACTCCCTTGCCTTTATAAGGCTCTGGTGGATAATAAGCGCGAATCTCGGAAGCCACCAATCCCACAACCTGCTTATCAGGTCCTTCGATGGTTAATTTGGTGTTCTCCTCGACTGTCACTTTGATTTGGTCGGGAATAGGATAAAGCAGTGGGTGCGAGTAACCTAAAGTTAGATTGACATTTTTACCCTGAACCACGGCCTTGAAGCCAACGCCTTGGATCTCCAGCTTTTTGACAAAACCATCGCTGACACCCTTGACCATGTTTTGAACAATGGAGCGGGTCAGACCATGCAATGCCTTGGCCTCGGAATCTTCACCATCACGCGTAACCACAACCTGATCCCCATTCACCACGACGGTCGAACGCTTTGGCGCGTTGAACTGCAGTTTTCCCTTAGGGCCATCCACTGATACGCAGCGTCCTTTCACCTCAACCTTAACTTTGGCCGGGATGGACACCGGAATTTTTCCAATCCGTGACATAACTTAAAAAATTACCAAATAAAACAAAGAATCTCGCCACCCACATTCTGCTTGCGAGCCTGAACCCCTGTCAGAACACCTTTGGGGGTTGAAACAATTGCGGTCCCCATTCCACCCAGAACCCGTGGAATCTCTGTGGACCCAACATAACGCCGGAGTCCAGGAGTGCTGACCCGGCGTAAGCCGACGATCACACCCTTACGGCCCTGGTATTTCAACTTAACGCGGAGCTTTTTAATTTTGCTCCCCTCAACATTGAAATCAGTGACATAACCCTCATGCTTCAAAATGCGAGCAATGCTCTCCTTCATCTTGGAGTGAGAAACTTCGATCTCGGGAAGCAACGCTTGACTTGCATTGCGGATACGGGTCAATAAATCGGAAATAGGATCGCTCATAGAATTACCAACTGGATTTCGTCACGCCCGGGATCAAGCCGTTTAACGCCAGTTCACGAAAGGTCAAACGCGAGCAACCAAACTTACGAATAAAGCCGTGGCGACGACCGCTCATCGAGCAACGATTGGTGACACGCACTGGGCTTGCGTTCTTCGGCAGTTTAATTAGCCCGGCATAATCGCCCTTCGCCTTAAGCTCCGCACGGAGCTTGGCGTATTTTAACACGGTCGCGCGTTTTTTCTTTTCGCGCTCCAACCAAGAAGCTTTAGCCATATCAATTATCGAGATTCTGCAAACGGCATCCCCATCATTTTCAAAAAGTCCAACGCTTCCTCATCCGTTTTTGCGGAAGTAACGATGGTAACATCCATTCCCTGTGTTCGCTTAATTTTCTCCAAATCAATCTCAGGGAAGATTGTTTGATCCGCGAGTCCGAGGGAATAATTCCCACGACCATCGAACGATCGTCGTGAAACACCACGAAAATCGCGAATACGAGGAAGAGCTGCCGCCACCAAGCGGTCAAAAAACTCATACATCGCATCGCGACGCAATGTCACGTGACAACCAATCGACTGGCCTTCGCGAAGTTTGAAGTTCGCAATGCTCTTACGTGCCTTGTTGATAACGGGTTTGCGCCCAGTGATCAAGGTCAAATCGCGAACCGCTTCATCCACGGCACCCTTCTCCAACGACGCACTCACACCCATATTAATGACGATCTTCGTCATTGTGGGAACCTCGTGAGAGTTCTTGTAGGAGCGTTTCTCAGTGAGCGCAGGCTTCACTTCTTCGGAATACTTTTTTGAAAGTCTGGAATTCATACTCATTATGCCTTCGTTTCAGCTGTGCCTCGTTTTGCAGCACGGGCATCGAAATTGGCAACGGCCATCACGTTGGAAATGTGAACAGTTCCTTCCCGTTGGATAATCGCTCCTTGGGGATGCTGTTGGCTCTTGCGGGTGTGACGCTTGATCATCTTGATGCCCTCGAGGATCACGCGCTCTCCAGAGGAAGTGACACTGATCACCTTACCCCTCTTACCCCGCTCGGCTCCGGAAATGACGACCACTTCCTCACCCTTTTTTACATGTGTCTTTGACATACTCTAACTTGTTCGAAATTTAATCGGGCTGAATGTTAGACAACCTCTGGTGCGAGGGAAATGATCTTCATGAACTTTTTGTCGCGTAGTTCCCGGGCGACAGGCCCAAAAATACGTGTGCCACGAGGATTATTATCCTTATCAATGATTACGATCGCGTTGGAATCAAAACGCAGGTAGGAACCATCCGCACGTCGGATTGCGTCCTTAGTCCGAACGACCACTGCGTTTACGACCTCACCCTTTTTCACGGTTCCATCGGGCGTCGCTTCCTTGATGTGAGCCTTAATAATATCACCCACTGCCGCGTAGCGTTGGTTCTTACCTAAAACTCCGATAGTCGCCGCACGTTTGGCACCCGAGTTATCGGCGACGTCTGTAATTGAACGAATTTGCAACATAAAATGAGCCTCAGTTAGGCAACCACGGGTTCCGCGTCCTTGTTGTGTTCAACGATCTCAACTAGCCGCCATGACTTTAATTTGGAAAGTGGCCGAGTCTCCTGAATGAGGACACGGTCACCAATTTTCGCCACACTCTTCTCATCATGGGCGTAAAGTTTATGAAACTGTGTCACAACCTTCTTGAACTGAGGGTGACGAAAACGGCGTTCAACTCGCACTACGATGGTCTTGGTCATCTTGTTTGAGATGACTTCGCCGGTCCGTTCCTTGCGGTGACTGCGTGCGGGGGTATTCGTTGTTTCTGACATACGTGTGCAGATTAGGCTGCTTTATTGCGGAGAACGGTGAGCTGTGTCTCGAGGCGAGCAATCTCCTTGCGAAGCGTGCGCATCTGCGATGGCTTATCCAATTGGCTGGTAGCCTGCCGCAAACGCAGGTTGAACAGCTCCTGACGCATGTCGCGGCCTTTGACCGCTAACTCGACAGCCGTTAAATCTTGATAATTCGTCTTCTTCATCTCTCTAACCCTCTTAAGAAACTGCGTGCCGTGAAATAAACTTGGTCCGGATGGGCAACTTGTCAGCGGCCAAACGCATCCCTTCCCGGGCAATGGCCTCGGTAACTCCATCCACCTCAAACAAAACCAGTGCAGGTCGAATAACTGCAACCCAGGATTCAACTCCCCCTTTACCGGTACCCATACGAACTTCGAGCGGCTTCTTGGTAAAGGATTTGTCAGGAAAAATCCGGATCCAAACCTTACCACGACGCTTCATATAACGGGTGATCGCGACACGAGCAGCTTCAATCTGCTTTGTATCCATCCAGCAACGCTCTAATGCTTGCAACCCGTATTCGCCGAATGCGACGGTGTTGCCGCGCGTGGCGAGACCCCTGCGGGCACCACGCTGCATTTTGCGATACTTTACTCTGGCGGGCATCATCGACATAACAAATTCTCTTAAATTCTTTTCTCGCCCTACTGCAAAAGCGCAGTCAAGGCTGTTTTGTTAAAATTATGCGCTTTGGTCTGCTGGATTCTCGGCGCGATCTCGTTCACGATCCGCCGCAGAACGCGTCGGCTTGTTTTCTCCCTTGCAAATCCAACATTTGATTCCGAGTTTACCGTAAACTGTTTTGGCTTCGGCAAAACCATAATCAATGTTAGCACGGAGTGTGTGCAACGGAACACTTCCTTGGTGGTAGGATTCGACGCGTGCAATTTCAGCACCACCCAAACGACCAGCACAACGCACCTTGATCCCAACTGCCTTGAAATCCATTGCAGTCTGGACCGCTTTCTTCATCGCGCGGCGGAAGGAAATCCGGCGTTCCAATTGCATCGCGATATTCTCTGCGACCAATTGAGCATCGATTTCGGGGCTCTTGACCTCTTGGATATCAACATAGATGTCCTTGCCGGTCATCTTGCCGAGTTCCTCTTTCATCTTGTCGATCTCGGTCCCTTTCCGTCCGATGACCACACCAGGACGGGCAGTATAGATCGTGATGCGGCAACGGTTTGCGGCGCGCTCGATCTGAATGCGTGGCACTGAGGCGGATTCGAGCTTAGATTTGAGGATCTCGCGAATCTTTTGATCTTCGGCTAGTAAACGACCGAAATCTTTTTTCGTGGAATACCACTTTGAGCGCCAGTCTTTGTTGACGGCGATACGGAAACCGATCGGGTTGGTCTTTTGTCCCATACGATTAGAGGTCGGATACGATTATTCTGACGTGGCAATTCCGTTTAAGGATGGGCCCCATAGAGCCACGGGCCTTTGGTGTGACGCGTTTATAAGTGGTAGCAGCCCCAGCAACTGCCTCCTTGACGATCAAGGTATTGGGGTCGAGACGATGGTTATGTTCAGCGTTGGCAATCGCGGACTTAAGGGTCTTAGACACCACACGGGCAGACTTGCGAGGGATCACGGCTAAAACCGCCATCGCGTCGTTAGCTGCCAATCCCTGAATCTGTCGCACGACCTCACGCATCTTCTGCGGAGACATACGGACATTTTTAGTAATCGATAAAACTTCCATACAATTAAGGGCTACTTGGCCTCAGCCTTTGCAGTGTGCGCACCATGTTTCTTAAAGGTTCGCGTGAGAGAAAACTCACCTAACCGGTGACCTACCATGTTCTCAGTAACGAACACTGGGTGAAAAACTTTGCCGTTATGCACACTAAAGGTGTGTCCAACGAACTCTGGAGTAATCATCGAACGGCGCGACCATGTTTTGATCGGCTTCTTTGAACCAGTAGCGTTCATCTTCTGGATCTTCTCGATGACGTGGGCGTCAACAAACGGCCCTTTCTTAATTGAGCGTCCCATAATTACTTAGTCTTGAGTGGGCGACCGTTGCGTCGGGCAACGATCAGGCGGTTAGATTGCTTAAATTTCTTACGAGTCTTATACCCCTTAGTGATCACACCCCAAGGAGTGACCGGATGACCGCCACCGGAGGTTTTACCGGCACCACCACCCATCGGGTGATCGACCGGGTTCTTAGCAACACCACGGCTCAGTGGGCGCCTGCCACGATGGCGGGATCGTCCAGCTTTACCGAGCATGACATTCTCATGTTCACTGTTGCCGACTTGTCCGATTGTAGCGAGGCAATTCTCGTTAACTTTCCGGATTTCACCGGAAGGAAGCCGTAATTGTGCATGCCCTTCATCGCGTGACATCAAGGTAGCTTCACCACCAGCTGAACGCACCATCTGCGCCCCACCACCAGGGATCATTTCGATATTGTGGACAGAAACGCCGACCGGAATATTCTTTAGCGGAAGAGCATTCCCGACCTCGGGAGCAGCAGCTGGCCCACTGCTAACTTTGGTTCCGACAGAAAGACCGACTGGAGCTAAAATGTAGCGGCGTTCGCCATCAGTATATTCAAGCAACGCAAGTCGAGCGGTGCGAATCGGATCATATTCGATGGCGATGACGTTGGCTGCGACACCAAATCGTTCGCGCTTGAAATCGACATTGCGAACCTTCTGCTTATGTCCTTGACCGCGACCACGGCTGGTTACCCGTCCGTAGGAGTTGCGTCCGCCCGTTTTCTTCCGGGTTTTGACGAGGCTCTTCTCCGGACGTGATTTAGTGATCTCGTCGTAGGACGCGATCGTAATATATCGCGTTGAAGGTGTTAAGGGGCGAAATTTTTTGACTGGCATAACGTGGCGTCTTGGAGATTAGGTTAGACTGATCTTGTCTCCCTTTTTGAGTGTCACGAGAGCCTTCTTCCACGCGGAGGTGGAACCGGCTTGCGAAGTACGCTGACGGCGGGATTTACCGCGGACGTTCAGAGTATTTACCTTTTCCACCTTCACCTTGAACAGGTCCTGAACCGCTTGGCGGATCTGGACCTTATTGGCGCGAGTATCGGCAATCACCGTGAAGGTGTTGGTGATCTCGGTCTGGCGGGTTCCCTTTTCGGTTAGACGAACCGTTTTGATAATATCAAAGCTATTCATGGATCAAATCCTTTGCAGCACGACGGTTATTCTTTGTTCAAGCGATCCTGCAAATCTTGCAGGGCACCCTGTGTGACAATCATTTTGTCGTAACGCAGGACTTGGAATGTGTTCAAATCCTTGCTTGTTGTGAGCTCAACGCCCGGGACGTTTCGTGCAGAAAGTGTGAGATTCTTGTCGGTCCCCTGTGAAACGATGAGGACGGTGCCGGTAATATTCTGAGCGGCCAAGAATGACTGAAAACCTTTGGTTTTCGGTGTCTCGAAAGTAATCTGATCCACAACGAGAATATCACTGCTCTTAAGGCGCTCTGTCAGTGCTTTGCGCAAAGAGAGATGCCGAGTGGATTTGCTCACCTTCTTGCGATAGGAGCGGGGCTTGGGTCCGAAGACCACACCGCCACCACGCCAAAGGGGTGAAGCAAAAGAACCAGCACGAGCGCGACCAGTACCTTTTTGTTTCCAAGGTTTCTTGTTGGTGCCGTTGACGTCGCCCGCAGTCTTAGTGCAAGCGGTGCCACTTCGTTGAGCGGCCATGAAGGCGACCACGGTGTCGTGAACCGCTTGGGTTCCGCGTCCGTCCTCGATCAAAGGAAGGTTGACCTCAAGTTCGCCCTTTGGTTTTCCGCTAATATCTTTAACAGGTAATTTCATGTCTCAGTCCCTTACTTAGCTGATACCTTTTTAGCAATTTTCTTGGCCTGGCGAATAACGACATAATCGCCTTCAGCACCCGGCATACAACCCTTGATCAGCAACAGATTCTCCTCAGGACGGACCTGAATAATCTCCAAATTTTGTGTTGTGCGACGCACCTGACCCATATGGCCGGGCATTTTCATACCGCGCATGACGGTGCCGGGGAACAGACGCTGTCCGATTGCACCACTACGACGATGCCAACCCTTAGCACCGTGAGTCATATCACCACCACGGAAACCGTGGCGCTTAACGACACCCTCAAATCCTCGTCCCTTGGTGACGCCGATCGCATCGACGAAATCTCCTTGAGCAAAAATGTCTGGCCCAACGATATCACCGGGTTTCACATCAAGCGGGAAATCCCGAAATTCGCGTAAGCGCTTCGTAGGAGTGGCTTTACCTTTGACAAAATGGCCCAGCAAAGCTTTTGAAACTCTGCTCTCCTTCTGGTCATCAAAACCCATTTGAACGGCTTTGTAGCCGTCGTTCTGAACTGTCTTAACCTGTGTCACACGATTGGGACCAGCCTGAACGACTGTCACAGGGATGAGGTTCCCTTTTGCGTCGTAAACGCGTGTGTGGCCTAATTTTTTTCCAAGCAAACCGAGCATAAGCGTCAAATCTTAATGGTGATGTCAACCCCCGCCGGAAGGTTCAATTTCTTTAGTTCATCGACTGTCTTGGCGGTAGGTTCGATGATGTCAAGGAGACGCTTGTGAGTGCGTTGTTCGAAAGTTTCTTGGGACTTTTTATCCGCGTGAGGTGAGCGAAGGACGGTAAACCGCTCAACCCGAGTGGGAAGAGGGATTGGACCCGCGACACGGGCACCTGTGCGTTTGACGACTTCGACGATGTCGTGAGCGGATTGATCGATCACCCGGTGATCGAAGGCTTTCAGCCTGATTCTTATGCGTTGTCCAGCCATAGGTTTAAAAAGAACAATGTTAAATGGTTAAGTGCGGGCCGGTTTCGGTTTGGATGAATCCAAAATTGTGGTTAAAATGCTGTGAGGAACAGGTTCGAAAGCGAACGGCTCCATGGAGTAGGAGGCGCGCCCCTTGGAAAGTGAACGGATCGCTGTTGCGTAGCCGAACATTTCAGCCAGAGGAACCTCTGCGTTGAGGCTGGTGTTGCTGTTCTTACCTTCGATACTCTGGATTTTACCGCGACGACGATTAAGATCGCCTAGCAGATCACCTTGATATTCATCCGGAGTGGTACACTCGACCTTCATGATCGGCTCGAGGATAATTGGATTGGCTTGTTTGACGGCGTCTTTGAGTGCGAAAATACCGGCCATTCGGAAGGCCAACTCGTTTGAGTCAACTTCGTGGAAGGAGCCATCGACGATCTCCACTTTAACGTCCACCATCTGGAATCCGGCGAGAACACCGCCCTTGATGGCTTCTTCGACGCCATCGATAACGGCAGGAATGTATTCTTTGGGGATCGATCCACCGACAATTTTGTTCTCAACCAAGACACCCTTACCGCGTTCGTTCGGGGCGATCTTGATGCAGGCATGACCGTATTGACCTTTACCACCCGATTGACGGATGAATTTACCTTCGCCTTCAGCAGCCTTGGTGATGGTCTCACGGTAGGCAATTTGAGGGGCACCGGAATTGGCCTCAACCTTGAACTCACGTAGGAGGCGGTCGCGAATGATCTCTAGGTGGAGTTCACCCATTCCCGCGATGATCAATTGGCCGGTTTCTTTATCAGTAAAGCACTTGAAGGTAGGATCTTCTTCCGCTAGGCGTTGAAGACCGATAGACATCTTCTCATGGTCCGCCTTGGTTTTTGGCTCAACAGCCATGGAGATCACAGGCTCAGGGAAGGTTGGAGGTTCGAGCATGATGTCGAACGACTCATCGCAGAGGGTATCCCCTGTTGTGATATTCCTCAAACCGACTAGGGCAGCGATATCACCCGCAAAAGTGGTTTCAACATCGATGCGTTTGTCGGCCTGAATCATCATGACTCGGCTCACGCGCTCGCGCTTCCGCGTGCGAGGGTTGTAGATGGTATCACCCTTCTTGAGTTGACCGCTGTAAACCCGGAAGAAAATTAATTTTCCGACGAACGGATCGGTCCAGAGCTTGAACGCCAATGAACAGAATTTACCGCCGTCGTCAGGATGGATAACAACTGGGACGGGAGGCTCGGAAGTATCGAATCCGGATGCAGGAGGAATGTCCAGCGGAGAAGGCAGATAGTCGATAACGCAATCGACCAAAGGTTGAACTCCCTTTTTCTTGAAAGCGGAACCGCAAAGCACTGGGATCAGTTCAATCTTGCAAGTAAGCCGGCGAATAGCTGCCTTGAGGACGGGGATGGAAATCTCTTTACCCTCAATTACGAGCTCAGCGATGGTGTCATCCTTGTTCGATACGCCGTCGAGAAGCTCGTCGTAGGCTGCCTTAGCTGCTTCCTTGAGGTCATCAGGAATCTCCGTGACAGAATAGGTGAGACCGACAGGATCGGTGTCGTCGTAAATGATGGCTTTTTGGCAAACGACGTCGATGACACCCTTGAGGTAATCTTCCTTACCAATCGGGATCATGATCGGATAGGCATAAGCACCGAGCTTTTTGCGCATCTCCTCGACAGCCTTCGAGAAATTGGCTCCGGTACGATCCATCTTGTTGACGAATGCGATGCGAGGAACTTTATACTTAGTCGCTTGTCGCCAAACGGTCTCAGATTGGGGTTGGACGCCAGCCACTGCACAGAACACAGCCACGGCTCCATCTAACACACGCATCGAACGCTCGACCTCGGC
>SXGS01643959.1_pt1 | contig 20922 bp, 8 predicted proteins | sample 3174681 | NCBI WGS metagenome assembly SXGS01 (sample SAMN11356861, study PRJNA531348) | freshwater metagenome | isolation source: freshwater sample F1-80 | place: China: Fuxian Lake, Yuxi | collected 2017-12-25 | reverse complement strand
CTAGGTTACGTGAAAAGCTAGCGTAGTGTCCACGAAATAGCTGGACAGCTATTTCTTCCGCTTTCGGCTCCCGGGCTGGTGTAGCCGCGCTGGATCCTCTCCACCAGAGCATCTGTTCAAGGCCGGTCAGGGAACGGGGCCGGGTAGATCAATCTCTTTCCCGGTTTGCGCGGCAGACCTTGCACCTCCTTACTTGTTGTATGGATCCAGGTTCTCCGAGCAGCACGGCTTCCGCACCGGCTTGCGGATCATCACCTCGGTCCGCGTATTGTGCTTGTCGTAAAGCTGCAGCAGCCAGCGCCCGTCGCGGGCGATGTTGGGTTCGCGGCGGGGCGTGTAACCGCGCGAAACCACCGTCTTGTAAAGGGCCTGGATGTCCAGCGTGCCGACGCAAACATGATGCCAGACGCCCAGTTGCCGCGGATTGGGGGTATCGCGCGACATCATGTACTCCAGCCAGTTGTTACCGTCGGGCATCATATAGGACATCCAGTCGACGCGATCGTCGAGCGGTCCACCCTTCCACTGGAACCGGAAGCCCAAAATGTCCTTGTAGAACCTGTCCTGCACGTCCGAGTTCTTGACATGAATACCGACGTGCAGCATGTGATCGGAGATCCGCTTGGCGGAAAGCGCCTTGCCCAGATACTTGCTATGGATCGAACCTTTCAGGTACTCGACAAACTCGACGCTGTGGCCTTCCGGATCCTTCACTACGAAGCTGTAGTTGCCGTCAAGATCCTTTTTCACCTTCGCCGGCGCGGTCACGCCTTTCCCGGCGAGATAAGCACGCAGCTTGCGCGCGTCCTTGGTTTCAAAGCCGATCTGAATCATCTTGTCGTCGGCCTCGTTGGCCAACGTCTGAGTTACTTCGATGTACTGCTGGTCATTGACCTTGAAAACGGCGAGATCGGCCGCCACGCCGGCGCGTTTGTGGGTGAACACCTCGTCATAGCCGAGCACGCCCGTATAAAACTTGCGCGCGTCGTCGAGACTGTCCGTCTTCACCACAAAATTGGCGATGCCGACGATGGGCGGCCGCTCGGTACCAAAGGCGGGAGGCAGCAGCAGCAGCAGCAGCGGAAACAGGAACAGAAGCCGTTTCAAGCGATGATCTCCTTGAGGACCCGCGCCGGATAGACGCCAATCAGCGTCTCGACGCGGCCATCGTAGTCGTAGGTCAGCTTTCGCACGTCGACCCCGAGCAGGTGCAGGATGGTGGCGTGCATGTCGCTGTGCGACACGGGATTCTCCGCGGCCGCGTAGCCGATCTCGTCGGTGGCGCCATAGATGGTTCCGCCTTTGATGCCGCCGCCAGCCATCCAGACGCTGAAGCCTCGCGGGTTGTGGTCGCGCCCGTCGGCGCGCTCGGCGGTGGGCAGACGCCCGAACTCGCCGCCGCATACGATGAGAGTGGAATCGAGCAGGCCGCGATTCCTGAGGTCTTTAATCAGCCCGGCGATGGGGATGTCGACTTTCCCTACGCTCTTGGTCAGGCTCTCAGTGAGCTTGGCGTGATGGTCCCACCCGCCGCTGGTGATCTGCACGAAACGCACGCCGCTTTCCACCAGACGCCGCGCGACGATGCATCGCTTGCCGAAGCCCTTGGTCTCGTTCTTGTCGAGCCCGTACAGCCTTTGCGTCGCTTCGCTTTCGGCCGCCAGGTCCACCGTCTGCATCGCCTCCAATTGCATTCGCGCCGCCATTTCGTAGTTGGCGATCCGCGTGTCGAGTTCAAGCAATTCCGGGTGTTTGGCGCGATGCAGCCGGTTCAAGCCGTTCACCATGCCGATGATGCCGCGCTCATCGGCTTGTGTCATCGAAGCCGGGCGCTTCAGGTCCGGGATCGGCACGCCGTCCACTTCCATCAGCGTGCCGGCAAAAGTCGGCGGGAGCCAGCCGCCAGTCCACGCACGCGGGCCAATCAGCGCATCGCCATCATGCAGGGCAATGTAGCCCGGCATGTTTTGATTTTCCGATCCCAATGCGTAGGCCGCCCACGCGCCAATGGCCGGATAGCCGGTCACATTGCGGCCGCTCATGTAGTGGTACTGGGCGGTGTCGTGGTCGATCCTTTCGGTCACCCCGGAACGAATGACAGCGATCTCGTCCACCACCGTTGCGAGCCCGGGCAGGAGTTCCGAGACTTCGATGCCAGACTGGCCGTGCCTGGCGAATTTGAACGGACTGCCGAACAGCTTCGGCTGCGCGACGTCTTTCCGCGAGATTACTTTGATGGGCGGGCCCTGGCCATTGTACTTGGTGAGTACCGGTTTGGGATCGAACAGGTCAACCTGGCTCGGGCCGCCGGACAGGAATATAAAGATCACCGACTTCGCTTTGGCCGGAAAATGCGAGGCGCGAGGGAGCAGGTCATGGACGGGATTGGCCGAAGAGGCGGCCCCCAGCATGGAACTGCACACCACCGCACCCCAGCCGCCCATGCTGCGGATCAAGGCTTCGCGCCGGGTCAGGACTGGTTTGATCATGGTTGGGTCACTCCTCCTCCACTGTCAGTCTATGTAAAGAAAATCATTCGAGCCAAGTAGCGCTTGGCAGAACATTCGCAGGCCCGCTTCGGAATCCTGCTGTTTGCGCACTTCAGCAAACGCGAAGCCGATTTCGTCTTCAGCCGCGGGCCGCGAGTACGCAAGTTCGATCGCGCGGCGGAGGCGGGCCACCATGTCCTCACCGCCCGTGTCCTGCCTGGTCCGCGCTGCCAACGCGGCGGCGGCGTCCAGCATCAATGGATCATGCAGCGCGGCCAGGGCCTGCTGCGGAAGAGCCGAGCGGAAGCGCACTGAGACGTTGTTGTCCATGAGCGGCGCGTCGTAGGCAGCCAGGAAACCGTTGGCGGCGACACGCCGGATCTGCAGATAGATGCTGCGCCGATTGGGATTGCGATCCTCCGCCAACGGTTGGCTCGCGGCCTTACAGGGCGGCGGCGTGAAGTTGAACCCGCGCAAACGCTCGCCGTCAATGCGGCCAGTTGCGTCAGGCAGGTAGTTGCCGTCGGGCGCCGAACATAGTGCCACCGGGTCGCCATACATGACGCGGCTTAGCTGGCCGCTGGCGCTGAGCACGGCGTCACGCACCGCTTCGGCTTCGAGCCGTCGCGCGGGCCAGCGCGACAGCAGCTTGTTCGGTTCGTCGGCGTTCAGATGACTCGGTGAGGCGCCGGACGATTGCCGGTACGTGGCCGACATAAGGATCTCACGGTGGAGCCACTTCAAGCTCCAGCCGTGCTCTACGAGGCCGACTGCCATCCAGTCGAGCAATTCCGGATGGGTGGGGCGCGCGCCCTGCGAACCGAAGTCGTCGGGCGTGCTCACAATACCCGTGCCGAAATGATGCTGCCAGATGCGGTTGACGATCACGCGCGCGGTGAGCGGGTGATCAGGCTTGGTGAGCCATTTGGCGAAGGCCAGACGGCGACCGGTGTGGGGCGCATCCGGCGCGGGCATGGCCGGCTGGAAGGGATTGGAAGGGTCATCGAGGATCAGCGGCACGCCGGGCTCAACCACATCACCGGGGCTCTCGAAATCGCCGCGCATCAGCACGCGCGTGACGGCGTTTTTTGAAACATCCCAGGCCGCCCAGATCATGTCCGGCCGGATCGCCTTGAGTTTAGCGGTGATCTCATTCTGCTGCTCGCGTGCTTGCTGGAGGGAAGGGTCGAACTTTTCGAGCTCGCCATCCTCGATCTTCAGCTTCTCGGTGTACTCGCGCATGAGGAGCTTCTGTTCCGGGCTGCGCTTGTCCTCATCAAGGCGGGCCGCGGCGAGCGCTTTGCCGCGCTCGGGCTCGGGCAGTTTCTCCAGTTGCGCCTCGCGCCACTTGTCTCGCGCTGCCTGCAAGAGAACGGCCATCGGCCTGAGTTTGCCGGCCTCCTTCTGCAGCCGCACGTACTCGTCCATCTGCGCCTGGGTGGTGTTGGGAACGAATCGCGAGGGCCATTCGCCAGACCCGATGTTCGCCGCGAGCCATTTGGTATTTTTGGGCGGGAAAACGTCGTCGGGATCGTAAACAGTCCGAATGGCCGCCAAGATGCGGTAATAATCCTTCTGCGGAATCGGATCGAACTTGTGGTCATGGCAGCGGGCGCATCCGAGGCTCAACCCCATCACCGCCTTCATGGGAACCTCCACGGCAGCGTGCAATGCGTCGTATTGCTTGTCGATTTCGTAGATCGCCTGGTTGTCAGTGCCATCCGGCGTAAGGCGTAGAAAACCTGTAGCCGTGAGTTTCTCCACGGCATCGGCGGAGAGCTTCTCACCCATCTTCCACTCGGCCATCTGATCGCCCGCCAGTTGCTGCGTCACAAACTGGTCGTAGGGCATGTCGCGATTCAAGGCGCGAATCACCCAGTCGCGGTACTTCCATGCGTGGGTGCGGGGCTCGTCGCCGAGAAAACCGTTGCCGTCGGCATATCCTGCGGCATCCAGCCAGTGGCGCGCCCAACGCTCGCCGTAGTGCTGGGAACTGAGCAGCCGGCCAACCAGCGCTTCGTAGGAGCCCGGCGAGGAATCGGCGGCGAACGCCTTCACTTCTTCCGGTGACGGCGGAAGTCCCGTCACGTCGAAGTAGGCGCGCCGGATGAGCTTCTCTCGCGAGGCCTCCGGGTTGAGCCGCAGGTTTTTGGCCTCGAGTTTTTGCAGGATGAAGGCATCGATGGGATTGCGCACCTGCGCCCGGTTCTTCACCAGCGGTGGAGTGTGCTTCGCCGGTTTCCGGTACGACCAATGGCGGCGCGCCCGGTCGCTGAACTTCCCGTCCTCTGACTTTGGCGAGCTGCTGCTGCCCGGAAACTGGCCGGACTCGATCCAGCGGCGCACCAGTTCCTTCTCATCCGGCGTCAGTTGCTTGCCTCCCAGCGGCATCGCGTCCGACGCGATCTTTTTCCAAAGGAAACTAGCATCGGGACGGCCAGGCTGAATGACCGATCCACTGGCGCCGCCCTTCATCAACGCCGCCAGCGTCCGCATGTCCAGGTCCGCCGTCTTCGCGGCGCCGTGGCAGGAAATGCAACGCCGCTCGAACATCGGCAGCACGTCGTGCTGGAACGTGGGAACCTGGGCCGCCAACGCGCTCGCCATTAAGGCCCCGCCAAAGACTAAGTTCACAAACCTGCACATTTCCGGCCCGGAATCATTATATGATAGTGAATTCGCTATATGATAATGAATTCGCTGATGCGAGAGTCTTTCCGAGGTTTTCCCATGTCGATTTGCGATCGTTTCTTCGCTTTGCCGCGTGCGCTGCGTTTCTCCAAGCTCCGGCTCGCGCTTGTCGCGGCCGCCGCCTTAACAGCTCCACTCTTTGGCCAGAGCTTTTATGGCTCCGTGGTGGGAACCGTTAGCGATGCGAGCAAAGCAACGATCCCACAGGTCAATGTCACGCTCGTGAACGCTGGTACCGCCGAGCGGCGCGTGGCCCAGACCGATGGAGACGGCGCTTATCGTTTCGTCAATCTCGTGCCCGGCTCCTATAAGGTGGACTTCGAGCATGCCGGATTCCGGCGGCACGCGGTGGACAATGTCATTGTCGCGGTCGAGTCTACTTTTCGGCTTGATGTGTCTCTTCAAGTGGGCGAGGTGACGCAAACCTTGGAGGTGAGTTCGCAGGCGCCGCTCCTGCAGACCGAGACGGGCTCGCTCAGCCAGGTCATCTCGGGCCGCGCGGTACAGGAGTTGCCGCTCAACGGCCGCAACGTATTGAACCTCGTTGCGCTGTCGCCGGGCGTGGTGCCGCAAGGGAGCTCCGAAGGGAGTCTCACCGGCAAAAACGTATTCGCGGGCGGCAACTATCAGATTGGCGGAGGCATGGCCAACCAGAGCGCCACGTACTTTGACGGCGTGCCGGTCAACGATTCATACGGCAACATTGTTGCGCTGATTCCCAGTCAGGATGCGGTGGCCGAGTTCCGGGTGCAGACCAACGCCAACAGCGCGGAATTTGGCCGCTATACCGGAGGCGTCATCAACATGGCCTCCAAGTCCGGGACGAATGAGGTTCACGGCAGCGCCTACGAGTTTCTCCGCAACAAGGTGCTCAACGCTGGAAGCTTTTTCTCCAACCGAACGGGCGCGGACAAGGCGTCTTTCGTGCAGAATCAGTACGGCGCTTCGGTTGGCGCGCCGGTTCGCAAGGACAAGATTTTCGCGTTCGGCAGCTTTGAAGGCTTCCGGCAGCGCCAGGGCGCGCCGTTCCTGCGGACCGTTCCCACCGAAGCGATGTCGCAGGGTGACTTCTCCAACTACCGGAATGCCGCGGGCGCCTTGGTGCCGATCTACGATCCCCTGACGCAGTGCGGCACCCAGGGCAACGCGCCATGCGCGGCGGGCGTAGTGGAACAAAGGACGGTCTTCCCCGGCAATCGGATTCCGGCCAGCCGCATCAACCCGGTGGCGCAGAAGTTTGTCGCCTTCCCGGCCTTCGCCAAACCGAATCTTCCCGGGAATGCGGCCGGAAACTTCAACTTCTTCCGCAACGCCTCCACCGGCGGAGACAACGATCAAGGCAACATCCGGGGAGACTTCAATGTCAGCGAGAAGCAACGCGTCTTTGTCCGCTACTCGCGCTGGAAGTCGGTGAACGCGAAAGTGGATGTATATGGGAACAAGCAGCTCAACGGCGATCCCTTCTCACCGGAAGCATTCATCACCGACCATGCCGTGCTGGCCGATACCTACTCGATCAGCCCGACCACGATTCTCGACGTGCGCCTTGGTTTCATGCGCTGGTTCTACGAGCGCACGCCCGGTAACCTGGGCATCAATATCTCGCAAACGTTTGGCCTGCCCTCTTACTTCAACGATATTCCGGCGAAGAACGGCGTTACTCCTTCAACGATCATGCCGCAGATCGCCGCGGCGGGCTACGACTTCATCACCACCGGCCTGCTGGCCGCGCGCGACAACACTTATGTCATTACACCGACGCTGACCAAGATCATCGGCGGCCATACCTTGAAGTTCGGCGCCGAGCTCCGCCGCGCCGACAACAACTACTATCAGAACAATCAGCCGGGCGGTATCTTCAACTTCGACAATCTTTTCACCTCCCGCAATGCCCTGAACTCGGGCGGCACCGGCAACAGCTTTGCCTCCATGCTGCTGGGCTACCCCTCGGCGGGAAGCGTGTCGACCTCGCCGTTTACGGCGGCCAGCCAGCGATATCAGGCGTACTTCGTCAACGACTTGTGGCAGGTAAACAACAAACTGACGGTGAACCTCGGTCTGCGCTGGGAAATTCCTGGCGTCTTCACCGAACGCTTTGACCGCCAGGTTACTTTCAACCGCGATCTACCCAATCCGGAGTTGACGGGTGTCACCGTGCCGGGACGCTCCGGTCCGGTGCCGGGGACTTTCGTGCTGGTGAACAGTCCTAATCAACCGGAAAGGGGCCTGCGGCCCGAGAAGTTCCGGCTGTTCGCTCCGCGCGCCGGTATCGCCTATCGCCTGAGCGAACGCACCGTAATCCGCACGGGCGCCGGCATCTACTACATCCCGGCTAATGTGATCTTCTTCGAAGGGCCTTACGGGAATCCGGTCAACTTCCTGGCACACAACATGGTGAACTCGCTCGACGGCCAGGTGACGCCTGCCGACACGCTGAGCAACCCCTTCCCGAACGGCTTCAATCCGCCTCCGGGCCGCGATCCGAGTTTCCAGCGGTTGCTATTGGGCGGCACGGGCCGCGCGATTTCGCGAAATACCGACTATGGCTACAGCGCGCAATGGAACTTCACTGTACAACATCAGTTGCCTGGCAACTTAGCCGTGGAAGCGGCTTATGCGGCGCTCAAAGGCGTTCACTTGGCCTGGGGCGGCCGTCAGCAGAACCAACTCAATCCTCAGGACATGGCGCTCGGGTCAGCCTTGACACAGCAGGTGCCGAATCCGTTTCTCGGTAGAGTTGCGCTTGGTCCGCTGACGCGTAACACTGTGGCGCGCGGCCAGCTCCTACTGCCGTTTCCGCACTACGTGTCGTCTTCCGACTCCGGCGTCTATACGGGTAACAGCAGTTATCACTCGTTGCAGATGAAGGCCGAAAAGCGATTAGGCGGCGGCGGCAACGTCCTGGCTGCTTTTACCTTCTCCAAAGTCATCTCCGACACCGAGACGGTAACCGGCTGGCTGGAGGGTACCTTGGGCGGCGTGGCCGGCATTCAGAACGCGTATGACCTGCGCAGTGAAAAGTCGCTGTCCAGCTATGATTCGCGCCGCCGATTGACGGTGGCCTACGTTAACGATCTTCCTTTCGGAAAAGGGAAGCGGTTCCTGTCTGGCGTCACCGGGTTTGCCGACAAGATCGTATCCGGCTGGGGCGTGAACGGGATCAGCACGTTTCAAGATGGCTTCCCGCTGTTTTTTACGGCTGCTCCGAATGTCACGGGCTTCAACACGGGCTTGCGGCCCAACGTAGCGGCCGGTTGCGATCGCGAGCTCGAGGGCTCGGCGCAGTCGCGGATAAATCGATGGTTCAATACCAGTTGCTTCACCGTGCCCGCCAGTTACACCTTCGGCAACGCGTCGCGCACCGACCCGCGACTGCGCGGCCACGGCATCAACAACTTCAACTTTGCGCTGTTCAAGCGAACCGGACTTACCGAACGCTTCAATCTTGAGTTCCGCGCCGAGACGTTCAATACGTTCAACCGGGTGCAATTCGGACGGCCGAACCAGCAAGCAACGACGGCGGCCAACAACACCTTCGGCCAGGTGAGCACACAGATAAACGACCCGCGGCTGATTCAGTTCGGCCTGCGGCTTTTCTACTAGTTGCCTCGCCTCCTATACTGGACCGGTGGTGCGAACGAACGTTTGGCCGGGAGCGGTGGCTGTCCTCACGGTTGCCTGCGGTGGCGCAGGTTCGGGTCCCGGCAAGCAGCCCGTTGCGGCTTACGCGGATCCTAAGGCTTGCGCGGGTTGCCACTCGGAGATTGCCAGGAGCTACCAGTTGACGGGCATGGGCCGGTCCATCGGCCGGCCCTCGCCCGACAAGCGTGGTGTGTTCACTCATCTTCCTTCCGAGACCACCTACACGGTATTCCTGCGTGACGGGGAAGTGTACCAGCGGCGTCAACGGGAATCGTATGTGGCCGAGCGGCGCGCGGATTTCACAATTGGCTCCGGCAATCATGCGCAGTCCCTGCTCTCAAGGAACAAGGAAGGAAAATTCGTCGAGCTGCCCTTGACTTGGTATGCCGCCAAAGGAGGCTACTGGGAGATGAGCCCGGGCTATGATCGCGCCGATCATGAGGACTTCCGCCGGGTTGTGCCGGATGAATGCCTGTTCTGTCACAGCTCCTACGCTCAGCCTCTACAGGCGATCGATTGCCAGCGCTGCCACGGCCCGGGACGCGCGCATGCGGAATCGAGCGGGCGCGAGCCGATCGTGAATCCGAAGAAGCTAAACCGCGAGCGTCAGATCGAGGTCTGCATGCAATGCCATCTCGAGACCACCAGCAGCCCGCTGCCGAACGCCATCCGCCGGTTCGACCGCGGAGTGTTTTCGTATCGGCCCGGTGAGCCGCTGGCGGACTTCATGCTCCACTTCGATCACGCGCCCGGGGCCGGGCGCGACGATAAGTTCGAGATTGCGGGAGCAGCGTACCGGCTGCGAAAATCGGCGTGCTACCAGAAGAGCCAGATGACATGCAGCACCTGCCATGATCCGCATTCGGTGCGCCGGGGGGCCGAGGCCGCCGGGTGTCAGCAGTGCCACGCCACGGCTCACAACCCCGGCGCCGCTTGCACCGAATGTCACATGCCGAAGCGGCGCACCGATGACGCGGTGCACGTGATAATGACGGACCATTTCATCCAACGGCGCCTGGTAGATCGTCCGCCGCCGAAGAAGCAGACAGTGTATCGGGGTGAGGTGTCGCTCTACTATCCCGAGCGCCTGCCCGCCGCGCCGGAGAGCGAAGCATATCTTGCCATCGCGCAGGTGCAGCACGGCTCCAATCTCGAGGCGGGAATCCCGCGCATGGAAGCCGCACTGGCGAAACTCGCGCCGTCCCAGCCCGAATTCTATTTCGAACTTGCCAAGGCATATTCGAAAAAAGGCAGCGAGGAAACGGCCGTCCGGTGGTATGAAGAGGCACTGCGGAGGAAGAGCGATTTCCGTCTGGCGGTGAAGGGGCTCGCCGCCTCGCTCCTGGCGCTGCGGCGGTTTGATGGGGCGGTGGAGTTGCTAGCGGCTGTGCGGGATCCGGATGCGCGCATGCTGACAAATCATGGTCAGGCGCTGCTTGAACTGGGGCGGGTGGATGAGGCCGCGCAAGTGCTGAATCGAGCGGTGGACGCCAATCCCGACTTACCGGAACCGCACGATTTGCTGGGCTTACTCTGGCTGCGCCGGGGCGACCAGAAGCAGGCCGAGAGCAGGTTCAGTGACGCGCTGGCTGTACAGCCCGATCTGGCCAGCGCTCATGCCAATCTGGCGAGTCTGCTGGCCGGGCGCAAGGACCTGGCGAAGGCACAATCCCATTTTCTCAAGGCTCTCGCCTATGATCCGGGAGCCGCCGAAACTCATCGCAACTACGCTTTCCTGCTGATCCTCATGCACAACTACGATCGCGCGCGGAGCGAGTTTGAGGCTGCGGCGCGGCTCTCGCCCACACGGTCGCAAGCGCGCCTTGATCTTGCCGAACTCGAGCAAGCCGCCGGCCGCCCCGACGCGGCAGCCGCACAGTATCGCCTGGCCTTGCAGCAGTCCCCCGATTTCGCCGAGGCGCACTACGGCCTGGGAAAACTCCTGGTTGAGCGGAATAAGCTCGATGATGGGCTGGCGGCGTTGCGCGCGGCGGTGCGGGTTAATCCGCGGTATCACGCGGCGAACTTGGCGCTCGGGGTTCTCCTGCTTCGGAGCGGCAACGCCGCCGAGGCCCGGGTGCATCTCGAGCAGGCAGCGAGCGGCGGCGACCCCGCCATTCGCCAGCTTGCCACCAGGGCGCTCGGCTCAGTTCGCTAGTACGGCATGGCGCCGGTTTCTCACTCGAGCGCTCCGGGAACAACTCGGCGGCGAGAGTCGCAAAGTTCGCAAAGTCGCAAAGTATCCCGGCGATTGATTTGATCGGTTTGAGTGTATACTGAGCCCATGCCGGGAGCCGAGATGGAAATTCCGGATGACTCATCAAGCCACTGGGAGGTGCCTATGCGTATTATTCTGGCCCTGCTGTTTCTTGCGACCTCAGCATTCGGTCAACAATCGACGGCCCGGCTGCTGGGCACCGTGAAGGATCCGACCGGCGCTGTCGTGATCGGCGTTTCGGTGAAAGCCGTCAACTCAGCTAATGGATTGGAACGCGCCGCCGTGTCCAACGAATCGGGCGAGTTCTCCCTCTCAATGCTCCCCATCGGCGAATACACCGTCACCGCCGAGGCCGCCGGCTTCAAGACGTCCACCATGCGTGGCATTGCGCTGCAGGTCAACCAGGACGCGCGCGTCGATGTAACGCTCGCTGTCGGTTCCACGGCCGAGACGATTTCCGTGGAAGCGAGTTCCCCGCTGCTGGTAACCGATAGCTCATCGGTCGGCCAGGTGATCGAGAACAAATCGATCCAAAACATGCCTTTGAATGGACGCGCATTCTGGCAGTTGGCGCAACTCACGCCCGGCGTCGTGTTCACTCCTGGCGGCTCCGATATCACCGCTGGAGGGCAAGGCATTCGCGCCACACGCATCGGCCTGCGGATCTCAGGCTCTTCGCGCCTTGCCGGCGGCTGGTTCCTCGATGGCTTCGATATTACCGAGTACGAACTTGGCGCGACGTCCATCACACCTTCCACCGACGCCATCGAGGAGTTCAAAGTGCAATCCGGTGGCATGAGCGCCGAGTATGCGCTGCCTTCGGTGATCAACGCAGCTCTGAAATCGGGGTCGAACAGTCTGCACGGCAGTTTCTACCACTACCTGCGCAATCAAAAACTGGAGGCGCGCAACTTCTTCGCCAATCAGAAGACGCCGCTCAAACGCAATCAGTTCGGGGCCACGCTTGGCGGCCCCATCAAACGCAACCACACGTTCTTCTTCGTCGATTACGAAGGCAGCCGCACGCGCCAGGGCACCACGTTCAACAATGTGGTGCCAACCGCGGGTGAATTGGCCGGCAACTTCTCCGGCGGACGCCCGATCTTCGATCCGTTGACGACGCGCGCAAATCCGGCGGTCACGGGACAGTTCATTCGCGACGCTTTTCCGGGCAACGTGATTCCCTCCGCGCGCCACAACCCTCAGGCACTCTACTTCAAGCCGATTTTCCCCACGCCCAACAGCGGCGCCAACCGCTTCATCTTCTCGCCGGCCCTGGCGCTCGACACCGACAAGTTCGACGTCAAGATCACGCCTCGTATTGGCGAGCACGACAACTTGGTCAGCCGCTATTCCTTCGCTAACAACACGGAGAGTGATCCGGCGGCCTACCCGGGTCTCGGCTTCTATCCTCTTCGTAGCCGCGCCCAGAACGCGGGCATCAGCCACTACCACACCTTCCGGCCGAACCTGACCAGCGAACTCACGTTCAACTACTACCGTATGTTTTTCTATTTCCTGAATGCCAGCAATTTCAACGATCAGGACGTAGTGACAAAGGCTGGCATCCGGGGGTTTGAAGGTGTTTCCAGCCTGCAGCCCGCCCACCCGCAGTTGAATCTTTCCGGGTTCCGCTCGGTGGAAGGATCCACCGACAACCGGCCCAAGGCGAACCGCATCCGCACCTATCAATACCGCGCATCGCTTTCCTGGAACCACGGCAAACACGACACCAAGTTCGGAGCGCAATTGAGTCACCAGGCGCATGCGTTCCTCAACGGCAACGCCTCGCAGGGAACGTTCAACTTCGATGGCCGCTATTCGCAGAATCCGCTTTCGGCCGGCAACACGGGCAACTCCGTCGCCGATTTCCTGCTGGGCTATCCAAACTCGGTGCAGCGGGCCTTCCCCATGCAGATCTTCGGCAACACGGGCGATTTCTGGTCATTCTATGCACAGGATAACTACCGCGTAACCCGGAATCTGACCTTGAATCTGGGATTGCGCTGGGAGCTCAACTCATTCTTCAACGGCATCCGCGGCCAAACCAACGCCTTCAACTTCGACACCGGCAAGGTAATCATTCCGACGAAGAACGGCCAGCCCGATCTGGACGTTCAGCCCGGCGTGCGGCAGATTCTGCCTGTGTTCCGCGACATCCTGGAAACCAGCGAAGAACGAGGGCTGCCGTGGTCGATCCGTTCACCCAGCCATCGCGACGTGGCGCCCCGCTTCGGTTTCGCCTGGCGGCCCAAGGGAAGCGACCGCACGGTGATCCGCGCCGCTTACGGCATCTTCTACGTGTATCCGGATTCCAACATCACTCTCGGACAGGTGCGTACGCCGCCGTTCATCATTCTGCAGGTCATTAACAACGATGTGCCGACGGCCGCCACCCTCACGCCGCGGCGCAACTTGACCAATTACTTCCTCGGCCAGCCGCTTGTCGATCGCAACGCGACGCCTAACATCACCACCGGCGGCACCGAATACCGCACTACCTATTCTCAGACCTGGAACCTGCTGGTGCAGCGCCAATTTTCCAAGCACTGGGCCGCCGAAGCGGGCTACGTCGCCAACAAGGGAACGCGCACCCAGCATTCCAGCAACTACAACGTGCCGTTCCCCGGCGCGGGAAACATCCAGCAGCGGCGTCCTTACAGGGACTGGGGTGTGCTCGACTACAAGATCTGGGGCGGATCGTCGACTTATCACAGTCTGCAGGCCAAGTTGGAAAAGCGATTCTCGCATGGTTTCTCGACGCTTGCTTCCTATGCGTGGTCGAAATGCCTTGACGGACCGGGAACCGAGCAGGGTAGTTCGCCGGTCTTCTACCGGGACAACGAGAACCGGGGCCCGTGCGGCTTTGACGTGCCGCACAATTTCGTCAGTAACTACATCTTCGAATTGCCATTCGGCAAGGGCCGCAAATACCTTTCTTCGGCGCCCAAGGCCGTCGATTTCGTGCTGGGCGGCTGGCAGTGGCAGGGCATCAACACGTTCCAGTCGGGCGTACCTTTTTCGGTTGGCATCAATGGGGACCGCGCCAATACCGGCACCGGCGGACAGCGCCCCGATTCCATCGCGCCTACGGTGCAGCCTCGCGACTTGAGCTGCTGGTTCTATACGTCGGCGAATCCGGCTTGCCGCAGCCTGCTTCCCAACCAGACCGATACTTTCGTTCTGCCCGCCAATTTCACCTACGGCAATGCGGGCCGCAACACGCTGCGCTCCGACGGATTGGTGCAGTTCGACATGTCGGTGATCAAGAACTTCCGGCTCAGTGAATCAAAGAATTTCGAGTTCCGGGCGCAGGTATTCAACCTGACCAACTCGACCAGCTTCGGCGCACCGGGTGGAACCACGAATCTGAATACGGGCGGTCTAGTCACGTCGACTCGCAACAAGGCGCGCGTATTCGAATTCGCGCTACGCTTTAGCTACTAGGGGATTGTCCGTTCAGTTCTGTCAATCCACTCCGCGGCTACGCATTGGCAGAGATTGAGCGTGTGCAAGAGATCCCGATCTGCGGAACAGGTCGGAAACTCCACGTAGGGCAATTCCGATGTTGATCTTGGCATCGCTACACGCAGAACGTACCCGTGCTGTCTTCGCGGCGGCGAACGCGCACGGCATGACCCGTGTCGTTCATTCCAGGGCGAACATCGATCACAACCGGCCACACGGGGAGAAACAGGCGCGCGTGTTCCTCGAACGCCTGCTCCCGGCGGGGCCGGACGTGCGGCTGCCGGTTGGGTCTAGAAGAAGAACCGGAAAGCGAACTGCACCTGGCGGGGGCTGCCCGCCTGAAGGTTATTGGTATCGTAATTCCCATTCGCCAGGCGCAGCCGCATGAAGCGGGCGTCGACGGGAGCTACCTGGCCGGTAGCGGCCAGCACCCCCGCACCGTAAATGTTGGTGCCGCCGGCGAAGATAACGTTGTCGGCGTTTAATATGTTGAACAACTCCACCGAGAACTGGGCGCGGACGTTTTCTTTCACCAGCTTGAAGTTCTTCATGAAACGCATGTCCATGTTGGAAGTGCCGCGGTTGCGAAAGGCGTTACGAGCCAACGGTACGCCGGCGGTGAGGTAAGGCCGGTCGTTGTTGTTGCCGTCGCGATTCAGATCGGAGCCGGCAATGGCGTTCCAAGGCAGGCCGGAGCGGGCGCGAAAGATTCCGCTCACTTCAAAACCGAGGGGCAGGCTGAAGGTGCCGTTGGAGGTGAACTGATGGCGGATGTCGAGGTTGGAGTAGTTGTACTCCGGGATCAGGTTGAACGAGTTCTCGTAAACGAACCCGCCGGCGTCGCGTTCGTTGTCATCGTCGGAGTAGGCGCTGGCCAGGGTATAGAAGGCCTGGAACTGGAAGCGCTTCGAACGGTACTGCGTGTTGAAGGTCCCCGCGCGATAGAGGCTGCGCGAGGAGCTTTCGCGGACGGTGAACTGGTTCAGCGTGGGAACCGGGCGGGCGCCAAAGGTGGGCCGCTTTGAGAGATCGGTCGCTGCAACCGTCGGGTTCCCGAGATTGAAGTTCCGGTTGCGGAGCAGGTTGGATGTGTTGACGTAGTGGAACTGGCCGCCAACCGTAAGTCCGCGCACCACTTCCGATTCGAACCCGATGCCGCCCTGGAAGGCGTGCGGATTCTTAAAGTCGGCGCCCATGGTAAGGACGTTGGCGTTGGCGAATGGATTGCGTGCGGCGCCCCCCGCGGCGAAGGTTGCGGCCGTGGTCAATTGCGCCACCGTCAGGACGGGCAGTTTGTCGAGCGAGACCGTATTAAGGTCGATTCCCGCCGCCCGGAAGGACTGGTAAATCGTCGGCTGGCCGGTGAGGTTGCCGATAGCGAGCGAAACGTCACCGGGAGGCGTACGGAAGTTGTTCACCGCGCCGGCTACGCTGAGCATCGGCGTGGCGCCGTAGAAGAGGCCGCTGAAGCCGCGCACCACAAGTTTGGAGGCATTGGTGAAGGGCGAGTAGGCAAACCCGAAACGGGGCATCACCTGATTGAGCGCATTGGGGATCGACTTCACGTTGGCCACCGAGCCGAGCGGGAAGGTCACGCCATGGACAAGATTGATGACCGGGTCGTTGTTGGCTTCAACCTTCGGATTGTACTGGCCTTCCCAGCGGAGACCGAGATCGATCTTGAATTTGCGGGTGACGTTCCAGGAATCCTGGGCGAAAAAGGATATCTGTTTGATGTCCAGTTCCGCGATGCCGTTGCCAATGGCGCGGGCGTAAGTGGCTTGTGGGATATCGAAGCGGTTGACGCCGCCGGAACCATTGGCGCTCAGGGTGCGGAGCAGGGCGGCGATGTCGCTCGTCGCGAAGCCAAAAGCGCCGAACTGGTTGAAGGCGAAGAACTGGCCGGCCTTCAGGAAGTTCAAGTCCGCGCCGAGTTTGATGTTGTGGTGGCCGCGGGCAATCGAGAGCGAATCGGTAAACTGCCAGCGCTTGTCGTCCTGGGTGGTCGAAAGGAAGCTGCGGGTGCCGAAGGTGCCAATGGTATTGGTAACCGACGGGGCATCGGTGTTGGCGATGCGCGGCCGCACTTCCGCCGAACCGGTGAAACGGAAGTCGTTTACCATGTTCGCCGAGAGCAGTTTGGTGTACTGCATCGTGCCATTGTGGATGCCGTCTTTTTCAGTACCTTCGTTGGATACAGCGCTGGTGGTGAAGGGATTCACCGAGCCGCCTGTGCTGACGGCGTTCACTTCGTTCGAACGGGAGTGGTTGTAGCGGAAGGTGAGGCGGTCGCCGTTGTTCATCTGGTAGTCGGCCTTGGTGGTCAGGCCAGTGGCGCGGTTGGTCTGGGTGAACGGCTTTTCCAGACTCTTATAGAAGTCATAAGCAACGCGGGTGTCGGCGGTGGGGGTGAAGTTCGCCAGCTGGGCGAAGACGGTCTGGCGCGGCACGTCCGAGTTTTGGCTTTCGATCGCGCCGAAGTAGAACAGCTTGTTCTTGACGATCGGCCCGCCAATGCCGCCGCCGTACTGGTGCAGCGTTTCGGAGGGCTTGACGCGGAAGATCGGGTGCTCGGCGCTCAGATCTCGGTGGCGGATCTGGTAGAACGCTTCGCCGTGGATGTCGTTGCCGCCGGACTTGGTGATCGTGTTCATCACGCCGCCGGTCGAACGGCCATACTCTGCCGTGTACCCGGTCGGGACCACTTGAAACTCCTGAATCGCCGACTGCGGAACGGTGATGATTGACCCGGACCGCTCGCCGCCCCGGATGCCGCCGAAGAAGGGCTGGTTATAGTCGGCGCCGTCCAACATAATGTTGGAATAAATGGCGCGCTGGCCGGCGAAAGAGATTTGGCCGCGCGTGCCGTTTTCCACCTGCACGGTCGGCGTGAGAAGCGCGAAGTCATGAAAGCGGCGGCCATTAATAGGCAGATTCGTAATGGCGAGGTTATTCACCGTCGCCGACTGGGAGGTCGTCTGCACGTCGACCAGCCCGGCGCCCACTTCAATCACGGTGGCGGTCGATTGGATCGACAGAGAGACGTCGATACGGGTGGCGGAACCGACCGTCAGCGTGACGCCCGCGATCTTCGACTCGGCAAAGGCGGGGCTGGTCACCGAAATGTTGTAAACGCCGGGGTCAAGGAGGGGGATGCGATATTCACCTGCGTAATTCGCTTTCACTTCCCGCAGCAGGCCTGTGGCGACGTTCAGCGCTTTCACGGTCGCGTCGGCAATGAAGGCGCCTCTGGGGTCGGTGACGACGCCGTTAATCTGCGATTTGTTCGCGTCGATCTGGGCCAGAAGAGAGCAAAAAGATAGGACGGAAAGCGCCAGTATGCGCACCGTATGGGACATGATAGTGTAGCCTCTGATGGTAGTATAACCTCTGAATGTCATAGGATGCACCCAGAATTGCGTTTACGAATTTCAATTCGATGAACCCAGGCAGGCAAGACAGAGCACTTCTTTTTGAGCCGCCGACGGGATGTCAATGCGAGTGCCTGCCAAAGTGACCGGGATGCGTGCGCGGCGTCCCATCGGCCGCGGCCGATCTGAAGGTGAGTGGCGAGTTGCCGCAGCGGATGATCGTGCGCAGCAGCAAGTAATTAAGCAACTTGATCGAGCAGGACCATCGAAGGATCAGGCAGCGGCTGCGGCTTGCTGCTGGAAACCAGCGGGCCGTTCTCGAAGAACTCCTTCTGCCGTCAGCTTGGTCTGGAGTCCCGGTTTGTCACACAAGCTCCGAGATCGCCGCTTGAGGCAGCAGATGCGTTCTCAGTATGGTGACATTCTCTTCCGGCGGCTTATCTCCATTTCCAGACTGAACCGGAACAGCGCCCCTGGCATCGCCAATCCTCTTCTCGGCTGTTTGCTTATACACCTAGCTGAAAACAAAATACTTACATCGCAAGCGCTTGACTCGGTGGTGTACCCTATTAGGCGGGATAGGAATCCCTGATGATCCTTGGGTTCGCCGCGGGTGCTGCTCCCAGGCTTTGATTGAAAACAAAAAGTGCGAAACGACGCTAACGTCCCATTTTGGGAAAGCGCGCCTGCCGTACAACCTGGGAACACGCGACTCGAAGCTCCGCCGCGCTTAAGTAAAGTGCAAAACGACCTCAACCTTTTTTCGGAACACCGAAGGGATGCCCGCCGAGGCTGGCGCGCACGCGGGCTGTCTTGCCCTCGCAGTCGCCCTCACCGGAACCCTCAATGGCCTGGATTCGCGTTCCACGAGCGCTACAACACTATAAAAAAGCGAGGCTTGTTTGTCGAAGCGTACCCGTTAGTGCTGGTCCCGCCCCACTGCCCGGTACCGCGTGAACAAAAAATTGCGAAACGACCTTAATCCCATTTCCGGACACCCCGTCGAGAGGTCAGGACCGCGAAATCGAACCCCCCGGTGCGCCGGGAACGAAAACGGCGAAACGACCCTAAGCCACCTCCCCGCTCCTTCCCCTGTCCCTCGATCAAGGCGCTACTATGTATATTCCCCGAGGTGACGAAGTGACGAACCTACGATGGATAGACCTGCTGATTGTCATCGCGTACATGGGCGTACTGGCTGGAGTCGGCATCCGCTTCTCGCGGCGCCAAACCTCGACCGAAGCCTACTTCATCGCCAAGCGGTCAATCCCCCCATGGGCGATGGGCATGTCTCTTCTCGCGACTCTTGTCAGCAGCATCGCGTTCGTCGCCTACCCTGGGTCGGCCTACGCCAACGACTGGTCGCTGCTCGTGCCCGGATTCATGGTCGTGGCCGTCCTCGCCCTCGTCGGAACCGTGATCATTCCCTTCTATCGCGAGGCTGTAGGCATGAGCGCTTACGAGTACTTCGGCCGCCGGTTCGGCCGCCCCACGCGCATCTACGCTTCCATCGCCTTCACGCTCGCGCACTTTTCGAAGCTCGGCTTCGTCGTCTACCTTCTCGGATTGACCATCAACAGCATGACCGGGTGGTCCGTCGATCTGGTCATCCTCGCCGTTGCGGCTGTCACCGTTTTCTACGCCGTCATCGGCGGGTTTGAAGCCGTCGTCTGGACGGATGTCATCCAGGGCTTCGTCGTCTGGGCAGGCGCGTTCGTGGCGCTCGGACATCTTCTCTTTCTACCGCCGGGCGGGCCTGCGGCAGTGCTCCGGATAGCCGCTCAAAATCATAAGTTCACGTTCGGCGTCATCAGTTGGGACTTCTCGAAGCCCGTGGTGCCCGTGCTCCTGATCTACGGCTTCTTCTGGTACCTTCAGCGCTACGTCGCGGATCAGACCGTCGTGCAACGATACATGGCGGCCAAGTCCGATCGCGCGGCGTTGAAGGGAGTCGCGTTCGGCGCGGTGCTGTGCCTGCCGGTGTGGGCCGTGTTCATGCTTATTGGAACCTGCACGTGGTCCTTCTACCGTCTTACGGGAGAGCCTCTGCCCGCGTTCATCACCAAGGGCGATCAGGTGTTCCCTTACTTCCTTGCGACCCATCTGCCCGTGGGTATGGCCGGCTTGTTCATGGCGTCGTTGACGGGCGCGGCGATGTCGATGCTCGCGAGCGACCTGAATTCACTCGCTCTCGTGGGGGTCGAGGACCTGTACCGTATTCTACGGCCGCACGCCTCCGACCACCGGAAACTCGGCATGGGGAAAGCGATTGTAGCCGTGTTCGGCGCCCTCGCGGCGGGCACGGCGATTCTGCTCGCGCACTCGACGGGAGGCGCGCTTTCGATGTGGTTCTCCGTTTCAGCCATTGCTTCCGGAGGCCTCGCCGGCCTGTTCCTTTTGGCGTTCTTCAGCCATCGTGCGAACAGCCGCGGAGTCTACACCGGAATCCTCGCCAGCGTTCTCTTCACGGCGTGGGCAACGCTGACGCTCGGCACGAAGCCTGCGCTTGATCTTGGCCGGTACAATTTTCCCTGGCACGATTACATGATCGGAGCCGTAGCCCACGTCGTTCTGTTCGTGGTTGGATACGCCGCAAGTCTGGTTTTTGGAGACGCCCATGAAGATAGCGCGCTCCGCGAAGCAACACTCTGGGCATGGCTTCGCCGCAGGCGAGCCCGAACCAAACCGGAGCCGGCGTGGAACTGATTGCTATCGCCGACGACGCGACGGGCGCACTCGAGATCGGCGCGCAACTCGCGAACGCGGGAATCATCTCCAGAGTTGTATTCGGAAGCGCCATTTCGGGAAGCGACGCGCGCGGCACGGCGCTCGTCGTCGACACCGAGACTCGCCACATCGACGGGCCGATTGCGGCGCGTCGCGTCGCCCGGATCGCTGCGCGCGCGCTCGCGTTCGGAGTTCGACACGTCTACAAAAAGACCGATTCAACGCTGCGGGGCAACATCGGAGCCGAGTTTGCTGCGCTGTTGCGTGTGTTCCCCGAGCGTACACTGGTCTACGTTCCGGCCTATCCGAAGCTTGG